>OGCL01000975.1_pt1 | contig 26917 bp, 23 predicted proteins | sample 1570041 | NCBI WGS metagenome assembly OGCL01 (sample SAMN06266162, study PRJEB24511) | hot springs metagenome | isolation source: Hot spring water | place: South Africa: Limpopo | collected 2015-06-22 | reverse complement strand
CGGGTGCAGCCGCCCCACCGCCACGACCAGCGGCCGGTCGCCGTCGAGGCCGAACTCGGCCCGCACCTCGGCGCGGGACCGGGTGGGCGGCGGCAGGGGCGGCGCGGAGACGGGGGCGGTACGGACGTCGCGGGCGCCCAGCCGCCGCGCGTTGGCCGCGAGGTCGCCCGACGCGGCCAGGACCATGTCGGCGCCGCGCACCGTGCCCCGCTCGGCGAGCTGCAGCATCGCGATGAGGTCCGGCGTGGCGACCGTGGTGCCGGCAAACGTGGTGCTTAACGGTTGCGACGCGAGCACGCGCTCCGGGAAGCGCTCGACGACGGCGCGCGCAAACGGGATCACGTCGGCATAGGGCGGCCGATCAGGCCCGCAGCGACCGGGCAGCGCCGGCGGCCCGGTTCCGGCGTCCGAGGAGACAATCCGAGAAGTCAGCCGACGATTGCCTGAAATCGTCGAGCGCGGCCAGCGCCACGTCCTTGTCCTCGATCTCGAACTGGGCGGCGTCGTCCATGTAGCCGGCGATCGTCACCGGCTCGCCCCGGCAAAGGCTCGCCTTAAGCGCCGCAATGAACGCTGCGAGCGCACGTTCGCCGCCGGCAAGCGTCAGTTCCGCGTCGCGGGCGATGCGTTCCACCAGTTGTCCCTTGTTCACCGCCTGACCTCCCCTTGCGGCCGCACGCACCGCGGCGCGGCATCATCAATGGGCGAGCGTCGGGGCGTCGCCTTTCGCCTCGCCCGCCGGCACGGGCGCCGCCGGCGCCTGCGCAAGCTCCGGCAGCGGCTCGGGCAAGCGTTCGAGCGCGATCTCGAGCACTTTGTCGATCCACTTCACGGGAACGATCTCGAGCCGGTTCTTCACATTGTCCGGGATCTCGGCGAGGTCCTTCACGTTCTCCTCCGGAATCAGGACCGTGCGCACGTTGCCCCGGCCGGCGGCGAGCAGCTTCTCTTTCAGGCCGCCGATCGGCAGCACTTCGCCCCGCAGCGTGATTTCGCCCGTCATCGCCACATCCGCGCGCACCGGAACGCCGGTCAGCACCGACACCATCGCGGTCACGATGCCGATGCCAGCGCTCGGCCCGTCCTTCGGCGTCGCCCCCTCCGGCAGATGGATGTGGATGTCGTGTTTCGCGTAGAAGTCCTCCGCCACACCGAGCCGGCGCGTGCGCGCGCGCACGACCGAGAGCGCCGCCTGGATCGACTCCTGCATCACTTCTCCCAGCTTGCCGGTGGTGATCGTCTTGCCCTTGCCGGGCATCATCACCGCCTCGATCGTGAGCAACTCACCGCCTACTTCCGTCCAGGCAAGACCCGTCGCCTGGCCGACCTGGTTTTCTTTTTCCGCGACGCCGAAGGTGTAGCGGCGCACGCCCAGGAACTTGTCGAGGTTGCGCGGCGTGACCGTGATGCACTGCCGCCGGCCGCGCGCGCCGTCGCCAGCGAGCAACTGCTTGACCGCCTTGCGGCAGATCTTCGAGATCTCTCGCTCCAGACCCCGCACGCCCGCTTCGCGCGTGTAGTACCGGATGATGTCGCGGATCGCGGCCGCGTTCACGTGCAACTCGCCCTCCTTCAGGCCGTTGTTTTTCATCTGCTTGGGCAGCAGATAGCGCAGCGCGATCGCCATTTTCTCGTCCTCGGTGTAACCGGACAGGCGGATCACCTCCATGCGGTCGGCGAGCGCGGGTGGAATGTTGAGCGTGTTCGCGGTGGCGACGAACATGACCTCGGACAGGTCGTATTCCACCTCCACGTAGTGGTCCGTAAAAGTGTGGTTCTGTTCGGGGTCCAGCACCTCGAGCAGCGCCGAGGAGGGATCGCCGCGCCAGTCCATGCCCATCTTGTCCACTTCGTCGAGCAAGAACAGCGGATTCTTCACCCCCGCTTTCACCATGTTTTGCAGAATCTTGCCCGGCATCGAGCCGATGTACGTGCGCCGGTGGCCGCGGATTTCCGCCTCGTCGCGCACCCCCCCGAGCGACATGCGCACGAATTTGCGGTTGGTCGCGCGCGCAATCGACTGGCCGAGCGAGGTTTTGCCCACCCCCGGCGGTCCGACCAGGCACAGGATCGGTGCCTTCATGCGGTCGACGCGCGTCTGCACCGCCAGGTATTCGATGATGCGCTCCTTGACCTTCTCGAGCCCGAAATGGTCCTGGTCGAGGATCCCCTGCGCTGCGCGGATGTCCTTCGAGATCTTGGAACGCTTGCGCCACGGCAGGCTGACCAGCGTCTCGATGTAGTTGCGCACCACCGTCGCCTCGGCCGACATCGGGCTCATCAGCCGCAGCTTGCGCAGCTCGTTCTCGGCCTTGCGGCGCGCCTCGCGCGGCATGCGCGCGCGCTTGATGCGCTTTTCCATCTCGTCGAGGTCGGCGCCCTCCTCGCCCTCGCCCAGCTCCTTTTGGATCGCCTTGACCTGTTCGTTCAGGTAGTACTCGCGCTGGCTTTTCTCCATCTGCCGCTTGACCCGGCCGCGGATGCGCTTCTCGACCTGCAGGATGTCGATCTCGGTCTCCAGCTGCGCGAGCAGATGCTCCAGCCGCTTCCTGACGTCGAACATCTCGAGCACCTGCTGCTTCTGCTCCAGCTTGAGCGGCAAGTGGGCGGCGATCGTGTCGGCGAGACGCCCCGGTTCGTCGATCCCGGCAAGCGAGGTCAGGATTTCGGGCGGGATCTTCTTGTTTAGCTTCACGTACTGGTCGAAAGACGCGAGCAGCGCGCGCCTCAGCGCCTCGGTCTCCGCGGCCGGTGTGGACTCCGCCGTCACGGGGCTCGCCACGCCGACCCAGTGCGTGCGCGCATCGAGCACTTCGTGCAGGCGCACGCGCTGTGTGCCCTCGACCAGCACCTTCACCGTACCGTCGGGCAGCTTGAGCATCTGCAGGATGTTGGCGAGGCAGCCGATGGTGTAGACATCCTGTGGACCGGGATCGTCTTTTGCCGCCGATTTCTGCGCGACGAGCAGGATCGCCTTCCCCGCCTCCATCGCCGTCTCCATCGCCTTGATCGACCGCGGCCGGCCGACGAAGAGTGGAATCACCATGTGCGGGAAAACGACCACGTCCCGCAGCGGCAACAGCGGGCACGGCGTAACGGAGGCCGCAGGCAAGTGTTCGGACATGGGGGGCTCGACGGTGTGCTCTATCCGATTAGTGCGCGCCGGCGGATACGGGTTCCCCGGCTGACGCCGAAGCGTACACGCCGACCGTCGTCCCCGCAACGTGAGCGGCGCACCGCGCCGCCAATTGCGGCTGCCCGCGGGCCGGCAAGGCCACGGCTAAGCGCTACTGCCTGCGATCTTGTGCTGGGCGTCGGAATAGATGAGCAGCGGCTTTGCATCGCCGCTGATCATCGGCTCGTCGATCACCACCTTGCGCACGTTCTCGGTCGTCGGCAGCTCGTACATCGTGTCGAGCAGCACGGCCTCCAGGATCGAGCGCAGTCCGCGCGCACCCGTGCGGCGGGCGAGCGCCTTGCGCGCGATCGCCGCCAGTGCGGCCGGCCGCACCTCCAGCTCCGCCCCCTCCATCGCGAACAGCTTTTGGTACTGCTTGAGCAGCGCGTTCTTGGGCTCCGTAAGGATCTGAATCAATGCCTGCTCGTCCAACTCCTCGAGCGCCGCCACCACCGGCATCCGGCCGACGAATTCCGGGATCAGGCCGAACTTGATCAGGTCCTCCGGCTCGACCTGCTTGAGCAGGTCGTAGGTCGCCTTCGCGTTCGATGGGCTGCGCACCTCGGCCGAGAAGCCGATCCCCGTGCGCTCGGTGCGGTTGCGCACGATCTTCCCCAGTCCGTCGAACGCGCCGCCGCAAATGAACAGGATGTTGGTCGTATCCACCTGCACAAAGTCCTGATTCGGGTGCTTGCGCCCGCCCTGCGGCGGCACCGACGCGATCGTCCCTTCGATGAGCTTCAACAGCGCCTGCTGTACACCCTCGCCCGAGACGTCGCGCGTGATCGAGGGGTTCTCGCTCTTGCGCGAAATCTTGTCGATCTCGTCGATATAGACGATTCCGCGCTTGGCTTTTTCGACATCGTAGTCGCAGTTCTGGAGCAGCCGCTGGATGATGTTCTCGACGTCCTCGCCCACATAGCCGGCTTCGGTGAGCGTGGTCGCGTCCGCAATGACGAAGGGCACGTTGAGCAACCGCGCCAGGGTCTGCGCAAGCAGCGTCTTGCCCGAACCGGTGGGCCCGATGAGCAGGATGTTCGACTTGCTGAGCTCGACGTCGTCGTTCTTGGCGAGCTGCTTCAGGCGCTTGTAGTGATTGTAGACCGCCACCGACAGGATCTTTTTCGCCTGCTCCTGCCCGATGACGTACTGGTCGAGGATGGCACGGATCTCGCGCGGCGTGGGCAGATCCGACCGGCCCCCTTTCGCGCCCTTGTCGGAGGCCGCCTCCTCCCGGATGATGTCGTTGCACAGCTCGATGCACTCGTCGCAGATGAACACCGAGGGGCCCGCGATCAGTTTACGCACCTCGTGCTGACTCTTGCCGCAGAACGAGCAGTAGAGCAGCTTTTCACTTGCGCCCGGCTTGTCCGACATTCAGGAAGACTCCCGCCCCACGAGCACGCGGTCGATGAGCCCGTACTGCAGCGCCTCGTCCGCGCCCATGAAGTAGTCGCGATCGGTGTCCCGCTGCACGACCTCGAGCGGCTGGCCCGTGTGCCGCGCGAGGATCTCGTTCAGCCGCTGCTTCAGGAACAAGATCTCGCGCGCCTGGATCTCCACGTCGGAGGCCTGACCCGAAAAGCCGCCCATCGGCTGGTGGATCATGACGCGCGAGTTCGGAAGCGCGTAGCGCTTGCCCTTGGCACCCGCCGCCAGAAGCAGCGCCCCCATGCTGGAGGCCTGACCGATGCACAAGGTCGAAACGTCCGGCTTGATGAACTGCATCGTGTCGTAGATCGCGAGCCCTGCGGACACCGCACCGCCCGGCGAGTTGATGTAGAAGTAGATGTCCTTGTCCGGGTTCTCCGACTCGAGGAAAAGCAGCTGCGCGACGATCAGGTTCGCCGTGACCTCGCTCACCGGTCCGACCAGGAACACGACGCGCTCCTTGAGCAGGCGCGAGTAGATGTCGTAGGCGCGTTCGCCCCGCCCCGACTGCTCGATGACCATGGGGATGAGGCCGAGCCCGCGCGCCGGCTCGGCCGCGCCGCCGTCCACGCTAGAACGGCTGTCGCCCCTCATGCCTCGCTCGTCATCAGTTCGTCGAAGGCCATCGCCTTGTCCACCACGCGCAGCCGCGCGAGCACCCACTGCACGACATTGCTCTCCAGTGCCCGAGCTTCCATCTCGGCTAGCCGCTGCGGTTGCGTATAAAACCATTTTACTACTTCGTCCGGGTGCTCGTAGGCCTGCGCCTCGGTCTCGATCAGCGCCCGCACCTGCGACGGTGTCGGCGGCAGTTTCTCTGCACGTGCCAGCTCGGCGACGATCAGCCCGAGCGCCACGCGCCGGCGCGCCGCCGCCTCGAGCGCCTGCTCGTCCACGCTCACCCGCTCGAGCGCGACCCCGCGCGCACGCAAGTCCTGCGCCGCGGCCTGCGCGAGCGCCTGCCGCTCCGCCTGCACGAGCGACTTCGGCAGCTCAAGCGGCGTCACCTCGAGCAAGGCTTGTAGCGCCTGCGCGCGCACGCGCGCCTCGATCCGCTTGGCGACCTCGCGTTCGACGTTGGCCCGCACCTCGGCGCGCAGACGCGCAAGGTCGCCGTCGCTGACACCGAGCCGGCGCGCAAAATCCTCATCGAGCGCCGGGACGCGCGCCTCGTCCACGCGCCGGACGAGGACGGTGAAGGCGGCGGTCTTGCCCGCCAACGCGCGCGCGGGGTAGTCGTCCGGAAAACGCAGCTCGAAGCGGCGCGTCTCGCCCGCCGAAGCGCCCTCCAGCCGCGTGTCGAATTCCGCAAGCAGCTTGCCCGCGCCGAGAACGACCGACACTTCCCGACCGCGCCCGCCCTCGAACGGCGCCCCGTCGATCGACCCGTCGAAGTCCAGCGTCACACGGTCGCCGCGGCGCGCCGGCCGCGCAACCTCCACCCACTCGGCGCGCTGCTGGCGCAGGATCTCGAGCGTGCGGTCCACCGCCGCCTCGTCCACCGTGACCGTGGGGCGCTCGACGCTGCGGCCCGCGAGGTCGCCGATGCGCACTTCCGGATACACCTCGAACGTGGCGCTGAACTCGATCGCGTCCTGCGCCGACGGCTCCTTGCGCTCGATGCGCGGTGCGCCGGCGACGCGCAGATTGGCTTCCCGCAGCGCCGCGCTGAAAGCCTTCTCCACCGCTTCGCCGAGCACCTCCGAGCGCACGCGTGCGCCGTACTGCTGCTCGACCAGGCGCATCGGCACCCGCCCGGGCCGGAAACCGGGCAGGCGCAATTCGCGCGCCACCCGGCGCAAGCGCTCGGCGGTCTGACGTTCGATCTCGGCAAGCGACACCGACACCGACACGCGCCGTTCAAGCGCACCCAGCGTTTCAACCGGAGAACTCATCGCCTGTGCATACGCCCGCGCGCGCCACCGCTTGCGCGGGTGCGAAGGGAGGGATTCGAACCCTCACGCCTCGCGGCGCTGGAACCTAAATCCAGTGCGTCTACCAGTTCCGCCACCTTCGCGCGCCGGCATCCGTGTTGCACCTCAATTTATCATAGCGCGCGTGGCGGTCGGCCATTACGAAAACTTCCCTGTCGCTTCGCTCGCGATGCCGGCACGGCTGCGCCCGGCGGTGGTGGCGATCTATCGCTTCGCACGCGCGGCCGACGACCTCGCCGACGAGGGCGACGCCACGCCCGCCGAGCGCCTGGCGCGGCTCGCTGCCTTCCGCGCGCAACTGCAGGCGATCGGCGATGGCGCCGAACCCGCGGAGGCGCCCTTTGCCGAGCTTGCGCGCGCGGTGCGCGCCTATCGCTTGCCGCTGGCCCCGTTCGAGCAGCTGCTCGACGCCTTCAGCCAGGATGTCGTCAAGAACCGCTACGCAAGCTTCGACGAGCTGCTCGACTACTGCCGGCGCTCGGCCAACCCCGTCGGCCGGCTGCTGCTCTGCCTGTTTGGCCGGACCGAGGCGCGCCTTGCGGAGCTGTCGGACCGGATCTGCACCGGCCTGCAGCTCGTCAATTTCTGGCAGGACGTCGCGCGCGACTGGTCGAAAGGCCGCCTCTATTTGCCCGCCGAGGACATGCAGCGCTACGGCGTCGACGAGACGCACCTCGCCGAGGGGCGCTGCGATGCGCGGTGGCGGGCGCTCCTTGCCTTCCAGTGCGAGCGCGCCCGCGCTCTGCTTCTTGCTGGCGCCCCCCTTGCGCGCGTGCTCAGCGGACGGCTTGCGCTCGAAATCGGGCTCACGGTGCAGGGCGGCCTGCGCGTGCTCGAGCGCATCGCCGCCGTCGGCTACGACGTGTTCCGCCGCCGGCCGGTGCTCGGCTGGCGCGACTGGCCGGTACTGCTCTGGCGCGCGCGATGACGCCGGACGAGTACTGCAGGGCGAAGACCGCGGCGGCCGGCTCCAGTTTCTCCTACGCGTTCCTGTTCCTGCCGCCGGAGCGGCGTCGCGCGATCACGGCTCTTTACGCGTTTTGCCGCGAGGTGGACGACGTGGTCGACGAGTGCCCGGACGCGGCGCTTGCGCGCGCCAAGCTCGACTGGTGGCGCGGCGAGGTCGAGCGGCTGTTTCGCGGCCAACCCCAGCACCCGGTGACGCGGGCGCTCGCACCGCTTGCTGCGACCTACGGGATCCGGGCCGAGCCTCTGCACGAGATCGTGAGCGGCGTCGCCCTCGACCTCGAACGGGTTCGCTATGTAGACTTCGCCGCGCTCGAGCGCTATTGCCACCAGGTCGCGGGCGTGGTCGGCGTGCTCGCCGCGCACATCTTCGGCTACCGGGACCCGCGCACCCTCGAGTACGCGCACACCCTCGGTATCGCGTTCCAGCTCACCAACATCCTCCGCGACGTGGGCGAGGACGCGCGGCGCGACCGCATCTATCTTCCGCTCGAGGATCTCGCACGGCACGGTGTGGCACCCGACGAGATCCTCGAAGCGCGCCACAGCGACCGCTTTGCCGCGCTCATGCGCTTCGAAAAAGCGCGCGCCGAAGCGCACTATGAGAGGGCGCTCGCCGCCCTGCCGCGCGAGGATCGCCGCGCGCAGCTTCCTGGCCTGATCATGGCCGCCATCTACCGCACCCTGCTCGACGAAATCGAACGGGGAGGGTTTCGCGTGCTCGACCGGCGCACCGCGCTCACCCCGCTGCGCAAGTGGTGGATCGCGACGCGCACCTGGCTGCGTGCCTGATCGGGCACCGCGCGTGGCGGTGGTGGGCGCGGGCTACGCCGGCCTTGCCGCCGCGGTCACCCTCGCCGACAGCGGCGCGCGCGTCACCGTCTTCGAAGCGGCGCGCGAGCCCGGGGGCCGCGCGCGCCGCATCCGCGCAAGAGGTCTCGCCTGCGACAACGGCGTGCACATCCTGCTCGGGGCCTACCGGACGCTGCGTGCCCTGCTTGCGCGGGTCGGGGTGGCGGAGGAGCAAGCCTTCCTGCGCCGGCCCCTGGAACTGCGTCGTACGGACGGTTTCCTCCTGCGTACAGGCGGGCCGCTCGGCGCGCTCGGGGGGCTGCTCGCCGCGCGCGGACTGAGCGGCGCTGAGCGGTGGCGAGCGCTCCTTTTTCTCGCTCGGCTGCGCCATAGCGCCGGCGCGCCCCGCCGGGGAGAGACGGTCGCCGCGCTCCTTGCCCGCCACCGTCAGCCGGCGCGGCTGCGCGACCGGCTCTGGGTGCCCCTGTGCCTAGCGACCCTCAACACGCCCCCCGAACATGCCTGCGCGCGCGTCTTTGCCACGGTGCTGCGCGAGTCGCTCGGGGGCGGCGGCGCAGCGAGCGAGCTCCTTTTCCCGCGCACCGACCTTTCCCGGCTTTTCCCCGAGCCAGCGCTACGCTGGCTCGCGGCGCGTGGCACGCGCGTGCACCTCGGCGTGCGCGTACGCATGCTCGAAGAGGTCCGCGCCGCGCACGATGCCGTGATCGTCGCGGTGGCGCCGCAGCACCTGGCGGCGCTGGTGCCGCACGCCGGCGCCGCCTTCGCTTTCCGGCCGATCACCACCGTCTACTTGCACTACGCGCATCCGCTGCGGCTCCCCTTTCCGATGCTCGGCCTTGCAGGAAGCCCGGCGCAGTGGGTATTCGACCGCCAAGCGCTCGCCGGCGAGGCGGGGGGGCTCGCCTGCGTCGCAAGCGCCTCCGATGCGCTCCTTGGCCTTCCCGGCGCCGAGGTCGCGCGACGCACCGACGCGCAACTGCGCGCCGAGCTCGGTCCGCTGCCCCCGCTTCTTTCGCATCGGGTGATCACCGAGAAGCGCGCGACGATCGAGTGCGCACCGGACAGGCCGCTCGTCGACCCGCTGCGGCACGCCCCCCGCCTCGTGCTCGCAGGCGACTACCTTGACCCCGATCGCCCCGCCACCCTCGAGACCGCGGCGCGTAGCGGCGTGCGCGCCGCCGCAGCGGTGCTCTCGCTCTAGACGCGGACACCCCGCGCTCAGCGCGCTACCGCAGGCGCCTCGGCGCGCAGGTACACGCCCTGCTTCCTGAGAAGCGCCTGCAGCTCTGCGACGGGCACGGCCCGTGGCTCGACCCGCAGGCGCGCCGCGAGGGCCGCGGCCGCTCCCGCCGCCTGGCCCGTCACCCAGCACTGCGGGATCTCGCGTATGAAGCTGTGCGAATTGGCGTCGCAGGCGATATGCCGACCGCAGGCGAGGAGCCCGTCGAGCGTGCGCGGAACGAGCGCACCGTAGGGAATCGAAACGTTGGCAAAGCGCGGCGACGGCGGCGGCGAGACGCCGATCTCGTCCTCGTGGACGAGCCCCGTCGGCCACTGCGCCCGCTCGACTCGCTTCGTGCCCGCCAAGCGCCGCGTGTGGCGCACGCCAAGCTGCGGCGCGCTCTGCAGCAGATAGGCGCGCTCGAAGCCGGGCGCGTGGCGCCGGTAATAGTCCAGGTGCGCGACCATCAGCCGGCGCGAGCGCAGCTCTACGGCGGTCTGGTCGTCGGGGTCGAGCCCCGAGTAGCCGGCCAGCCGCGGACCCATGAAGAGCGCGATGTCGTTGCGCCAGGACACGAACGGTCGCTCGAAGAGGCCGATCGCCTCGCGCCCGCCCTGCATGAAACGCGCGTAGCGCTGCGGGTCGCTCGTGCGAAAGGCGATCCAGCGCTCCATGTCCACGCCGCCGTACAGCCAGACCGTGTTGGTGCAGTGGTGGATGTCGTCGCTCACGACGTCGCGTTCACACTGCGCGCCCGCCTGCGCATAGAGGTCGCCGTCGCCGGTCGCATCGACGGTCACGCGCGCGCGGATCGCCTGGCGGCCCGCTTTGCTTTCGAACACCGCGCCGCGCACCGCGCCCGTCTCGACGATCGGCCGCGCGGCCCAGGCGTGCAGCACGAGGCGCACGCCGGCGGCGAGCACGAGCTCCTGCGAAGCGAGCTTCAGCCACTCCGGGTCTACCGTCGGCGACCACGTCACCACGCCGTGAAAAGCAGCGGTCCGGTGCGACCAATAATCGGCGCGCGCCGCCTCGCGCGAGCCCCATTCCGCGCGCGCGGGACCGGCCACCGCCTCCCGCGGCAGGCGTTCGAGAAGCTCTTCGGCGATGCCCCGCATGACGAGCCGGCCTTCCCAGTCGGTCATGCGGTCGATCCAGATGACGAGCCCGCCGGTCGACAGACCGCCGAGGTGATTCGCGCGCTCGAGGAGGATCGTTTCGGCGCCCGCGCGCGCAGCCGCGATCGCGGCCGCCGTTCCCGACGGTCCCCCGCCGGCCACGAGCACGTCGCAGCACGCGTAGACCGGAAGTTCGCGCGCCGGTTCGCACCATGTGCCAAGCGCCGGCCGCGCGCGCTCGCGCGCTGCCGCCGGATGGATCTCGGAGACGAAGAAGCGCTCGTCGGTGCGCGCCCGCTCGCCCGTATCCGCCATCGCCCTCTCAGCCGTCGCGCAGCGCGCGCACCGCTTCGGCGATACGCTCGACGGCGACGATTTCGAGACCCGCGAAGCCGCCCTTGGGCCGGTTGGCCGCAGGCACGATCGCGCGCGCAAAGCCGAGCTTGGCCGCTTCGCGCAGGCGCTCCTGTCCGCGCGGCGCCGGCCGCACTTCGCCCGCCAGGCCGACCTCGCCGAAAGCAACGGTACCGCGGGCGAGCGGCCGTCCTGTGAGCGACGAGACGACCGCCAGACAAACGGCCAGATCGGAGGCCGGTTCCGCGATCCGCACCCCCCCCACCGCGTTCACGAACACGTCCTCGCCCGAGGTCGCCACGCCCGCGTGGCGGTGTAAGACGGCGAGGAGCATCGCCAGACGGTTTGCCTCCAGCCCCACGCTCAGGCGCCGCGGGCTGGGCGCCTGGGCGCTGTCGACGAGCGCCTGCACTTCCACGAGGAGCGGCCGGGTGCCTTCGACGGTGGCAAGCACACAACAGCCTGGCACCGGCGCCGCGTGGCGCGGCAGGAAGAGCGCCGAGGGGTTGGAGACCGGGCGCAGTCCCTGGTCCGTCATCGCGAATACGCCGAGCTCGTTCACCGCACCGAAGCGGTTCTTGGTCGCGCGCACGAGCCGGAACGACGAGTGCGCATCGCCCTCGAAGTAGAGCACCGTATCGACGAGGTGCTCGAGCACGCGCGGCCCGGCGATGGCTCCCTCCTTCGTGACGTGACCGATCAAGAACAGCGCCGCCCCCAGCCGCTTCGCCGCCCGCGCGAGTGCGGCTGCGCACTCGCGCACCTGCGCGACCGACCCCGGAGCCGAGTCGAGCGCTTCGGTCCACAGCGTCTGGATCGAGTCGATCACCGCGACCCGCGGCCGCAACTCCTTGAGCAAGGCGAGCACCCGTTCGAGCGACGTCTCCGCAAACAGCGTCACCGGCGCGGCCGCGACCCCGAGGCGGCCCGCGCGCAGCGCCACCTGCTCGGCCGACTCCTCGCCCGTGACGTAAAGCAGCGGTGCCGCCGCCGCCCCGATCGCAGCGAGCGCCTGCAGAAGGAGCGTCGATTTGCCGACTCCGGGGTCGCCGCCGATCAGGATCACCTGGCCCGGCACCAGGCCGCCGCCGAGCGCGCGGTCGAGCTCGGCGAGGCCGCTACCGAGGCGCGCGAGCTCACGCGCGCGCACATCGCCCAGGGCGAGGGCACGCGCGGCGGGCGCCGGCGCGCTCGTGCGGCGGCCGCTCCGCTCCGCGGCCGTCTCGACGAGCGTGCCCGCCGCCCCGCACGACGGGCAGGTGCCGAACCACTGCAGCGCGCTTGCGCCGCAGTCGCTGCATACGTAGGCCGTTTTTGCGCGCACCACTGTGCCGATTATGCGCGAGCGCCCGCCTGCGCCTGTTCGAACACCGGCACCCGGGGTGCGAGCGCGCACAGCAGCTGATAGCTCACCGTGCCTGCGGCCAGCGCCACCTCGTCGGCCGAAAGCCCCTCGCCCCAGAGCGTGACCGGCGTGCCGACACCCGCTTCGGGGAAATCGGTGATGTCGACGGCGAGCATGTCCATCGACACGCGCCCGACGGTGTAGGTGCGCCGTCCCGCGACGAGCACCGGCGTTCCGGTCGGTGCGTGGCGGGGATAGCCATCCGCGTACCCGCAGGCGACGATGCCGATGCGCATTGCGCGCGCCGCCTCGTAGGTGAAGCCGTAGCCCACGCGCTCCCCAGGCTCCAGGTGCTGCACCGCGATCAACTCGGAGGAGAGGGTCATCGCCGGCCGCAAGCCGAACTCGGTTGCGCTCCGGCCGGCGATAGGCGAACAACCGTAGAGCATCAGTCCCGGCCGCACCCAGTCGGCGCGGGTACGCTCGGGAAAGCGCAGCAGCGCCGCCGAATTGGCCAGCGAGCGCGGCGCCGCGAAGGGTTGCACCATCTGTTCGAACCAGGCGAGCTGCGCGTCCACGCCGCTCGGGCCATCGGCATCGGCAAAATGCGTCATCAGCGTAATCGAGCGCACCTGCCGCTGCGCGCACAGCGCATTCCACGCGATACGCACGTTGTCAAGAGTGAAGCCGAGCCGGTTCATGCCGCTGTTGACTTTGAGATACACGTCGAAGACACCTTCGAAGCGCGTGCGCTCGATCATCTGGACCTGTTCTAGGCAGTGAATGACCGCTGTCAGTCGGTGCCGCGCAAGCAGCGGCACGTCCGCGCCGCGGAACGGGCCTTCCATCATCAGGATCGGGTGCCGGTAGCCTTCCTTGCGCAGCCGCAGCGCCTCGACAAAATCGAGCACGCCGAAGCCGTCGGCGGCGGCGAGCGCCCGCGCGGCGCGCAGCAGGCCATGGCCGTAGGCGTTCGCCTTGAGCACCGCCCAGATGCGCGCCGGCGCCGCCAGCCGACGCGCCACCTCGAGGTTCGCGGCGAGCGCCGCAAGGTCGATGTGCGCTCGGATCGGGCGCGCCACGCTAGGCAAGCCCCGCCCTGCGGCGGCGGCTCATGCGACCTGCGTCGCCGCCAGCCGTTCCTTGGCGAACTGCACGAAGGTGTTAACCAGCCGGGAGCGAAACTTCTCCCTCGGGTACACGACCGAGAAGTGGCGTGTCAGGCGCGGGTTGAGCGGCACGCGCACGAGCCGACCGAGCCGTGTCTCCTTGGCCACCGCGGCGCGCGAAATGATCGTGAAGCCGAGGCCGGTGGCGGCAAGCTCCTTCAGCGCCTCGGGGCTCCCCGCCTCCATGACGACGTTGAGCGAGGCCGGCGCAATTCCCGCCCTCTCGAAGTAATCGTCGATCACCTCGCGCGTACCTGAGCCCGCTTCGCGCCGCAGGAAGGGATAGTGCGCAAGCTGCTTCGGTGTGGCGAAGCGCAACTGTGCAAGAGGGTGCGAAGGGGCGCAGACCGCTTGCAGCTCGTCCTCGCAGCAGGCTTCGGTCACGACATTGGCCAGATGCGTCGGCGTCTCGACGAAGCCGATGTCGAGCGTGTGTTCGGCAACGCGGTTTTCCACCGCCTCCGAGTTGGCGACCGTGAGCCTGGGCAACACTTTCGGATAGCGCAGCTTGAACTCCCCGAGGACGGCAGGCAGCAGGAACTCGGCCAGGGTGGTGCTCGCCCCGACGAGCAGCGGTCCGCCGACCTCCCCGGTCATTTCCTTCAAACGCGTCTCCAGCTCGGCCGACAGCGACAGGATGCGCTCCGCGTACTCGAGCACGAGCTGCCCTGCCGGGGTAAGCGAAATGCGCCCATGGCCACGGTCGAAAAGACGCGCGTTGAAATGCTCCTCGAGCTGCTTGATCTGGAAAGTGACGGCCGGTTGCGTCATGAACAGCGCCTCGGCCGCCTTTGTGAACGACAGGCGCTTGGCCACAGCGTGAAACACCTGCAGGCGGCGGTCTGCCATGACGTGCGTGCTCCTCCTTCTCTTATTGAACCATAAGGGCGACCGATACGCCAGCTAATCGGCGCCCGCGCCGCTTTGCCGCGCAGCCGACACGCAGCCGCTGCCGCCGTCGTGCTATAAGGCGCGGCGCGCCCGAGGGGACCGGGCGCGACCGTTTTTCGTTTCCCATGAGCGCGGGCTTCTACATCATCATGGCGGCGCAGTTCTGCTCGTCGCTTGCCGACAACGCGCTGCTCATCGCCGCAATCGCGCTCCTCATGCAGGCCGACAGCCCCTCGTGGCTCACGCCCTACCTCAAGTTCTTCTTCGTCATCTCGTACGTGGTGCTCGCCCCCTACGTCGGGGCTTTTGCCGACCGTCTGCCCAAGGGCACGGTGATGTTTCTCTCCAACTCGATAAAAATCGCCGGCTGCGCGGCGATGCTCCTGGAAGTGAACCCGATCGCGGCGTACGCGCTCGTTGGCTTGGGTGCTGCGGCTTACTCGCCAGCGAAGTACGGGATCCTCACCGAATATCTGCCGCACTCGAAGCTCGTGATCGCAAACGGCTGGATCGAAGGCTTGACCGTGGCTTCGATTTTGCTTGGCACGATGCTCGGCGGGGTGCTGCTGTACGACCGCGTCTCTGCGTTGCTCTTGTCGGTCGACGTGCCGTTGCTAGACACGGCCATCGACACCGCCGCCGAGGCCGCGCTCGTGCCGATCATCGCCGTGTACGCGCTCGCCGCCGCCTTTAACGTGTTCGTTCCGCGCACGGGCGTTCCGCTCAAGCCCCTGCCGACGCACCCGCTTGTGACTCTGCGCGATTTTGCCCACTGCGTCGCAGCGCTCTGGAGAGACCGGCTCGGCCAGATCTCGCTTGCGGTCACGACGCTTTTCTGGGGCGCGGGCGCGACGCTGCAGTTCATCTTGATCGAGTGGGCGCGCGCGGCGCTCGGCTACGACCTCGCCCACGCCTCGATGCTACAAGGCGTGTGCGCGCTCGGCATCGCGGGGGGAGCCGTGCTCGCCTCGCTGCGCGTGCGCCTGGACCGGGCCGTGTCCGTCATCCCCCTTGGCATCGCCATGGGGCTGCTCGTCATCCTCATGAACGCGGTGACGCGCGTCGGTGAAGCCATACCGCTCATGGTGCTGGTGGGCGCGCTCGCGGGCTACTTCGTCGTGCCCATGAACGCGCTCCTGCAGCACCGCGGGCACCACCTCGTCGGCGCAGGCCGCTCGATCGCGGTGCAGAACTTCAACGAAAACGCATCGATCCTCGCCATGATCGCCCTCTATTCGGTGCTGCTCGCCGCAGGGCTGTCGATCTACACGGTGATCGCACTCTTCGGCCTGTTCGTCGCGGCGACGATGACCGTCGTCCTCCACTGGTTCCGCTACAACCGGCGTGCGCACGCGGGCGAGGTCGAGCGGCTGCTCGCTTTTGCGCGCGCCGAGGATCACCACGCGCGGCCGCACGGCTGAAGCCGCACGCTTCGAGCCTACGGGGCCGCCCGGCCGGGCTCGTCCTTGCGCGCGCTGAGCGCGGCCATCGTCCGCCGCGCAAGAACGAGGTCCTGCCATGCCCTGGCCTTGTCGGCAAGGTTGCGCAGCAGGTACGCGGGATGGTAGGTGACGACCAGTGGCACGCCGCGGTAGCGCCACACCGTCCCGCGCAAGCGGCCGAGGGGGGCGTCGGTGCCAAGGAGCGTCTGCGCCGCAAAGCGCCCGAGCGCAAGCACGAGGCGCGGCTGCACGAGCGCGAGCTGCCGCGCGAGGTACGGCGCGCAGGTTGCGATCTCGCCGGGTTCCGGGTCGCGGTTACCCGGCGGCCGGCATTTGAGCACGTTCGCGATGTAGACGTCCTCGCCGCGGCGAAGGCCGATCGCCGCGAGCATGGCATCGAGCAACTTTCCCGCCTGACCTACGAAGGCTTCGCCGAGCCGGTCCTCTTCCGCCCCGGGCGCCTCGCCGACGACGAACCAACGCGCCTGCTCGTCGCCGACGCCGAAGACCGTCTGTCGGCAGCCTGCCCGCAGCCCACAGTCGCGGCAGTTCCTCACCGCGGCCTTGAGCGTCGCCCAGTCGAGCGCCGCGATACGCGCCTCGCGCGCCTCGGGCGCCTCGGGCGACGGCTGCGGCGCGAGCGCATCGGCGCGCGGCCGGTCGGCACTTGCAAAGGATGCCTGCGACGCGGCCGCCGGCGCTTGCTCGCGCCGGCGCAGGCGATCGCGCAGGCACCACAAGGGCGTAAGCCCCATCTCGGCAAGCAGCTCCTCGCGCCGCCGGTTCACAGCGTGAGCACGAGCACGAGCGCGTCCTCGCGATCGGTGCGCGCCGGGTAATAGCCGCGCCGCACCGAGACGCAGCGAAAGCCTGCGCGCGCGTACAGGCGCTGCGCCGGCGCGTTGCTCGGCCGCACTTCGAGAAACAGGTGGCGCGCCCCTTGTCGACGGGCGAGGCGCGTGGCCTCCTCGAGCAGGCGGGTGCCGTGGCCACGGCGTTGGTGGGGCGCAGCCACCGAGAGGTTGAGCAGATGCGCTTCACCGGCGGCGGCGGCGAGGACCAGATAGCCGACGATCGCTCCTTCCTCGCGCAGCACGCGGCAGGTGTAACCCGCCCGCAGCGAGTCGACGAAGTTCTGCCGCGTCCAGGGATGGCTGTACACGTCGGCCTCGATCGCAGCGACCGCGTCGAGGTCCGCCTCCTGCATCGCCTCCAGGCGAAGGCCGCTCTGCGGCACCGCGCTCATCGCACCCTTGCCCGTTCGTGTTCGGTGAGCGCGACGCGGTCGCGCAGATACACCGGCGCAGCGGTGTCGGCGGCGCTCCCTTCGCCTGCCGCGAGCCGCGGTGCCGCAAGGCGCGCCACCGCGTGCGCGCTCGGGTAGACCTCGGGGTAGGCGCGCGCGCAGCGCCGCGCGAGCTCCGGGTAGACGGCCAGTGCGGGGCCACAACCGGCCCATTCGCCCGGCGGAAGCACGACGGCCGAAGGCGGCGTGCAGCGCGGCGCGACCGCCTCGCGCCAGCCCGCCGCCGTGCGCTCGTAGGCTGACCAATAGACCTCTCCCGCGCGCGCATCAAGGAGCGCGAGCGCGCGCGGCTCGCCACACTCCTCGACGAGGGCCTCGAGCGTGGAGACGCCGAGCACCGGCCGAGCGAGTGCGAAAGCGAGCCCCTGGGCGAGCGCGCAGGCGATGCGCAGACCGGTGAACGAGCCGGGGCCGGCGCCGAAGGCGACGGCATCGAGCGCGCGCGGTGCGAGACCCGCCTCCGCGAGCAGCCGCTCGAGTATCGGCAGCGCGAGCTCCGCGTGCCGCTCGCCCGCGCGCGCCTCGAGCGACGCGAGTTCGCCGTCACACCAGAGTGCAACCGAGCAGCGGTCGGTCGAGGTCTCGAAAGCCGCGAAACGCACGCTCCCATTGTAGGACCGGCGCCCGCCGCGAACGGCTACAATGATCGGTGCAACCGCCGGAGTGCCCTTTGTCCGATTACCGCATCGCCGTCATCCCCGGTGACGGCGTCGGCCGCGAAGTCGTTCCCGAAGCGCAGCGCGTCCTCGAGGCTGCGGCGGCGCGCGAGGGTTTTCGCTTGCGCTGGACCGAGTTTCCGTGGAGCTGCGACTGGTACCGCGCGCACGGCCGCATGTGTCCGGAGGACGCTCCGCAGATTCTGCGCGGCTTCGACGCGATCCTGTTCGGCGCCGTGGGCAATCCCGCGCTCGTGCCGGACCACGTCTCGGCCTGGGGCCTGCTCATCGACTTCCGCCGCGCCTTCGACCTGTACGTGAATCTGCGGCCGGTGCGCGGCTTTGCCGGGCTCGCCTGCCCGCTTGCCGGGCGCAAGCCCGCGGAGATCGATTACGTGGTCGTGCGCGAGAACACCGAGGGCGAGTATTCCACCGTCGGCGGTCGCATGTTCGCCGGCACGGAGCGCGAGTTCGTGACGCAGCAAGCGGTGTTCACGCGCCGAGGCGTGGACCGCATCCTGCGCTACGCGTTCGAGCTGGCGCGGCGGCGGCGCCACCACGTCACCTCGTGCACCAAGTCGAACGGCCTGACGATCACGATGCCGTACTGGGACGAACGTTTCGCCGCGATGCGCGCCCAGTTCCCGGACGTGCGTGCCGACCAGTATCACGTCGACGGCCTGACCATCCAGATGGTGCTCGATCCGGGCCGCTTCGACGTCATCGTCGCCTCGAACCTGTTCGGCGACATCCTTTCGGATCTGGGACCGGCGACCGCGGGCTCGATCGGCATCGCCGCCTCCGCCAACATCAACCCGGAGCGCACGGCGCCGCCGATCTTCGAGCCCGTGCACGGCTCGGCGCCCGACATCGCGGGCCGTGGCATCGCCAACCCGATCGGCGCGATCTGGTCCGGTGCGCTCATGCTCGAGTATCTTGGCCACGAGCGCGCCGCCGCCGCGATCGTGCGCGCGATCGAGCGCGTCCTGGCCGAAGGTCCGCGCACGCCCGACCTGAAAGGCCGAGCGCGCACCGCGGAAGTGGGTGCCGCGATCGCCGAAGCGCTGCGGGCGGCGAGCCCGAGCCCGGCCTAAGCGCCGCGGCCGCCGCTACTCGCCGGCCGCAAGACGCGCGCGCAGCTCCATCGTGCGCCCGCCGCGCAGCACGGTCACTGTCACCGTGTCCCCCGGCTGGTGGCGTTCGAGCACTTCCAGAATGTCGTCCACGGTCGCGACGGCGGTGCCGGCGACCGCCGTGATCACGTCGCCAGCGGTCACCTCGCCCCCCGGACCGCGCCGGTACGGCTGCAGGCCAGCTGCGGCCGCCGGACTGCCGGGGACGACGCCGACCACCGCGACCCCGCGCGGCAGCCTGAGCGCCGCCTGCAGCGCCGTCGGGGCCGCCTGCACTCCCAGCGTCGGACGCACGAATTTGCCGTCGCGGATCAGTCGCGGCACGATGCGGTTCACCTCGTCGACCGGGATCGCGAAGCCGATGCCGGCGGAGGCGCCGGTCGGGCTGTAAATCGCGGTGTTGACCCCGATCAGCCGGCCGGCGGAATCGAGCAGCGGCCCGCCCGAATTGCCGGGATTGATCGCCGCGTCGGTCTGGATCACGCCGCGGATCTTGCGCTGAGTGACCGACTCGATCTCGCGCCCGAGCGCGCTCACGATCCCGATGGTGAGCGTCTGGTCCAAACCGAAAGGATTGCCGATCGCATACACCTTCTGCCCCACCTGCAAGTCGCGGCTCGTGCCAAGGGGGATCGGGCGCAGCTTCTCGCGCGGGGCGGGGATGCGCAGCACGGCCAGATCGCGGTCGGGGAACACCCCCACGAGCTCGGCTCTCCACTCCGACTGGTCGGCGAGCGTCACGCGCGCCCCGGAGGCGCCCTGGATGACGTGGAAGTTGGTGACGATGTGACCGCGATCGTCCCAGACGAAACCCGATCCGGTGCCGCGCGGCACCTCGAACACGTTGAACGTGAAAAAGTCGCGCGCCCGCTCGACCGTGGTGATATGGACGGTCGAGGGCGAGACGGCCTGAAAGACGGCGATGTTCGCTTTCTCGTCTTCGGTAAGCGGGCCGCGCGCTGCGACCGGCCGCGGCTCCGCCGCCGGTCGGGCAACCTGTGCAAGCGAGGCGAAGGTCCACGCAGCCAGACCGCCCACGACGGCGGCGGCAGCCAGTGCAAGGAACGGGCGCAAAGCGACTTGCATGTCTTCGATTCTAAGCGCTTCACGGCGGCGCTCTGCTACCATGCCGCGCCGTGAAACGCTACCGCATCGCGCTCGTTCCCGGCGATGGCATCGGGATCGAGGTCGTCGGCGAGGCAGAGCGCCTGCTCGTTGCGCTTGCGGCACACAGCGGTTTTGCGCTCGAGTTCGGCCGCTACGACTGGAGCAGCGAGCGCTACCGGCGCAGCGGCGCCTACATCCCCGAGGGCGGGCTCGCCGAGCTGCGCGACTATGACGCGATCCTCTTCGGCGCGGTCGGCGCGCGCGATGTGCCCGACCACGTGTCGCTGTGGTCGTTGCGGCTGGCGATCTGCCAGGGCTTCGACCAGTATGCGAACGTGCGTCCGGTGCGCCTGCTGCCGGGTGTGCGCAGTCCGCTGCGCGACGGCGAAGGCCTCGACTGGGTGATCGTGCGCGAGAACACCGAGGGCGAGTACTCGGGCGCCGGGGGGCGCGTGCACCGGGGGTTTGCCGAGGAGGTCGCGGTCGAGACCTCCGTCTTCACACGCCGCGGCGTCGAGCGCATCCAGCGCTTTGCGTTCGAACTTGCGCGCCGGCGGCCGCGCCGGCGCTTGACGCTCGTGACGAAATCGAACGCACAGCGTCATGGCATGGTGATGTGGGACGAGATCGCCGCCGAGGTCGCGCGCGACTACCCCGAGGTCACCTGGGACCGGGAGCTCGTCGACGCGATGGCCGCGCGCATGGTCGTCAGGCCCGCGTCGCTCGACACGATCGTCGCGACCAACTTGCACGCCGACATCCTGTCGGATCTTGCCGCCGCGCTCGCCGGCTCGCTCGGCATCGCACCCACGGCCAACCTCAATCCCGAACGGCGCTTCCCCTCGATGTTCGAACCGATCCACGGCTCGGCCCTCGACATCGCCGGCCAGGGCATCGCCAACCCCATCGGAACCTTCTGGAGCGCGGCGCTGATGCTCGAGCACCTGGGCGAAACCGGCGCCGCAGAACGGCTGATGGGGGCGGTCGCCGCGACCACGGCGCGCGGCATCGTCACGCCCGATCTCGGCGGCCAAGCGCGCACGCGCGAAGTCACCGATTCGGTGATCGCCGCCCTCTGAGCAAGGCGCGCGCGCCGGCTCCCGTGGGCCGCGCCGTCGCGCGCCGCAGGCGGGCGAGTTCGCTCGCCTGCGCCGCCGCGATGCGGTGCGCCCAGCGCGTCGTCTCGGGCTGGCGGTAGCGGGGCGCGCACGCAAGCGTAAAGGCGATCGCCGTCGCCAAGCTCACGCGGTGTCCGATCGAGACGTAGAGCGGCCGCGCGCCACGGCGGGTGCGCAAAACCGCGCCCACCTCCTCGCCCGCGTCGCAAAGCGGCGTCCAATCGCCGCGGCCATCGCCCGGTGGGTCGGCCTCGCCCACCAGCCTCGACTTGGCAACGCCGATCGTCGCGATGCCCGAAAGCACACCGATGTGCGAGGCCAAACCGAAGCGGCGCGGATGCGCGATCCCCTGGCCGTCGCACAGCACGAGCTCGGGACGGCGGCGCAGCCGCGCGAGCGCGGCGAGCGCCGCCGGTGCCTCGCGAAACGAAAGCAGCCCGGGAACGTAGGGAAAGCGCACCCGCCGGCGCACGAGCGCAAAATCGACAAGCCGGAGCGAAGGAAATTCGAGCAACACCGCCGCGGCACGGGCGATCCGGCCTTCGTCCTCGTAGCCGACGTCGATCCCGGCGACCGCGCGCACCTTTGCCGGCAAGCGATCGCGCCGCTCGACGCGCACCGCGAGGCGCTCCTGCAGCGCCACGGCCGCCCGCGGCGTAAGGTCCCAGCGGTGTCGCACCGCGCGCGCCCCGCCGATGCGGGCCTCGGACGCTCGCGTGCGGCGCGAAGCGCTCACGCGCGAGCCGCGGTGCAGCGCGCACGTGAGGGCGCGCACCCTGCGCAAGACCGTCGCCCCCTCATCGCGCAAGCCGAAGCGGAAAGCGCTCGAGCGTCTCGTATACCGCCCGCTCGGAGCCGAGTCGAGACCGCACGAGCGCGAACTCCTGTACAGGCCAGTCGGTCGGCGGTAGCGGCGCAAGCTCAGCCGCTGGCCGGGCACGGCGAACGAGCGTCACGTGGGGCGCGAAGGGCCGCGCCTCCAGCCCAAAACCGCTGCCGCTCAGGCAAGCCGTGAGCGAGGCGGCCAGTGCGGCAAGCGCGGCCGGCGGCTGCGAACATTCGGCCCAGACGATTCCGGAGCGCGCTTGGTAGCGCACCCGGTCGAGCACGAGGGCATGGACCTCGCCCCGCGCGGCCGCGCCGGCTGCACGCGCGGCCCCAAGCCGCTCAGGGGGTAGCCACCCGAGAAAGGCGAGCGTAAGGTGGATCGCCTCTGGGGCAAGGGCACGCCCCCCACAATCCTGCGCGACCGCGCGCCCCCAGCGGGCGAGACTCTCTGCAACCGGCGCCGGGGGCCAGAGCGCATAAAAAAGCCTCAACCGCTCGGGCTTCACCGCCACGGCTGTGCTTGCGCGCCGCCGCAGCTTCGCTCGGCTGCAGCACGGCGAGCCCTCATCCCGCCGCTTGCGGCGCGGGCTCGAGCAGCGCGACGGCAAAGGCTGCGATCCCCTCGCCGCGGCCGGCAAAGCCGAGATGCTCGGTCGTCGTCGCCTTGACGTTGACCGCGGCAGGCGCAAGGCCGAGGTCTGCGGCGATGTTCCCGATCATGCGCGGCAAAAAAGGGGCAAGGCGCGGCGCCTGCGCGACCACCGTTGCGTCCACGTTCACGACGCGCCAGCCGCAGGCGGCTACTTTGCGCGCCACCTCGCGCAGCAGCACTCGGCTGTCGGCGCCCGCGTACGCAGGGTCGTTGTCCGGAAAGTACAGGCCGATGTCGCCAAGGCCCGCCGCCCCGAGCAGCGCGTCGCAAATTGCGTGCAGCAGCGCGTCCGCGTCCGAGTGCCCTTCCAGGCCCCGCTCGTGCGGGATCGCGACACCGCCGAGCACCAGTTTGCGCCCGGCGACGAGTGCGTGCACGTCGAAACCCTGCCCGATCCTCATCGTGCGGCGAGGATCGCCTCGGCGAGCGCGACATCCTCGGGGAAGGTGACCTTGAGGTTTGCGCGCGCGCCCGCGACAAGGCGCGGCCGCAGTCCGAGCGCCTCGACCGCCGAGGCCTCGTCGGTCGCGCCGTGGCCTGCGCGCGCGAGCGCGTGCACGAGCAGTCCGGCGCGGAACATCTGCGGCGTCTGGGCGAGCCAGAGCGAGGCCCGCTCCTCGGTGCCCAGCGCGCGCAGGAGTCCGGACTCGTCTTCGGCGGCGCGCTTGACCGTGTCGCACACCGGCACGGCGAGCAGCCCGCCCACGCGGTCCGCTGCACAGGCGGCGATCAGCCGCTCGAGGTCGGCAGTGCACAGGCAGGGGCGTGCCGCGTCGTGCACGAGCACCCAGTCGTCCGGCAGCACCGCCGACGACGCCGCGACCAGTCCGTTACGCACGGACTCGGACCGCGTCGCGCCTCCGCAGTAGAGCGGCTGCACGCGCGCGCCGAATTCGCTCCAGTCGTTACGTGCGTATTCTTCGTCGTTCGGCGCAAGCACCACGAAGACCTGATCGACCGCGGGTACGCACAGTGCCCTGAGGACGTGCCACAGCATCGGCCGTCCGGCGAGGGGCAGATACTGCTTGGGCCGGCCTGCGGCCAGACGCTCGCCGCGGCCGGCGGCGGGAACGAGCACAAACAGGCCCACGCATCCGGCTCTCGTCGTCGTTCAATCTTATAATTCTACGCGGCGGCCTTCCCTGAACCTCCGCCTCCTGCGCCCGCGAGGCGCCGCCCCGCCGCATGCACCGCGACCCTGCGCCCACGACCACGGTCCCGCGCACCTTGCCCGGATGCGCCGATGCGCTCGCCGCGGCGCGGCTCGCCGCCCGGCGCAGTCCGGTCGCGCTCGTCACCGCGCTCGCAAGCGAGGCGCAGCGCCTGGCCGAGGAAGTCGCCTGGTTCGAGCCGGCGCTGCGCGTAAGCATCCTCGCCGACTGGGAAACGCTGCCCTGGGACCCTTTCTCGCCACACCCGGATCTCGTCTCGGAGCGGATCGCCGCTCTGCACCGGATGCAGCGGTGCGACGTCGACCTCGTTGTCGTTCCGCTCACGACCGCGCTCGCGCGCCTTGCGCCCCCTGCGTACGTGGCCGCGCACACCTTTCTGCTGCGCGCGGGCGAAGCGTTGGCGCTCGAGGCGTTGCGCCGCCAGCTCGCGCTGGGCGGCTACACGCCGGTCGCGCAGGTTCTCGCCCCGGGTGAGTATTGCGTGCGCGGCGGCCTGGTCGATCTGTATCCCATGGGAAGCGCGCTGCCGGTCCGCATCGAACTGGACGACGAGCGCATCGCGTCGCTGCGCTGCTTCGACGTGGACACCCAGCGCTCGCTCTACCCGGTGCCGGAGCTGCGCCTGCTGCCGGCGCGCGAGTTCCCCTTCGACGAGGCGGCGCGCGCGCGTTTCCGGTCGCGCTTCCGGGAGCGCTTCGAGGGCGATCCGTCCCGACGCGCGCTCTACCGCGATGTCACGGCGGGCATCGCACCGGCGGGAATCGAGTACTGGCTGCCTCTGTTCCATGACACCACCGCCGATTTGTTCGATCACCTGCCAGCCGGCTGCACGCTCGCGCTGCACGGCGAGGTGCAGGCCGCGGCCGAGGCGTTCTGGCGCGATTGCCTGCAGCGCCACCGCCTCGCCGCAACCGATCCGGACCGGCCGCCGCTCGCTCCCGAAGAACTGTTCCTGACGCCGGGCGAATTTTTCCGGCGCGCCGGCGAGTTCCCTGCGCTCAGCCTCGAGCAGAGCGCGGCCGTGAGCGCCGAGGCGCTGCCCCCCCTCGCCGTAGACCGGCGCGCGCGCGATCCGGTCGCGGCCTTGCGAGCCTATCTGGTCCACTCGCGGCTGCGCGTGCTCGTTGTCGCCGATTCTCCGGGACGCCGCGAAACGATGCTCGCCTTTTTCTCCGAGCACGGCGTTGCGCCTGCAAGCTGCACCGGCTTTGCCGACTTTCGCGACTCGACGAGCGGTTTTGCGATCGCCACCGCTCCGCTCTCGGCCGGCTTCGCCGTTCCTTGCGAAGGCTGGACGATCGTCACCGAAGCCGAGCTGTACGCCGGTGTGGTGCGCCGACGAGCCCGCCGCAGCGCGTCACCGGCCGAGGTCGAGGGTATCGTACGCGACCTCGCGGAACTGCGCCCTGGCGACGCCGTGGTTCACGCCGAGCACGGCGTCGGCCGCTACCGCGGATTGACGACGCTCGACGTGGGCGAGGGTCCGGCCGAGTTCTTGCTTCTCGAGTACGCGGGGGGCGACCTCCTGTACGTGCCGGTCGCGCAGCTCGAAGTGGTCTCCCGCTACGCGGGTCTTTCCGCCGACGATGCTCCTTTGCACCGCCTTGGCAGCGGAGAGTGGGAGCGCGCGCGCGCGCGCGCCGCGCGCCAAGTGCGCGACACGGCCGCCGAGCTGCTCGAACTGTACGCGAAGCGGGCCGCGCGGCCCGGCCGGCCCTGCACGCTGCGCCGCGCCGAACTGGACGCCTTCGCCGAGGGCTTCGGATTCCGGGAAACGCCGGACCAAGGCGCCGCGATCGAAGCCGTGCTCGCGGACATGGCCTCCGGCCGGCCGATGGACCGGCTCGTCTGCGGCGACGTCGGCTTCGGCAAGACCGAAGTCGCGCTGCGCGCCGCTTTCGCGGCGGTCGCCGACGGTCAGCAAGTGGCCATCCTGTGCCCGACGACGCTGCTTGCCGAGCAGCACTATCAGACCTTCGCCGACCGGTTCGTCGACTGGCCGGTGAGGGTCGCCGAGCTGTCGCGCTTTCGCAGCGGCCGCCAGGTCGCCGCCGTGCTCGAGGGCCTGGCGAGCGGGGCGATCGACATCGTCGTCGGCACCCACCGGCTGCTGTCGCGCGATGTGCGCTTCGCCCGCCTCGGCCTCGTTGTCATCGACGAAGAGCACCGCTTCGGTGTGCGGCAGAAGGAAGCGCTCAAGGCCCTGCGCGCAGAAGTCGACGTGCTCACGCTCACGGCCACCCCCATTCCGCGCACGCTCGCCCTGGCGCTCGAGGGGTTGCGCGACTTTTCGGTCATCACCACCGCGCCCGAACGGCGCCTTGCCATCCGGACTTTCGTGGCCTCCTATTCGGACGCGCTCGTGCGCGAAGCGCTCGTGCGCGAGCTGCGCCGCGGCGGTCAGGTCTACTACCTGTACAACGACGTCGCGACCATCGCACGCGCGCGCGAGCGCGTCGCGCGCCTCGTGCCGGAGGCGCGCGTCGCGACGGCGCACGGCCAGATGCGCGAGCGCGATCTCGAGCGCGCGATGCGGGACTTCTACGCGCAGCGCACGAACGTCCTGGTGTGTTCCACCATCATTGAGACCGGCCTGGATGTGCCGACGGCGAACACCATCGTGATCGAGCGCGCCGACCGCTTCGGCCTGGCGCAGCTGCATCAGCTGCGCGGCCGCGTCGGCCGCTCGCACCACCAGGCCTACGCCTACCTGCTCACCCCGCCGCAGGAGGCGCTCGGCGCGCAGGCGGCGAGGCGGCTCGAAGCGATCCAGAAGCTGCAAGAGCTGGGCTCCGGGTTCTACCTTGCCCTGCACGACCTCGAGATCCGCGGCGCGGGCGAGATCCTCGGCGCGGCGCAGTCGGGCGAGATCCACGAAATCGGCTTCGAGCTGTATGCGAAGATGCTCGCGCGCGCGGTGCGCGCATTGCGCGAGGGCCGCGCGATCGACCTGGACGGCCCGCTGGAGGTCGCCGCCGAAGTGAACCTGCACACCCCCGCCCTGCTGCCACCCGAGTACTGCCCGGACGTCAACGAGCGGCTGCGGCTCTACAAGCGGCTTGCCGGGTGCGCCGACGACGCG
>OGCL01000974.1_pt1 | contig 26919 bp, 21 predicted proteins | sample 1570041 | NCBI WGS metagenome assembly OGCL01 (sample SAMN06266162, study PRJEB24511) | hot springs metagenome | isolation source: Hot spring water | place: South Africa: Limpopo | collected 2015-06-22 | reverse complement strand
GAGGGCCAACCCAGACGCATATCGACCGGACATTTCTATCTTGCCCAACTACCGGACATTACTAAATTGCCTTGACACGTGGTTGCCGCGACCGGACTGCGCTGGCACAATCCGCCCATTGAAACCCAAAAAGATTCTCTGGAGCCCCCCCGTGCCGATCACCGCTGCCCGCTCGATCCAACTCAAGATCAGCCTCGCCATTGCCCTCACCTTTCTTGCCGTGCTGGTGGTCTCGGCCAGCCTCACCGCTCGCGGCAACCGCCAGCTGGCGGTGAAGATCGGCCTGGACAAGGCGCGCGACGTGGGCAGCGCCTATTTCGACGGCCTCAACACCATGATGCTCACCGGCAGCCTGGATCAGAAAGGCACCCTGCAACAAAAGCTGCAAATACACGACGGCGTCGAGGACATCCGCCTGGTGCGCGTGCCCGGCCACATGAGCGACGACCGCCCCGAGGATCTGGCCCGCGACGAACTCGACCGGCGCGCACTGGCCGGCGAAGAGGTCCGGCACCTCGAAGTGGTGAACGGCCAGCGCCGGGTGACCGTGCTCATCCCCATCCGTGCCAGCCGCAATTATCGCGGCACCGACTGCCTGGCCTGCCACCCGGTCGAGGACGGTGCCCTGCTCGCCGCAGTGCGCGCCACGTACTCGCTGGAAAAGATCGACGGCGACCTGCGCAAGAACCTGATCGTCAACAGCCTGTTCAACCTGATCCTGTTCGCGGTCGGCATCGCCTTGGTCCTCACCCTGCTGCGCCGCATCGTCGTCCGCCCCATGCTCACCATGCAGGGCACCATGCGGACCGTCGAGCAGAATGCAGATCTGCGCCAGGCCATCCCCATCGACAGCGACGACGAAGTGGGAGCCCTGGCGCGCTCGATCAACAGCATGCTGGCCAATTTCCGTACCAGCATGACGCAGGTGGCGCAAACCTCCAACCGCCTCACCGAGGCCGCCGGCCAGATCATCGCCGTTGCCGAACAGACCAGCCAGGCCGCCAGCGACCAGCTACTGGAAACGGGGATGACGGCGCAATTCATCGGCGACCTCGGCGCCATCGCCCAAGAGGTGAACCAAAGCGCAGTGGAAACTTCGAATGCGTCGGTCGAGGCCGAACAACAGGCGCGTAAGGGCACCGAGATGACCCGCAACGCCATCGGCGGCATGGTCACCCTGGTCAACGAGATCGAACAGACCGCGCGCCTCATCGAGGACCTGGAGGCCCGCAGCCAGAGCGTGAGCAGCGTGCTCGACGTGATCAAGGGGATCGCCGAGCAGACCAACCTGCTGGCGCTCAATGCCGCCATCGAGGCAGCCCGCGCCGGTGAGGCCGGACGGGGCTTCGCCGTGGTGGCGGACGAGGTCCGCAAGCTCGCCACCCGCTCGCACGATGCCACCGGCAGCATCGAGGAAATCATCGCCCAGCTCCAGAACGAGGCCCGCGCCGCCAGCGGAGCGATGCGCGAGGCGCGCAACCGCGCCGAGATCCACGGCCAGCGCCTGGAACAGTCGATGGCCAACCTCGACCACATCGCCGCCAGGGTCACGGACATCCGCCAACTCAACACCCAGATGGCCAGCGCCATCCAGCGCCAGAGCAGCCTCACCGAAAGCGGTCACCAGAAAGTGGAAACCATCAGCGAGATCGCCCATCGCACCGCCGCCGGCGCCGCCCACACCCGTGACGTCAGCGACGACCTGGTCGACCTGGCGCATGAGCTAAACGGCCTGGTCAGCCGTTTCAAGCTGTAACAGGCTGTTGAAAAACGTAGCGAGGATGGCCCGATGCAAGGCGCACGGAGTACTGCGACCGAGAAAACGAGCGAAGCGCGTTTCAGCGAAGGCTCACCTTCAGGTGATGCCGGAGCTCCATCTCAAATCGATCGGCGAGGGCGCGCAAACGAAGTTTTAGCTTGCGCTGAAACTTCGTTTGGCGAAGGCTCACATCGGCGCAGCCGATGTGAAGTGAAGCGGCCGGAGCCCACACCGCGCAACACAGCAGAGGGCCCACCGCAGTCGTTTTTCAACAGCCTGGTAAGCGGCCGGCGGACCCGGCCTCAGCGCGGGTCAAGCCAGATCATGCTGGCCATGCGGCCAGTAGCCGCATCGCGGCGATAGGAATAGAAACGCTGCGCATCGGTGTAGGTGCACAGGCCGCCGCCGAATACTGCGTGCACACCCACCAAGGCGAGGCGGATGCGGGCCAGTGCGTAAAGATCGGCCAGCCATTTTCCGGCGGCGGGTTTGAACGCGCCGACGCAACGCGGGTCCCGGTCACAAAACGCGGCCCGCACATCCGCCCCCACCTCGAAGCGGTCCGGACCGATGGCCGCGCCCAGCCAGACCAGGATCTCGTCCGGCGCGACCGCCATCGCCGCCACCGTCGCTTCCAGCACCCCGTTCGCCAGTCCCCGCCAGCCGGCATGCGCAGCCGCCACCACGCTACCGGCGCGATCACAGAACAGGGTCGGCAGGCAATCGGCGGTAAGCACCGCGCACACCCGACCCGGGACACGCGCTACACTGGCATCGGCCTGCACCGATGCGTCCCGGTCATCCGTCAGCTCGAGCACGCCCTTGCCATGCACCTGATCGAGCCAGAACGGCTCCGCCGGCAGACAGGCGCGCAAGCGGCGACGGTTCTCCGCTACCGCCGCGGGATCGTCGCCGACATGCGTGGCCAGATTGAAACCGGCATAGCCGCCCTGGCTCACCCCGCCCGCGCGTGTGGTCATGCCAGCGCGCACCTTATCCGGGGCCGGCCAGTCAGCCCACAGCCAGTCGCCAGGCCAGTTCGGTGCATTCATCCTGAAAACCTCAGTTGAACCACGAAGCCACAGAAAACGAAAAAAGCTTGTTTCGTACAAACCGGCGCCCCCGAAGCCGGATGCCGGTTCCCGCAGTGCGCTCGCGGGCACCCATCCGCCGGAGCGATCCCGGAAAAGCGGTGCCCCTCGCCTAAGGGGTGAACGTCGGCGCTTTGATAAGAGAACTCCGTTTCGAATTTCGGTTCATCTTTTTCCCTCCTCGTCCCACATCCGGCCGTTTGCCGGACGACCGCGCAGACTGAATACCAGCGCGGCACACAACGCCACACCGGCCGCGCCGGCAAAGGTCGCCGCGCCGCCCAATGCATCCCAGCCGGTACCGGCGTACAGGCTGCCGAGCGTGCCGCCCACCCCATAGGCCAGACTGTTGTACAGGGCCTGACCGCGGGCCTGGTTGCGGCCCCGGAAATGGCGATGCACCAGGGTGATGGCGGAGGCGTGGTAGGCGCCGAAGGTAAACGCATGCAACACCTGGGCGAACAGCAGTATCGGCACACTGGCGGCCAGGGCGCCGATCAGCACGAAACGCAGCGCCGCCACGAGGAGACTCACGAGCAACACCGTTTCAACCCGGACACGGCGAAACACCCGCGGCATGACGAGGAAGATGCCGATCTCGCAAACCACACCCAGCGCCCAAAGCCAGCCGGCCAGGGTCTTGCTGTAGCCATGCTCGACCAGATGGATGGTGAAGAAGGTGTAATACGGCCCGTGCGCCGCGGTCATCAACAGGCCGGCGATCAGCAACGCCAGCACCTCGCCACGCCGCACCACGACACGCAGGGGCACATGCTCGGACTCCACATGGCGGATCTCGACCTCGGGAATGAAACGCGCGAACAGCACGATGCCGAGCAACAAGCCCATGATCACCCAGAGCATGGCCCGGATGGGCGCGTGGTCGAGCAGCATGCCGAGGCCGATCACCACGACGATGAACCCCACCGAGCCCCACAGGCGAATCTTGCCGTAACGCTCGGTGCGCTCGCCCAGATGCGACAGGGTGGTGGCCTCCACCAGCGGCAAGGATGCGCTCCAGAAAAAGCTGATGAAGCTCATCACCGCAAACATCCACCAGAACCCCGCATCGACGAACACACCGATGAATGACAGCAAGCTGACGATGGCCGCCATCTGCACGATGGCCACCCGGCGCCCGGTGCGGTCGGCGATGTGTCCCCATACGTTGGGGGCGAAGATGCGCATCACGTGCAACAACGACATCAACACCCCAATCTGGAATGCGCTGAAGCCCAGCGATTGCAGGTACAAGGCCCAGTACGGGGCCATCGCCCCGACAAATGCGAAATAGAAGAAATAGAAACCCGACAGACGCCAGTAAGGTACGGAATGCATGACAGGCGCGGTTCGGGATGGGCGGCCTCAGGTCCCGAGTCCGTCCAGACGGCGCCGGACCTCGAACAGGGTGACTGCGGCGGCGGCGGCGACGTTGAGCGACTCCACCCCGGTGGCCATGGGGATATGGAACGGTCGCGCGCATGCGAGCACGCCGGGACTGAGCCCCGCCCCCTCGTTGCCGAATACGAACGCCAAGGGCGCGCCCAATTCGAGCGCGTACAGGCTCGGCCCCTGGCCCGCCGCCGCCGCCCACACCGCGCCGGGAAAGCGGGCGATGAAATCGAATAGATCCACGCCCTCGCGGATCGCCAGCATGAACTGCGCCCCCTGTCCGCCGCGTAATGCCTTCGGCGACCAGGCCTCGGCACAGCCAGGCGACAGGCAGGCCAGCCCCACCCCGGCCGCGGCCGCGGTGCGCAACAATGCACCGAGGTTGCCCGGGTCCTGCACCTCCTCCAGCAACAGGACCCGCTCGGCGCGCCCCTCCCCGGGGTGAGGCAGATCGATCACCGCCATCACCCCCGCGGGCGTGACAAGCGTAGACAAGTCGCGCATCAGGGCATCGGTGAGGATCCGTGCCGGAACATCCGGCGAACGCCCAAACCAGTCCGTGCATTCGGCCTGCGATTCGGACAGGATCAGGCGACGCAAAGGCACCCCCGCCGCCTGGGCGGATTCGATCAGATGCTCGCCCTCGAGCAGGGTCTGGCCGGCCTGGCGCCGGGTGCTCGGATTCCGGGCGAGATCCAGCAACTGCCTGAACTCGGGATTGAGGCGCGAATGGATGTGCTTCGGCTCAGTCGGCATGACGGTCGGTGAACGGGCTTCAACGGCACAAGCCGATCGAGCCCTCGGCACAGATGCGGCCGTCGATCCAGGTTGCGTTGCCGAGCAAGACGCCATCCAGGCGGGCGGCCTCCAGCCGTGCCCCACGCAAGCTGGTGTACCTGAGGTCGGCGCCGCTCAGATCGGCCTCGACGAGGATCGCGCCGTTGAGCGCCGCACCGGTCAGATTTGCGCGTCGCAAGCGGGCGCCACGCAGACGGGCGAGGCCCAAGTTGGCATGCGCCAGGTCCGCCGCACTGAGGTCTGCGCCTTCCAGGTTGGCCTGGACCAGATCGGCGCCACGCAGGCTGGCCCCGGCCAGATCGGCGCCGGCGTGCTCGCACCCACGCCAGGACACCCGCGGTGCCGCCGCATGGCTGCAATCGCCGGTCTTGGCCAATCCCGGCTGGAGGGTGTCGGACGGTTGCGCCAGCCAGATCACGCCAGCGAGCATGAGGATGGCCAGGGCCGCGATGCCCGCAATCCACAGGGACGGCCGCCGGCGCGATTGCTCCAGCACCATCTGCCGCGTGATTTCGTGCTCGCGGACCGCAGTTTCCGATTCGCCGCGCGTTTCGAGACGATCCGGAAGCTGCGTGAGCCAATCTCGAAACGGCTCGCATTGCCCAAGCGGGGTCCAGGACATGCCATCCAGACTGGCTTCGTCGGTGGCAGAAAGCTCGCCGGCGCGCACCTGCTCACGCAATTGCCCCACAGGGAATGGGCCGCTGACCGCCCCCTGACGGCGGAGATACCAGAGCAACTGAGTCATGGTTTGGGACGGGGTTGGGATGGCATGCGCGGATTCTACCGACCCAGCGCAGGCACAGGGCTAAAAAAAAGCCCGGTCGGATAGACCGGGCTTCAAAATCCACCAAAGGAGGAGGATGGAGGAGACAACACTGAAACGCTCAGGAAATAAGCGCCGTTGATCAGTGTAATAAGCATTATCTAATATAAGAATATTATTTGCAAGCCCCGGATGTGCTTTTTTTCAACCCAGATTGTCCATTAGCAGGCTGTTGAACCATTGGGAGCATTAGGATGAAACCGCTGCGCATTCTCGTATTCGCCAAGGCACCCCGGCCGGGACGGGTGAAGACCCGCCTCGTTCCGGCGCTCGGCGAGCAGGGCGCCGCGCGGCTGGCGGCATGCTTGCTCGCACAGGCCCTGGAGCACGCCCTGGCCGCCGGGGTAGGAGCGGTGGAATTGTGCATGAGCCCGGCACCGGGGCATCCCGATTGGGCGGCGACCTCGCTGCCCGGACACATCGACTTGAGCGATCAGGGTGTCGGCGATCTGGGCGAGCGCATGGCGCGCGCCACACGCCGGACGCTGGCAGCGGGCGAGGCCGTGCTGCTGATGGGCAGCGACTGCCCCGCACTCGACCCAGAGCGGCTACGCTACGCCGCTGCCCAGCTGGCCGAATACGACGCCGTGCTCCACCCAGCCGCCGATGGCGGCTACCCTCTGCTCGGTGTAAACGCATTCGCGCCCGAGCTGTTCGAGGCCATGCCCTGGAGCACGGCCGAGGTGGCGCGCCTGACATTGCAACGTCTCGATGCACTGGGCTGGCGCACCTGGGTGGGCGAAACCCTCAACGACATCGATACGCCCGCCGACCTGGCGCTGGTTGGCCCGATCGCCGGTTTTCGCGTTGAATGAAGGTTTTCCCCAGCGAACCTTGCCATGCAGCCCACGCAATCTCCCCTTCTACGCGACATCGTCCTCGTCGGCGGCGGCCACAGTCATGTCGGCGTGCTGCGCATGTGGGCCATGAAACCGGTGCCCGGTGTGCGCCTGACCTTGATCTGCACCGACACCGAGACCCCGTACTCGGGCATGCTCCCGGGCTTCATCGCCGGCCATTACGATTGCGAAGATATCCATATCGACGTGCGTCGGCTGGCCGAATTTGCAGGCGCCCGTTATTTCCGTGACGCAGTCATCGGCCTGGATCGCGCCGAACGGCGGGTGATCTGCCGCGACCGCCCTCCCGTGCCTTATGATCTGCTGTCGATCAACATCGGCTCCACGCCGAGCCTCGTTCCCGGAGCCGCCGAATACAGCGTGCCGGTGAAACCGATCCGCCAGTTCGGCGAGCGCCTGCGCGCCTTGCTGGAGCGAATCAAACGTCATGTCGGCTGGTTCAACCTGGCGGTGGTGGGTGCCGGAGCCGGCGGAGTCGAGCTGGCCTTGGCGTTGCAATACCGTCTGCGGGGTGAAATCCGGGCCCGGGGGCGGGATCCCGACACGCTGGCGGTGCATCTGTTCAGCGCCAGCGCCGACATCCTGCCCACCCACAACCGCGCCGTGCGACGAAGCTTCGAACGCGTGCTGGCGGAGCGCGGCATCGTCGTGCATCGGAATGCCGAAATAGCGCGCGTTGCCGATGGGTGGCTGCACACGCGGGAAGGCGTGGCCTTCGCCGCCGACGCGATCTTCTGGGCGACCCAGGCCGGCGGCGCAGGCTGGCTCGCGGACACCGGCCTGGCCCTGGATGCGGCAGGATTCATCCGCATCACCGACACCCTGCAGAGCGAGACCGATCCGCGCGTGTTCGCGGCCGGGGACTGCGCCTCGATGATCGGCCGGCCGCTGGAAAAGGCTGGCGTGTTCGCCGTGCGCATGGGCCCGGTGCTCAGCGAGAACCTGCGCCGTGCCGTGCTCGGACGGCCGCTCAAGCGCTACCGCCCGCAGCGCCGCTGGCTGGCCCTGATCAGCGCCGGCGACCGGCACGCCATCGCCTCCCGGGGGGCGTTCTTCGCGCGCGGCGACTGGGTCTGGCGCTGGAAGGACCATATCGACCGCAGTTTCATGGCCCGCTTCGCCGACCTGCCGGCGCGGATGGCGGCCGGAATGGCAACGGAGGCTGCGCCCCTGCCGCTCGAAGCTGCCGAGCAAACCGAGGCCGACGCCGCCCTGGCCATGCGCTGCGGCGGCTGTGGCGCCAAGGTGGGCGCAAGCGTGCTGTCGCGCGCGCTCGGCCGGATCGACCCCATCCAGCGCGACGATGTGCTCATTGGCCTATCCGACCTCGACGACGCCGCCGTGCTGCGCGTGCCGCCCGGAAAAGCGGTGGTGCATACGGTGGATTTCTTCCGCCCATTCATCGACGACCCCTGGCTGTTCGGCCGCATCGCCGCCAATCATGCCTTGGGCGACGTGTTCGCCATGGGCGCAGAGGCCCAGTCGGCGCTGGCCATCGCCACCCTGCCCCCCGGTTTGGAGGCCAAGCTGGAAGACAGTCTGTACCAGATGATGGCCGGGGCCGTAGCAATGCTCAATGCGGCCGGATGCGCCCTGGTCGGCGGCCATAGCGGCGAAGGCCGCGAGCTGGGCCTCGGCTTCGCCATCCACGGCCTCGTCGATGCAACCATGGCGACGCTGATGACCAAGGCCGGCCTGCGCCCCGGCGACGCGCTGATCCTGACCAAGCCGCTCGGCACCGGCACCCTGTTCGCCGCGCATGCCCGGCTGGCCGCCAAGGGGCGCTGGATCGACGCCGCGCTCGAATCCATGCAGGTTTCGAACCGGGCTGCAGCCGCCTGCCTCATTGACCACGGCACCCGCGCCTGCACCGACGTGACCGGCTTCGGCCTCATCGGCCACCTCCTGGAAATGACCCGGCCCTCGGGCGTCGACGCGGAACTGGTGCTCGACGCACTGCCGGTCCTCGACGGCGCACGGGAAAGCGTCGCCCGCGGCATCCTCAGTTCCATGCACGCGGCCAACGCCCGCTTCGGCCAGGCGATCGGCAACCCGCAAGCCACCGTGAACCACCCCGCTTACCCGCTGCTGTTCGACCCCCAGACCGCCGGTGGCTTGCTGGCCGGGGTGCCGGCCGAACGGGCCGATGCCTGCTTGGCCGAACTTCGACGCCTAGGCTATGCACATGCCACCCGGATCGGCACCGTACACCCCCCGGGCGAAGGGAAGGCACCGATCCAGCTGCGGCCCTGAGGCATCGGCTCAGGAATGTCCTTCACCTGGGTTTACTACGCCGGGGCTGGGTGGGCCGAGGCGGCGCACTCGCCGTGACACGGGCGGTGGATGGTTTGGCCGCGCCTTGGGCAGCCCCCCCCCACTCGGCCTGAACCCGCCCCCCCGGCTGCCAGGCGGGCACCAGGTGTTTCTTGCCGGGGCCGATCAGGTCGGCGCGCCCCATGACCTTGAGCGCGTCGCGCAGGATGGGCCAGTTCTCCGGGTCGTGCCAGCGCAGGAAGGCCTTGTGCAGGCGACGCTGGCGGGCGCCACGCACCGTGTCGACGCGCTCGCCGCGCTGGCGCGAAAGCGGATGCAATGGGTTGCGGCCGCTGTGATACATGGTGGTGGCGAGCGCCATCGGCGTGGGCAGGAAAGTCTGCACCTGGTCGAGGCGGAAATCGTTGCGCTTGAGCCAGAGCGCGAGCTTCAGCATGTCTTCGTCCGTGGTGCCCGGGTGGGCGGCGATGAAGTAGGGGATGAGGTACTGCTCCTTGCCAGCCTGCCTGGAAAACTGGTCGAACAGCTGCTTGAAGCGGTCGTAGCTGCCGATGCCGGGTTTCATCATGTGCGCCAGCGGCCCCGGCTCGGTGTGCTCGGGGGCGATCTTCAGATACCCCCCGACGTGGTGCTGGGCGAGTTCCCGGATGTATTCCGGCGAGCGCACGGCGAGGTCGTAGCGCAGGCCGGAGCCGATCAGCACCTTCTTCACGCCGGGCAGGGCGCGCGCCTTGCGGTAGAGCTGGATCAGGGGCTCATGGCGGGTGTTCAGGTTGGCGCAGATGTCCGGATAGACGCAGGACAGACGCCGGCATGCAGCCTCGATGCGGGCGTCCTTGCAGGCCATGCGGTACATGTTTGCCGTGGGACCGCCCAGGTCGGAAATGATGCCGGTGAAACCCGGCGTCTTGTCGCGGATGGCTTCGATCTCGCGCAGGATGGAGTCCTCCGAGCGGCTCTGGATGATGCGCCCCTCGTGCTCGGTGATGGAGCAGAACGTGCAGCCGCCGAAACAGCCGCGCATGATGTTGACCGAGAAGCGGATCATCTCCCAGGCCGGGATGCGGGCGCCGGCATAGGCCGGATGCGGTGCGCGGGCGTAGGGCAGGTCGTAGATGTAATCCATCTCGGCGGTGGTGAGCGGCAGGGGCGGCGGATTCACCCACAGGTCGCGGTCGCCATGCGCCTGCACCACGGCGCGGGCGTTGCCCGGATTCGATTCGAGGTGAAATGCGCGCGAGGCATGCGCGTACAGCACCGGGTCGGCAATCACCGCCTCGCAGGACGGGATGCGCAGCACGGTACGTTGCCGGTCCAGGCGCGGCTTCTGGCGGTGGATGCGGATGGGCTGGGCGACCACTGAGCCCCCCTCCCCCGCCGCATCGCCCGTCGAAACCGTGGCATACGGATCGGGCAGATGGATCCGCGGCCCCGGAGTATCCACCGCGCTCGAATCGAGCTCGGCCCAGTCCGGCCCGGGTCGCCAGCCGGCCGGCGCCATGCATGCGCTGCCACGCAGATCGCGGATGGAGCTGATCGGCTCGCCCCTCGCCAGCCGGTGCGCCAGCGCCACCAGCGCGCGCTCGGCATTGCCGTAGAGCAGCAGATCGGCCTTGGCATCGGCGAGGATGGAGCGGCGCACCTTGTCCGACCAGTAATCGTAGTGCGCGAAACGGCGCAGGCTGGCCTCGATGCCGCCGATCACCACCGCCACGCCCGGATAGGCCTGGCGGGCGCGCTGGGCATAAACGATGACGGCGCGGTCGGGACGGCGGCCGGCCTCGCCATTCGGGGTGTATGCGTCATCGGAGCGGATCTTGCGGTCCGCGGTATAGCGGTTGACCATCGAATCCATGTTGCCGGCAGTGATGCCGAAGAACAGGTTCGGGCGGCCCAGCGCCCGGAACGGCTCCGGCGAATGCCAGTCCGGCTGGCTGAGGATGCCGACCCGGAAGCCTTGCGCCTCCAAGAGACGGCCGACCAGGGCCATGCCGAAGCTGGGGTGGTCGATGTATGCGTCGCCGGTGACCAGGATCACGTCGCAACTGTCCCAGCCCAACGCATCCATCTCCGCCCGGCACATGGGCAGGAAGGGCGCGATGCCAAAGCGTTTCGCCCAATAGGGGCGATAGGAAAAGAGCGGCGGCGTATCGGCCGGGGCTTCCGGCCCGTCACGCCAGACAGAGTGGGTAGATCGATTCATGCCGGCATTGTACGGGCTTGGCGGTTTTCAACGACATCGCGATAGCGGATGGCGCGAGGCGGTATACTTCAACCCTCATCCCTCCTCCGGCTAGAACGACGCATGGCACGGCTCCGCTCCGAAGACCCCTGGCAGTCCCTCAAGGCCCACCGCAAGACCTGGAAGAAGCGCCACATGCGCGAGCTGTTCGAGCGCGATCCGAAGCGCTTCGAGCGATTTTCGATTCGACTCGATGACCTGTTGCTGGACTACTCCAAGAACCTGATCGACCGCGACACCCTGAAGCTGCTTGTCCAACTCGCCCGCGCCCATCAGGTGGAACGCATGCGCGAGGCGATGTTCGCCGGCGACCGCATCAACCTCACCGAGGACCGGGCGGTGCTGCACACCGCGCTCCGCAATCGTTCCACGCAGCCGGTACGGGTCGATGGCGAGGACGTCATGCCGGCGGTGCATGCCGTGCTGGAACGCATGCGGATGTTCACCGAGCGGGTGCGCGCCGGGGCCTGGAAGGGGTATTCGGGCAAGCGCATCACCGACATCGTCAACATCGGCATCGGCGGCTCCGACCTCGGCCCGGCCATGGTCTGCCAGGCCCTCGCGCCCTACGCCAGCCAGGCCCTAAACGCCCATTTCGTGTCCAACGTCGACCCCAGCCACCTGGCCGAAACGCTGAAAAAACTCAAGCCGGAGACCACCCTGTTCGTGGTCGCGTCGAAGACCTTCACCACCCAGGAAACGCTGGCCAACGCCGAGGCGGCGCGCGCCTGGCTGCTCGCCGCGGCGAAGGACGATGCGGCGGTGGCGCGCCATTTCGTCGCGGTATCGACGAATGCCGATGCGGTCGCCCGCTTCGGCATCGACACCGCCAACATGTTCGGATTCTGGGACTGGGTGGGCGGGCGCTATTCGCTTTGGTCGGCCATCGGCCTGCCCATCGCGCTGTATCTGGGCATGGACCGCTTCGAGGAATTGCTCGCCGGCGGCCACGACATGGACGAGCATTTCCGCGGCGCGCCGCTGGACGAGAACATGCCGGTGGTGCTGGCCCTGCTCGGGATCTGGTACAACAATTTCTGGGACGCGCAAAGCCATGCGGTGCTGCCCTACGACCAGTATCTGTCCCGTTTGCCGGCCTACCTGCAACAGCTCGACATGGAATCGAACGGCAAGGGCGTATGCCGCGACGGCGGCAAGGTGAAGGTGACGACCGGTCCCATCCTGTTCGGCGAACCCGGCACCAACGGCCAACATGCCTTCTACCAGCTCATCCATCAGGGCACCAAGCTGGTGCCGTGCGACTTCCTCGCCGCCGCCGAGAGCCACAACCCGATCGCCGACCAGCACGACATCCTGCTCTCCAACTTCCTCGCCCAGACCGAGGCGCTGATGCGCGGCAAGACCCGCGCCGAGGCGCGCGCCGAACTCATGGCCCAAGGCCTGGACAAGGCCGCGATCCGCGAGCTGCTGCCGCACAAGGTGTTCACCGGCAACCGCCCCACCAATTCCATCCTCTACCGCCGCCTCGACCCACGCACCCTGGGGCGGCTGATCGCGCTCTACGAACACAAGGTGTTCGTGCAGGGCGTGATCTGGAACGTCAACTCATTCGACCAGTGGGGCGTCGAACTGGGCAAGCAGCTCGCCCGGGCGCTGCTGCCCAAGCTCAAGACCCCGGGCGAGGCGAAGGGCCACGATGCATCGACCCTCGGCCTCATCGCCCACTGCCAGGCCCTGCGCCGCGACCCAAACTGAAACCACACCCCGCCTACCTTCATGCGCGCAAGAACTCCCCCAGCCCAGCCCGCGGCCGCCCAGGCCTCTTCTCCGCTCCCATCCTGCCAGCCCGGCAGCGCCGAGGTCCGCGACCCCAGACTCGGCATGGTCGTGCGCGTGCCCACGCCGCCACCGCTGCTGGAAGAGCTGCACCGCATGCTGGATGATCCGCGCGCCGGCATGGACGACATCGCCGCCCTGCTGCAAAAGGACGCCGGACTCACCGCCAGCCTGTTCCGCACCCTGGCCAAGCCGGTGTATGGCCTGCGCCGGCCGCCGGAAACCGTCGCCCAGGCCATGTCCATCGTCGGCCTGAAAACCGTGGCCGAGCTCGCCTGCGGGCTTTCCATCCAGTCCGCGATCTACGGCGAATCGCCTTTCTATGCCTGGTTCTGGGAACGCGCCAACGAAATCGCCAACTACGCCGCCACCATCGCCCGGCGGCAACGTGCGGTATGCAATGTGTTCCCGGAACACGCCCAGCTCGCCGGCCTGTTCGTCGACTGCGGCGTCCCCATCCTGGTGCAGCACATCGAAAGATACGTCTGGCCGTTCACCACCGCCGAAGGCTACATCTGGCCCGACCTCGTCGAGGAAGACCGGAAGTTCAACACCGACCACGCCGTGGTCGGCTACTTTTGCGCCCGGCACTGGCACATGCCCGACTATGTATGCCAGGCCATCCGCTGGCAGCACGAACCCATCAACGTCGAGAACAAGGCCGCCACCCTGATCGCCATCCTGCAGGTCGCCACCCATATCTACAACGTCTATGCGATGAAGGAGGATCACGGCTGGGAGGACCACCGCAGCCGCGCCTTGGAAGAGATCGGAGTGGCCGCCGAGGCCCTGAAGGAATTCGAGGAAGAGATCTACGACCGCGCCAACGGTCGCTGAGCACCGGACACGCACCGCCATGTACACCGCACTCAAGCACCTGCACATCACCACGGTGTACATCACCCTGGCCCTGTTCCTGCTGCGCGGATTCTGGATGCTCGCCGCCCCGGCCCGCCTTGACCGGCTTTGGGTGCGCATCGTGCCGCACCTCAACGACACCGTGCTGCTCGCCACTGCCATCGGCCTCGTCTACATGGCCTGGGGCAACCCCCTCCTCCACCCCTGGCTCGTAGCCAAGATCGCCGGGCTCCTCGCCTACATCGTCCTGGGCAGCCTGGCGCTGCGCCGTGCCCGCAGCCGCGCCGGCCGCCTCAAGGCATTCATCGCCGCGCTGGCGGTGTTCGCCTACATCGTCGCTGTCGCCACCAGCAAACAGGTCATCCCCGGCCTAACCTGAGGCGGTCTGGCCGGCGTGACATTCACGCAAAATCGACCGTGAATGAGGACATTCAAGCCCCTTCCCCCGCAGGGGGAAGGCCAGGATGGGGGGCGGCGCAAGCCGCTTCGTCGACCGTCGCAACAAGGCCAAGGCGCCCGCCGCGCGATCGCTGGCCTCAATGCGCCGCCTCCCAGTTCGGCCCCACGCCGACTTCCGCCTTGAGCGGCACGGCGAGTTCGGCCACGCCGCACATCCTTCGCGGCAGTTCATCACGCACGATTTCAAGCTCGTGTTCGGGCACTTCCAGCACCAGTTCGTCGTGCACCTGCATGATCAGGCGTGATTTCAGGCCGGCACTGTCGAGCCAGGCGCGCACCGCGATCATCGCCAGTTTGATCAGGTCGGCGGCGGTGCCCTGCATGGGCGCATTGATCGCCGCCCGTTCGGCGCCGGCGCGGCGGGCGGGGGCGCCGCCGGACAGTTCGGGCAGGTACAGGCGGCGGCCGAACAGGGTTTCCACATAACCGCGCGTTCGAGCCTGCTCGCGGGTGCGCACCATGTATTCAGCGACGCCGGGGTAGCGGGCGAAATAGAGGTCGATGTAGCCTTGCGCGACGCTGCGTTCGACGTTCAACTGCTGGGCAAGCCCGAACGCGGACATGCCGTAGATCAGGCCAAAATTGACCGCTTTGGCCATGCGGCGCATGTCCGGAGTCACCGCATCGGGCGAAACGCCCTGCACCTCGGCGGCGGTGGCGCGATGGATGTCAGCATCCTCGGCGAAGGCCTTCAGGAGTCCGACGTCACCCGACAGGTGAGCCATGATCCTGAGTTCGATCTGCGAATAGTCGGCGGACACGATGACGTGGCCCGGCTCGGCGATGAACGCCTCGCGGATCCTGCGTCCTTCCGGGGCGCGCACCGGGATGTTCTGCAGGTTGGGCTCGTTGGATGCGAGCCGGCCGGTGACCGCCACCGCCTGCGCGTAGGTGGTGTGCACCCGGCCGGTGTCCGGGTTGACCATGCCCGGCAGCTTGTCGGTGTAGGTGGATTTCAGCTTGGCAAGCTGGCGGTAGTCGAGGATCAGGCGCGGCAAGGGGTGGTCGAGCGCCAGTTCCTGGAGGGCGTCTTCGTTGGTCGAGGGCGCGCCGCCGGGGGTCTTCTTTTTCGGTTTCAGGCCGAGCCGGTTGAACAGGATTTCGGCCAGCTGCCTGGTCGAATTGAGGTTGAACGGCTGGCCGGCGGCGGCATGCGCCTTGACTTCGAGGGCCAGCATCTCGCGTCCGAGCGTGTCCGAATGCTGGCGCAGCAGCTCGCAGTCGAGCTTGACCCCGGTCCGCTCCATGTCGGCGAGGATGGGCAGAAGCGGCATCTCGATCTCGCCATACACCCGCGCCAGACCCGGCTCCGCGGCGATGCGCGGCTGCATGGCGCGATGCAGGCGCAAGGTGATGTCGGCATCCTCGGCGGCATATTCGCTCGCGCGGGCGATATCGACCTGATCGAAGCCGATCTGGCTGGCCCCCTTGCCGCACACCTCCTCGTACTTGATCGTGCCCACGCCCAGATGGCGCGCCGCCAGGGTGTCCATGTCGTGGCGCTCGTGCGCTTCCAGGACATAACTTTGCAGCAGGGTGTCGTGCGCGATGCCGGCAAGCCGGATACCGTGATTCATGAACACGTGCGCGTCGTATTTCAGGTTCTGGCCGAGCTTGGGCCGGCCCGGGTCTTCCAGAATGGGCTTGAGCCGAGCCAGCGCCGCGTCGCGGTCGAGCTGGGCCGGCGCACCGGCGTAGCGATGCGCGAGCGGGATGTATGCCGCCGCATGCGGTTCGACCGCGAGAGAAATGCCGACCAGGCGGGCGCGCATCGGGTCGAGGCTGGTGGTCTCGGTGTCGATGGCGATCAGCTCGGCGGCGGCGAGTTTTTGCAAGCAGCGCTCGAAGTCGGCCTCGGTGAGCACGGTTTCGTACTGCACCGGCTTATTCCTCTCCCCCTTCGGGAGAGGGGTGAGCGGTGAGGGGTCTGTGCGGGTCATGGCAGCGTCCCTTCCCTCCCCCTCTTCCCTGGTGGGGATGGGGCTCAGCTCGTCCAACCAGCTCCTGAATTCGTAGCGTCGATACAGCTCGGTCAATCTGTCGCGGTCCTCCGGCTGCCAACGCAAACCGTGCATGTCCGGCAAACCCTCGACGTCGGTCTTCACCGTCACCAGTTCGCGCCCGGTGGGCAGCCAGGCCAGCGCCCGACGCAGGTTCTCGCCGGCCACGCCTTTCACCGTGTCGGCCGCAGCCATGAGCGCGTCCAGGCTGCCGTGTTCCGCGATCCACCGGGCGGCGGTTTTTGGGCCGACCTTGTCCACCCCGGGCACGTTGTCGACGCTGTCGCCGACCAGTGTGAGGTAGTCGACGATGCGCTCCGGCGGCACGCCGAACTTGGCCGCCACCCCGGCGACATCAAGCACTTCGTTGCTCATGGTGTTGACGAGGCGCACATGCGGAGTCACCAGCTGCGCCAGATCCTTATCGCCGGTGGAGATGATGCTGTCCAGCCCGGCCGCCTCGGCCCGACGCGCCAGGGTGCCGATCACGTCGTCGGCCTCCACCCCCTCGATCATCAACAGCGGCCAGCCCAGGGCCCGCACCGCATCGAAGAGCGGCTCGATCTGCTGCGCCAGCTCGGGCGGCATGGACGGCCGATGCGCCTTGTATTCGGGGTAGATCGCATCGCGGAAGGTCTTGCCCTTGGCGTCGAACACGCAGGCGGCGTATGCGGCCGGACAGTCCTTGCGCAAGCGCTTCAACATGCCGAGCACCCCCTTCAACGCACCGGTGGGCAGGCCATCGCGGGTGCGCAGGTCGGGCAGGGCGTGGAATGCGCGATACAGGTAGGACGAGCCGTCCACCAGGAGCAGGATCGGGCGATCGGACACGTGCAGGTCTTTCGGAAACGGATGCGAACGATGGTAAAGTCGGGGGCCCGGATCCAGCCCAGCGAAGCATGAAGGACAAGCTCCCCCCCACCCCGAACACCCCCAACCGCCCCGGCGCCAACGGCACGGCGCGGGAGTCGTGGCGGATGTTCGAGATTATGTCAGAGTTCGTCGAGGCCACCGAGCGGCTATCCCCCATCCGGCCGGCGGTGACCATCTTCGGTAGCGCCCGGGTCAAACCCGGCACGCCCTATTACAACCTCACCGAAAGCATCGCCCACCGCCTGTCGAACGCCGGCTTCGCGGTAATCTCCGGCGGCGGCCCCGGCATCATGGAGGCCGCCAACAAGGGCGCCTTCTACGGCAAGGCGCCCAGTGTCGGTCTCAATATCCAGCTGCCGCACGAACAGCATGCCAACCCTTACCAGGACATCAGCCAGACCTTCCGCCACTTCTTCGCCCGCAAGGTGATGTTCGTCAAGTTCGCCAGCGCCTATGTCATCATGCCCGGCGGCTTCGGTACCATGGACGAATTGATGGAGGTGCTCACCCTGGTGCAGACCGGAAAGATCCAGCGCATTCCCATCCTGCTGGTGCACTCGCCATTCTGGCGCGGCCTCATGGACTGGTTTCGCGAATCGCTGGTCGGCGAAGGCATGGTGGACGCCGCCGATCTGGACCTGATCCAGGTGCTGGACGACCCCGACGAAGTGGTGAATGCCATCTTCTGCCACTACGAAAGCCGCTGTTTCGCACCCAGCGGCCATGAACAGGAGATCCTGCTCAACCTTTGAGTCAGCCCGGTCTGCTATCCTTGAAACAAGGAATCCCTGGATGAAAGCCATGCCCCGACTGCCCCACGCCTCCATCCCTGTCGCCCTGGCGACCCTGATCCTGCTCTCCACCCCGGCGGCGGCCGAGCGGCCGGCCACCCATCCGCTACCGGAGATTCCGCCGCCACCCGGCATCGTCGACCCGAGCCTGGAGCCTGAGGTGAGCATCCGTCACCGCGGCGACGAACGCATCGAGGAATACCGGGTACGCGGCCGTCTGTACATGATCAAGGTCACGCCGCCGCACGGTCGCCCGTATGACCTCCTGAACCTGCGTGGCGATGGCCGTTTCACTCGCATGGATGAGCTCTCGCCCAATTTCCAGGTGCCGATGTGGATGATCACCAAGTTCTAGGCTCACCCTCGAATCCAATCGAGGCCGCCCCGGGCGGCCGTTTGATTTTGTCCAGACCATGAAACGAGATCCTGCATCGATTCCCCGCAATGGCCGCATGCGCTTGTCACCACGCCCTGGAGCACCGCGATGAGCGCCGCGCTGAGCGTGCTCCGCGCTCCGGCGGGCGAAGGCTTGAACTGGTTGAAAGAGGCCTGGATGCTGTTCAAGGACGCGGCGTTGCCCTGGATGGGGGTGACCGCCGCCGCATTTCTGGCCCTGATGCTGCTCGCACTGATCCCCGGCATTGGCCAACACCTGGTGGAACTCCTGTCGCCGTTCCTGGTAGCCGCATTCATGGCCGCCGCCCGAGCCGCTGAAAACCGTGAACCGGTCAACTTCCTCCATCTCGGCGCCGGCTTCCGTTCGGCACCGCAGCCCCTGCTGGTGGTGGGTGTCGCCTATCTGGCCGGCACCCTGCTCATCGAGCTCATCATGCGCGGCATCGGCGGCGCCAGCCTGCAGCAGCTCGGCCAAATCGCGGTCGATCCGCGCGCCATGAACCCGGAGGAAGCCCGCGAGATCCTCGACCGCGCGGCGCCCAGCCTGCTCATCGGCCTCACCCTGCTCACCCCACTGCTCATGGCCACCCTGTTCGCGCCGGCGCTGATCCTGTTCCACGGCTTCAGGCCCGGCAACGCGCTGTGGTGGAGCCTGTGGGCCTGCGGACGCAACTGGCGCGCCCTGCTGGTGTACAGCCTGCTGCTCGGCGCGCTCGGCACGCTGGCCCTGATCATCCCGCTCGGGCTCGGCATGCTGGTGTTCCTGCCGCTGGCGATGATCTCCACCTACCGCGCCTATCGCACCCTGTTCCGGCCGACGGAATCGGAATGAAACACCGCCCCGCCGTTTGCATCGCCATCCTGCTCACCGTACTGACCGGCCCCTTGGCTTGGGCCGTGCCGACCCGCTTCAGCGATGCGCTGTACGAAAAGTTCATGCACGAGCGCTGCCTTGCATGCCACCAGTTCAACAACCGCAAAAGCAATGGCCGCGCCTATTTCAGCCATCGCAACCGTTATCTGTGCGACCGTTGCCACACCCCGGCCATCACCGGTCTGAAGGGCGGCGAATGGCAGGCCCCGGCGGGGGATCGCATGGACTACACCGGGCTCTCCGCGCGCGAGACCTGTCTGTTGATCAAACGCAACACCCCCACCGGCGACCGTGACCGCCTGCTGCTCGAACACCTGCTGCACGACGACCGCATCCGCTGGGCGCTCGATTCCGGGCGCCGCCCGGACGGCAAGGCGGCCACCGTGCCCGGCGGCCTCAAGGAATGGGAACGCGACGTAAAGAACTGGGCCGAGGGCGGCCTGTCCTGCGACTAGTTCAACCCCCGGATGCCGGAAATCTCGCTGTTCACGGCCTTTCTGGCCGGACTCCTGGGCGGCGCCCATTGCGTCGGCATGTGCGGCGGCATCGTCGCGGCGATGTCGATGCACGCGGCCGTCCACCGCCGCCTGCCCTTGCACCTGAGCTACAACCTGGGCCGCATCGCCAGCTACGCCACGGCAGGATTCATCGCCGGCTGGATCGGCTCACTCGCATTCCTGTCCGAACGGCTGCTGCCCCTGCAAACCGGCCTGTTCATCCTCGCCAACCTCATGCTCGTCCTGCTCGGCCTGTATCTGGTCGGAATCAGCCCGGCCGTGCTCTGGCTGGAACGCGCCGGTGGCGCGCTCTGGCAACGCCTGCAACCCCGTCTTGGGCGCCTGCTGCCGGTGCGCGACGCGCGCGGCGCCCTGATTGCCGGCGCGCTCTGGGGCTGGCTGCCCTGCGGGCTGGTCTACAGCGTACTGGTGATGGCGCTGGCCAGTGGCAGCGGCGCTGAGGGCGCCCTGCTGCTGCTTGCATTCGGTCTGGGCACCCTGCCCAACCTGCTCGCCATGGGCTGGATAGCCGAACGCCTGCGCGCGCTGGCCCGCAATGTATGGGTCAAGCGCGGCGCCGGCGCCCTGGTGACCGGCTTCGGCCTGTGGGGGCTGGCACAACTCGCGCGGGCCGGGTGAAAAAACGCAGTTGTTTCAGGCCATAAATACGCTTCGCCCTCATCCCTGAACCTTCCCCTGGGGGGGACGACCAGGCTGTTGAAAACGTAGCGAGGATGGCCAGATGCCGGGCTCAAAACAGATCGACTGAGCCCGCGCCATCCTTCGGTGCATTGATATGCTTTGCCGTCGAGCCGCGCATCGCTCCGGGACGTGGTTCGCTTGCCTTTGCCTCCACATGAGCCGTCGGCAGCTCGCCGTGCATTTCCGCCACCATGCCGTCAATGGCTTCCATCACTCCGTGACTGCCTTCCTCCATCCGTTCCAGATGCGAATAGATCAACTGCTGCATCTGCACGTTGGTCTGCCACCCGGAATGGATATGTTCGAGCACCTTATGCGCGTTCTCATGTACCTTGCGATGCGGCGCCTCCATGGCTCGATAGGCCTGAAGCCGGCCGAATCGATGATATCCATCGCCCTCGTAATACCATTTACCCAGGCGGCATCCATGGCAATCGACCGCCACGGCATCCACGTAGACCTGTTCGCCGCCGGTATTGAGGGCCATGTAGGCGCGTTGCTTGTAGATGATGTGGTCCACTTTGACCAGTGAGGCGAAACTCTTGTCGAGCGCGTGATGGGTACGATCAAGGGTGGTTCGGGCCGAAGCCGAGAACTGGCTGAAGCTCACCTTGACATCACCAACCACCCTGCGCGAGGACTGCGCCATCTCTCGCATGCCCACGGAGTCCTCGAGCATGATTTCGGCCTCGCGCATCAGGTCCTCCATCACCCGGCCGATCGACACCGATGCGTTCTTGGTGTTCTCCGCCAGCTTGCGCACCTCGTCGGCGACCACGGCGAAGCCCCGCCCCGCCTCGCCCGCACGCGCCGCCTCGATGGCGGCATTGAGCGCCAGCAGGTTGGTCTGGTCGGCAATGCCGTTGATCAGGCTCACCGCCTGCTGGATCTCGACGCCACGCGCGTTGAGCTTGGCAATCGCCTCGCTGGCATGATCGATCAAGGTGGAAATGGCGTTCAGGTTGTCCACCACCGAATTCACCGTGGTCTGACTCGCCTCCGCTTGCTCGTTGGTGCGCGTGGCCTCGCTCGCCACGACCTTGAGAAATTCGGTGATCTGGGTCAGATCCTGTTGGCTGGAAGCCAGGTTTTCCAATAGGTTGCGCGTATTGAGCCCCTGCACCATCGACAACAGCAAGTTCCGCATCTGCTGCTGGGTATTTGAGGCCATGTTTTCCAACAGCACGTTCTGATTTTCCAGACCCTTGTGAAATGCGCCATGCAGGCCAGTAGGCATGGCCTTGCGATGGAACTTGCCATCGACATAGCTGCGAAAGGTGCTGCCCTGCTCACGCGCGAAGGTTTCCAACTGATCGAGCATGTCATTGAGATGCCAGCACAGCATGCCCAGTTCGGTGCGCTCATCGATATGCGTGATGCGCCCCCCGAAACGGCCGGCACTCACCTCCTGCAATGCCACCTTGAGATGGCCCAGCGGCGCCAGCCACTGGCGCGACTGCACCTGGAGCAGTATAGCGATGATGAAGCCAATGGCCAGCAGACTGATGGGCAGCCACTCGAAGCCATGCATGAACAGATGCACGAGGATATTGACGCCGATCAGCACGTTGAATGCCGTGGCATAAAGAATGAAACGACCGCGAAGCGTGGCTGGAATCACGGCGCCCCCCGCTCAGATCGAAAGGATGAATTCGCCATAATCGACCCTTTTGTCCGCCAGCAAATCGAACAGATACTTTTGCGAGGCGGCCATGGCATCGCGTGGGCCCACCCGTTTCTCGATCTCCAGCATGGTGCGGTATACCTCGCTCATCATACGCACCGCCTCGGTCCTGGGCTTACGCCGCACCGAGGTGTATCCGACGATCTCTCCGTCCCGAGAGTAGTTTGGTGTCACGTTGGCAAACACCCAGTAGAAACTGCCATCCCGGGCCATGTTCTTGACGTAGGCGTTGATCTCTTGCTTGCCCTGGATGGTGTCCCAAAGCAGCTTGAACACCCCGCGCGGCATGTCGGGGTGGCGGATGATGTTGTGCTGACTGCCGAGCAACTCCCGCTCGCTGTAGCCAGAAAACTCGATGAATATTCGGTTGCCGTAAGTGATTCGTCCTGAGGCATCGGTCTTCGAGACGATGAAATCGTCTTCCCGCATGACCTTTTCCACCGAACTGGGCGTGATCGGATTCTTCATGGGATTCTGTCATGTGTTGAACCCGGATTTTCCGTTAGGCCGCCTCATGGACAATCCGGGTTCAAGACCGTGCTGGCCAGCCTGATCAGCGGCGCTCGCCCGCACGCATCGTGCCGGGGATGCTGGCGATTTCCGGCGGTCTGGTGGCCGCGTGGTGGATTGCGGCCTGAGCCCCAAAAAACAAAAAACCGTTGAAAAATTTGGTTTTCAACGGGTTGAATCGGTGGCGGAGTGGACGGGACTCGAACCCGCGACCCCCGGCGTGACAGGCCGGTATTCTAACCGACTGAACTACCACTCCGCGTCGGCCCTGACTGCGCATCAGGAAGTCTCACATTATACCGACAATGCATTACGACGCAAGCCTCACAACGGCACGATCGCCCCGGTCCATGATCCTAAAAACCGCAGTCGACCGCTGAGTTGATCTCGCAACATGCTGCGCCTGGCCTTGTGTGGTCCTTCGGCCCATCCCTCGCGCTGCGCTCGGGACCCGCGCGACGCGCTGTCCTGCGCCCTACGGGCGGGGCGCGCCAGACCCCCGTTGGGTTCGCCCTTCGGACCTCTTCAACTGCGGTTTTTAGGATGATTCCCTCGATACCGTCCGAACCGTATGGGCAGGAAATCGGGGCGCCGCAATCACTCGGGTCAAGCCAATCGGCGCGCGGCGAGGTGGATGTTGCGCGGTGTGATGTGCTGTGGGCAGAAGGCGGCAAGATGAATACGGTAGCCGTGTGATTCGAGATATGCCGCCATGTCGTGCGCCAGCCAAAGCTCGAGCGGCCGGCGGAAGGCATGCCGAACCAGGCCGAAGCGGCGCATGCGCGCTGCACGGCGCCAGCCTTCCGCCTCGAAGGCAGCCAGGTCGATGCGAGCCGGCAGCCCTAAGCCCTCGCGCCGCGCCATGCGCTCAATGAAGCCGCCAAAACCGTGCCGATACCAAACATCCGGTACCGGTCTGAATGCTCGCCAATCGCTCGAACCGCGCAATGTGTTCGCCAGAGCAACCCAGGCCAGTTTCCAGGCCTGCGCCTGGCGCGAGCGGCGGCGCTGCGCTGTGGATGCGGTGACAGTCTGGGTGACAGCAAGACGCAAGTCGTCCACAGTCAGCTTCAGCACACTGGGCATGAAGGCTTGGTAGGTGGAATCCACACCCCGGTAATAACAACATGGCGCCAGGTCCAGCGCCGGGCAGCCGGTCTCGACCACATTGCGCACGAGCCGGCGATGCAGTTCGCCGCAGGCGTGCAATGCCAGCGCATGTCGTCCCCGGCAGCGACGGCTGCTCTCCGCATTCAGCGCATCGGCGCAGATGAACCCGTGCCGATCCGCAATCCGGTCGCGTGCCGCGAGCTGCAAGCCGCCCCGACATAGATCCGGGTCGATCTCCAGACTCAGCACGTCCAGTCCATGCTGGTGTGCGAGGATGCGTCCAAGGTGGCCCTTGCCGGCACACCACTCCAGCAAGGGCGCCAACGGCTCCCCGATGGCCGCCGCAAAATAGCGAATCTGCTCCTGCTTGCGGCCCGGGATATCGCGCAGACGATGCGGCGATACCGCATTGCAAGCGTCCGCCGCATGCATGGGCAGGTCGATGCATGGGCGCAGCTCGGCCAGTTCCGGCCATTCCCCCTGCACGAGCTCGATCAAAGCGAATGGATCCGCCTCGATGCGATCGACCACAGCCTCATCCAGTCCTAACAAGCGTTCGGCAAACTCTGGCTGCCGTTCAGCCCAGAGCGGGGTTTCCTGCTTGAACGGCTGTGGCCGCCAGAGCGGCTGGCCGGCAAGGAGCAGCGACTCCAGACGCTGGCGGCATGCGGCGTAACCCAGGAGGGCGTCGGACATTGACGAATCAACCCGAAAAACTCAGATGAACCACGAGTTACAGAGAGCGAAAAAACACAGTTTTTCCGCATTCTCCAGCATTCACCCATGTGAGCGGCCTGGGCGGGAGTCCCGAAAAGCGCGGAAACGTGGAACCATTCCATGGCTTGGCGTCGAATTTGAATGATAATTCGGGGTCTTTCATTAGCAGGCTGCTGAAAAAAGTAGCGAGGATGGCCCGATGCAAAGCGCACGGAGCGCAGCGACCGAGACCCGCGCCAGCCAGGACGCCACACCGTGGCGGCCCCGAGCGAAGCGAGGGATGCCGCGCAGCGGCACACATCTCCAATCGATCAGCGAGGAAGCCAAAACGAAATTTTAGCTTGCGCTGAAACTTCGTTTTGGCGAAAACTCACATCGGCGCAGCCGATGAAGCTACGCGGCCGGAGCCAACACCGCGCAACACAGCCGATGGCCCACCGCAGTCGTTTTTCAACCGCCTGTTAGCCGCCCCATTCTTCGCCGTTTCACCCTGGCCATGCCTCCTGATTTCCCTCCGGATACGTCCTGCTCCACCTCCCCGTTCAGGGTGGGAGTGATCGACGAAAACCCGGTCAACGGCGCCTGGCTGGCGGACCTTGTCGGACGCAGCGGTTTTGCATCCCGCGCCCCATCGCCCGACCTGGAGTCGTTCGACCCGGAACACATGGACATCGTCCTTGTCGTCGAGGATGCCGAAGGGCGTCATCTCGATCGCTTGCGCCAGATCAGGTCGACTTCAGGAAAGCGCTGGACACCGGTGCTTTTCATCGCCTCGGGTCCCAATGAACCCGGGCTTCTGGCCGCGCTGGAGGCCGGCGCCGACGACTGTCTGGCCAAGCCGTTCAATCCGGCCATGTTGCGGGCCAAGTTGAATGCATTCGAGCGCACGCTGGTCTTCCAGCGCGAACTCGATGACCTCCGCCGGCGAAGCGACACCATCGCCGAACACATCGTCGATGGCATCGTGGTGATCAATGAGCAAGGCATCATCCAGTCCTGTAACCGCGCCGCCCTCGACATCTTTGGCTCCACACGCGATGAACTGCTCGGGCAGAACGTAAGCTGCCTGATGCCCGAGCCGTACCGTAGCGAACATCCGGGGTACATCCAAGCCTATATGGGCGGCCGGCCGGCCCGCATCATCGGCGTCGGACAACGCCAGCTGCTCGGGCAACGACGGGATGGAAAGGTGTTCCCGCTAGAACTGGGCGTGAGCGAAACGCGCATCGATGGACGGCGCTATTTCCTCGGCATACTGCGCGACGTCAGCGCCCGCGTGGAGGCCGAAGCGCGTCTGCGCGAAAACGCCCACCGACTCCAGGAATACCACGATGCCCAGGAGGAGGAAAACGCCCTCGGCCGCGACATCATCCGCCGCCAGATGCGCTTGGACGCCATCGACGACCCGCGCATCCATGCCTGGCTCAGCCCGGCCACCGCATTCAGCGGCGACATGCTGTGCGTCAACCGTGGACCAGATGGAACGCTCTACGCCCTGCTTGCCGACGCCACCGGCCACGGCCTAACCGCGGCGATCACCGGTCTGCCCCTCCTCACCCTGTTCCACCGCCTGGCCCGACGCGGCGAACCGCTGGCCAGAATGGTTTCCGAGATCAACAATGAACTGTTCGCCACCCTGCCCACCGGCCGCTTCGTCGCTGCCACGTTGTTGCGCATCCCCGCTCCCGGCGAAAACTCCGAGCTGTGGCAGGGCGGCATACCCCCGTCTATCCTGCTTTCCGGCGACGGGAATATCCTGAAACGCTTTCACTCCCGGGACCTCCCCCTGGGCGTGATCCACTTCGACGCTGCCGAAGTACGCATACAGTCCCTGAAGATCGAAGTCAGGCAACAACTCGTCCTGTTTAGCGACGGCCTCACCGACGCACGCAACAGGAACGGCGAACCATTCGGCATCGACCGCCTGGAGGCCGCCCTGCGTCAAGCCCCAGCGCAACAACGCATGCAATCCGTACAACAGGCGTATTTCGATTTCATGGAAGGCAGCGATGCCGAGGACGATATCTCCCTGCTGCTGATCGACTGCAATCCGCAAGATGCCCTCGCCCCCAGCGGCAAAGCCCAGCGGCGCGGCCCAGGGGCCTGCCGGACTTGAGCTTCCCCCGAAATTCGCCTTCCATGGGTGGACGCAAGATAGACGCCCCCAAAGAAGAAGACGATGTCGCCCCCAAAATAGATTGAGTCCGCAAACTGCTGTAAATCGGGTGGGGAGGCAGCCACCGCTTCGGTTCGGTGAATTGACGTTATCGAGACGTTGATCGACCGAAGGAGAGAAGAGATGGCTGGGTACGAGGTTTAGCATAGGGACGGAATTGCTGCCGGGGCTTTTGAACGGGCAGGACGGGCTGGCGAAGCTGGTGGAGACGGTGATCAATCAGGTGCTGGAGG
>OGCL01000973.1_pt1 | contig 26928 bp, 26 predicted proteins | sample 1570041 | NCBI WGS metagenome assembly OGCL01 (sample SAMN06266162, study PRJEB24511) | hot springs metagenome | isolation source: Hot spring water | place: South Africa: Limpopo | collected 2015-06-22 | reverse complement strand
TTATGAAGTCGCTTATTGGGATAGAGGGTCTTCCTCTTCCTACCCCTATGCTTGGTTAGATCGAGACGTTGTAACGGGCTATGGACCAGAAACAGTAACCATCGAACAACTGCTTTCGGGGAGATACTATTACTCGGTTAAAAACTACAGCCAATATCCGGCAATCAGCACCTCCAATGCCCAATTAGTCGTATCCGATGATTCTGGTCATTCATACACCTTTGATATCCCGCTAACGGGCGCAGGATTATGGTGGAATGTTTTTCTCCTTGAAAATAATGGCATATACAGTATTAATCTGATCGAGGAAAACAGCACCTACGATGGTGGCGGAGTGGGAAATTATTGTGCCATTATGGGAGGGATAAGTTCGCTATGGAATGAAGCCCCTACTCCAATCACCTTTATTGGCACTTACTCGGCTGGCGGTGGCGCACAAGAGTATGTGATCAATAATACTCTGGTCAGTTACAATTGCAACAACTCAACAAATACAACTTATGATGGCGGGGCATACTCTGGATGGATGGGTGGAATATTAGGCAGCAGTGTTGAAGGCTTTCTCTATTCGCTCTATATCGACCCACTTGATGGGAATAATAAAAGCAGGGCCGGAATCCTCAAAGGCAGTTTCTCCGGGTATGCCTATCCTGAAATAGGCATGTGGGAAGCTGACGGGACGATCCGACGGATTGAAATGAATCAAGATATTGGAATAAATCCTACAAATCTTTTGGACTCAATAGAAACCATAAGCCTAAACTATGGTGGAACTGGATCAGGTCGGTTCAGCGGAGGGGGTAACATTGTCTTCGATGAAATCAATTTCTCATCGAAGAATATTGAGGACCAAAGTTGGGGGATATGGAATGGAAGAACAGGAGGCACATACAGCGGTCCTATATCGAATACCTGGACTGGATCTATTGATTTTAATTACAGCGAAGAGATTCATCATTTAGAAATTTCAGGAGTCAAGTGGGAGAATGGAAGAATTTCGGGCTTATCCAGAGGATATAGTGCTGACTTTGTAAGTGCAAATACCTGGATCAGCGTTGGAGAGACCCTTGGCACCTTTAATCCTGCAACAACTTCCTGGCAGGCCATTCACACAGGTCTCTCCCTTGAGACAAACCAATTTCTGACCATGGCCGGAACCTCAGAAGGCCGGACAAAACTCCAGCAACTCAACATTCCATGTGTGGAGATTGGAAGGAGGGACCTTTCAGGAAACGGGAATGGTGGGTATGGTAATAGTATCATTGTCAATATGAATGATGTTATTTTCTTTGCCCCAAATACAGGACAAAAGCCCCAAATCTGGGCAACTGGGAATGTGAGTGGTAGTTATAATGGGAATCCACAAGGTACCACTGTTAACTTAAGTGGCGGTGGTTTGAGCGCCCAGTTCAATGTCCAACAATGGAATAGTAATAAATGGCTTTCAACGATTACAAATGGGAATGCATCCTCTGGAATTGGCTCCTACTCAGGCGCTTTTACCTTTAAGGGAGCAGGGGCTGGGACATATGAAGGAACAACATCAGGATCCTTCTCAGGTACTGCGGCTGGAGTGGCAAAGTAAGCGTTTGACTTTAAGGGGACAGTCCCTCTATGATTCTAAAGGGACTGTCCCCATAATATAGGAATGAAGGAGTTTTAATGAAAAGGTTCCTTATTTTCTGCTTTTTGATTTTTGCTGGCTCAATATTTTTCGTTGCAAATCTCGATGCCCAAACTTTAAGGATCGGAGTCTTCGATATGCAGAGGATCATGAGGGATTCGAAGGTGATCCAGGAATACCGTGGAACCCTTGGTAAAGAGATCGAAGCAAAAAGAAAGCTCCTTGCGGAAAAACAGGACTCTGTTCGGTTGATCGAAGAGAGATCAAAGAGAGAAGATCAGGGGCTCTCTCTCGATGAGAGAAAGAGACTGGAAGAGAGGCTTGCCAGAGAGTTAAAGGAACTTCAACGGTTGAAGGAAGATATTGACATGGAGTTAAGAAAGATAGACCGAGAACTTTCACAGAGGGCGATTCGGGAGATCAATGAGATCATCCGGGAGATCGCCAAAAAAGAGAAATACTCCATCGTCTTTGAGAAGGCGATGGCTGGAATTGCCTACCACGAAGAGCCTTTTGACATCACCCAGAAGATTATCAATCTTTACGACTCAAAAAAGTAATTTTTCTTACATAACCCCCCTACACCCCCCTTACTTTAAGGGGGGAATTAAGAGGAGTTCCCCTTAATTTAAGGGAAGGAAAATAGAAAAATCCCCCTCTTAGATTAAGAGGGGGTGAGGGGGAGTTATTACCATTACTTACTTCTCAACCATATGAACCACTTCGCCCTCTTCTTCAGATTCAATAATGGTTGAACTCTCCCCTTTTGCAAGCGATGAAATCTCGTAGACCTTTACCGGTTTCTCTTTCCCTTTGACCACCACTTTTTCAAGCTCTTTGACTTGAAGTCTATAAAGAGTACCGCTCTCGATCGCCTCCTTTATCTTTTCCAGTGTAAATTCGGAGATGAGGATATGGGTCTTATATTTTCTCGTCAATCCCTCGATTCTCGATCCGAGGTTGACATGATCTCCGATGACCGTATAGTCCATCTTCTTCCCCTCGGCGCCGATGTTTCCGACAAGAACCTCCCCTGTATTGAGCCCGATCCCTGAGTCGAGGATCGGCTTTCCCTCCACTTTCCACTTCCGCTGAAGCCTTTCGAGCCTTTTCACCATTTCTATGGAACATCTCACGGCCAGCTCCGCATGGTTTTCCTGTCTCATGGGCGCGCCCCAGAAAGCCACAATGGCATCTCCGACGAATTTGTCCAGCGTGCCCTCCCATTTGAAGATGATATTGGTCATGGCCCCAAGATATTCATTCAGGATGGCCACGACCTCTTCTGGTGAATGTTTCTCTGAAAAAGAGGTAAATCCCACGACATCTGAGAAAAGGACCGTCACCTCTCTTCGCTCGCCTCCCAACTTCGCCATGCCCGGGTTCTTGATCATCTCGCTGACGAGCTTTTCGGTCACATAATTGGAAAACATGGCCCGAATCCTTCTGGCATACCTCTCCTCTGTGGCGTATCGGTAAGTGGTCGTGGCAAAGAATATGAAGAGGATGTTTATGCTGGTGTAACTCAAGTCAACCCAGAGGCCCTTTTCGAAGAAGAGGTAGTAACCGATCAAATAGACCGAGGAGATCATAGCCAAGGATAGAAGCGTCCCGAGAATCGCCTTCACCCGGATCATCAGAAAGGAGAGGAGGAGGCCAGAGGCCACGATGACCAAGATATTGGTGATCGTCTTAGTCTTTTGGAGAAAATGTTTATGGAGGATGGACGAGATGACACTGGCGTGTTTTTCGATGCCGGGCATGGCCGCAGAGGTGGGGGTCACCCGAAGGTCATAGATTCCCACGGCGGTTGCGCCGACAAGGACGATCTTCCCTTTCACAGAGGCAGGATCAATCTTATTCTCAATCAAATCCACAAAGGAGAGATGAGGAAAGGTATTTCCAGGGCCATAGTAGGGGATGAGCGCCCGATTCCAGAAATCGGTCGGGATCAGATTCTCTCCCAGACGAATCCCGCTGGAGGCAATCAGCGTTAAGGATTCCATAGGAAGCCCAAGGTAGATTCTTGCGGCCTGAAGGGTGAGAGAAGGATAGAACTTACCATCGTATTCGATGGCCATCATCTCCCACCGGAGCACACCATCCTTGTCGGGCATCATGTTGATGTGACCCAAACAAGCCGCAGCGGTGGATAATGTCTTGACTGGCAAGAGAAGATAGTTGGCGGAGATCGGTTGAAAGAGGTCGAAGTTTTCTACCTCTTCAATATTGGGGTAGGCATAGCGGTGCAGGATCTCATCCCGAATCTCCCTCTTCTCTCCGTGAAAGTCAAAGACAATCGGAAGAAGGATATTTCCCGCCTTTTTGATCGATTCCCTCAGGATGGGATCATCCTTAGAGGATTCACTGTAAATGACGTCCACAAAGACGAGTTTCGCTCCCATTCGGTGGAGCGTATCGAAGAGGGAGGCCATCTTGCTTCGATCCCAGGGCCATCTTCCGATCTTCTCAATGCTTTTATCATCAATGGCGACGATGACCACATCAGGATGGGGGGTCGTTTTTCCATGTATTTTAAATCGAAGATCGTAGAGGAGGAGTTCGAAACGCTCAAGGGGCAATAACTTCTTAATGGCGCAGAAAGAGAAGAAAGAGGTGATGAGGATGCCGATGAGAAGAATGGCCTTCGTCTTTTTCATGAAGAGACTTGCAGGCGAAAAGGGTTATATCATGAACGAGTTAAAAATTTTATTATCTGGGTATTGAGAGTTCCGCCTCTCTTTATAATAACTCCCCCTTCCCCCTCTTAACATAGAGACTATGTCGCAATTGCAAGAATAGGAGGAGAGGCAGTCATGCTCCAAAGATTTAGAATGCGGGTCTTTTAGATGATGGGAGATCGTCGTTTGTATAAAATTGAATGTTTTCATAAGCTTGGCATGTCCGAATCGAAACGGATAAAGGTTACCGCTCTAAATCTCTTCCACCCGACCGCCTCTCCCCCTATTCAAAAAGTCGTTTTTTCCCCATTGTGACACAGCCTCCTAAGAGGGGAGAAGGTGGATGGGGGCGTTAGATTAGGAAAGGCCTTTTATGCAACAACGGTGTTTAGGCTGTCCTTTGGGCGAATTCTTTCCAGAATTTTTCTTCGGGCATCTTCCAGTGTTCTCCCCATCGCTCATTAAAGAATCCTTCCATCTTGTCGAAGAGACGCTTCCATGCCAGGAGATATTTAAAGCGAAGGATATCTTCGAGGAAGGGGACGATCTCCCCTAATTTCTCTTTGGGAAGGTAGGCCCGTGCTTTCAATTCAAGTGAATTTTTTAGGGCATCGGGGGTAAAGGCATGGGCCGTCAGTATGGCCACTTTGAAATTCCGCTGGACGGCCAATTTCAATAAATCGAATCCACGGACACCCATGATATCGAGGATGACCAGATCGTATTCCTGCGACTCTAATTTATTCATTGCATCCCGATGTGTCATGGCTTTTTCAAAATTGCATTTCGGAGCAACCCCCAGAATCTCCTCCTCCAGAAGTTTCAACACGTCGGGTTCATCATCGATCGCTAAAATGCGTTTTCCATTCAAAATGGAATCTTCCATGATGCCAAGCATGCCAACCTCTTTCGAAGCTAAATCCATCTGCCATATATAAGTGTCTAAGCCATCCACCTTCCGATTGGTAGGGATAAACTCAATACGGTCTTTCATGGACTCCATGGCGGATTTGGAGATGTAGATCGAATTGTGAGATGCCATCTTTTGCATGTGGCCGGCCACGTCAATCACATGGTCGCTGATCTCTTCAAGGGGATAGGAGAGATCAAAATAGACAAAGCCTTCGTTGATCCCACAGCGCACCCTGAAATCTTTCTTGATGGTCTTAATGTTCTGGTTAAATGACTTCAACCCCATAATGATTTCTTGGGCAGCTTGAACCGCAGCATCAACCGTTGGAAAAGCGGTCATGGACCCATCAGGGGTCCATGCCGATTTCAAAGCGCCATTCGCCTTCAATTTACTTTCAATAAAACGTTTATACTCGACGAAGCTATATTCGATATTGGCTTTCTCTTCACCCTGTTTCATTCCTATAGAATCCACCACATCCACTGCAAGAAAAGCAAGGTTCCTCCCAATCTCATCGAGCTTCTTCTTCGTCTCTGCAAAGAGCCTCAACAGATCTTCTCGTTCGCTTCGACTGGATGTGGATAGTCCCTCTATCTTTCGCTTAATCGTAAAAGCTGCCTTCTTGTCCCGAGGCAACCGTTTTTGGGCCTTCCACTCTTCATATTCCTTTTTGATGTGAATATCCTGGATTTTATATCTGTAACGACCTTTGACCCCGCCAAAAACGAAGGACAAAGCAATCGCGATAAAAATGGTGATACCCCGAATGATATTGTGATCGGCCTCCCTGATGGGCAAGACCTTTCCAAAAAAAGAGAAGATGGATTCTTCAATGCCAAGTATGAATTGAAATGGAGCCCCCATTGGAAGGTAAGTATTGATAATTCCGAACCCGGTTATCAAAACGATGAGAAAGGCCAAGATGCTCAATATATTCATCAAAGTGATAATAATTTCATAGTTGTTAATCAATGCATTGTCATCTTGCGGTTTTTTTCCCATTCTATTTCTCCCGTTAGAAAAACCCTGTTATTTCCCCATGCGAGGCTTAATTTCTATCCTGATTTGAGCAATCCTGATAGAAAGTTAAACGCTTTCCAACGGGATTAACTCCTTTTAAATTCTGAAATCATTCTATCAGAATAATATCGTTAAAGTCAACTTTTTTATTCTATTTATGGAACCCATCAGAAATGACGAGGATTAAAGTCTCTGGCAAATATGTAACTCAGGGCTTTAGTCCTGCGCTCTGGCGGGAATTCATCAGCCCTAAAGGGTTGAGTTACGAATCACTGTCTCCCCCTTTAACTGAAGGGTTAACCGTGTAGGTTTTACATAAATGGCACATCTATTTTCATCACATAACCCTTCCACATCTCCCCCGAGTGGTCGGGTCTGATCGACTTCCCTTAAAGGCGAGGTTATAATTTTAACTCAATCTCCCCTTAGATCAAGGGGGGCAAGGGGAAGTTATAAGAGTAGGCGATCGACTAAATGCTCGCTCGAGCGGACCGCTAAAAATATGATTGATAGAGAGCAAAAAGGTTTTTTAGGGCTCTCTAAAATAATGTTTGACTTATCTTTATTTTAGTGATATAAATTCGTTTAAGATAGAATTTAACGGTATGAGATTAATGGCAAAGAGTTTTGTTTATCAATAGGTTAGGATTTTGTATGTAAGAGTTCGCTTTATATCTTTTCTTTGCCCAAACTGGCGACTTCGCTTTAAACTTAACCAAAGAATAACTTTCAAAGGAGGGCCTTCTTTCATGGATAGGGATTATAGACCTACTTTTAGGGAACCCAATTATGTCGTGGCCCGGTACCGTAATGGAACCATGATTAAAGGAATTACATATAATTTCAATCCCAGAAGAAAGTCAATGAATGTGATCTCTTTTAAAGAAGAGGCAGGCTGGGAAAAAGGGGAGTCAACCGAAGTCTTTTTCGCTCATTTAAAGGCTGTCTTTTTTGTAAAATCGCTTGAAGGAAGAAAGGGACGGATTAAAGCTTCTGAAGCGGACCTACAGGAGAAATTGGATTCGACCCGGATGACAAAACTGAAGGTCACCTTTGCTGATGGTGAAACGCTTGTAGGAGTTACAACGGGTTATTCTCCAGATCGAATTGGCTTTTTTGTCCTACCCTTGGAGGAAGATAGCAATAACATCCGAATATTTGTGATTACAGATGCTGTGACGAATGTTGAGGTCTGGAGATAATTGGATAAAGATTCACCAATGATTTTCTGCTGATTCGGCATTCCTTATCTTTATAATATCTGCAAAATCTTCGAAAAATGATTCGTAAAAGTGAGGATAGCGACCGCGAAGCATCCCTTCATCATCGATACCGCAAATATCAATCCCTCCTTGAGCTCGGACAGATCATCGGCTTAGAGCTTCGACTCGACAATTTACTATTGCAGATCGCTCAAAAGGCCTGTGAAGTATTGGAGGCGGATCGTTGCAGTATGTTCATCTACGATCCCTATCAGGATGAGCTTTGGTCCACTGTAGCCATGGGTTTAGGAGAGCAGGTCATTCGAATTCCGAGTAACGTCGGTGTGGCAGGACATTGTTTCCAGAGCGGGGCGGTCATCAATATCGAGGATGCCTATGAGGACCCTCGATTCAATAGAGAGGTGGATCGCAAAACAGGATACCGCACCCGAAGCATTCTTTGTATGCCTCTTCTTCATCGAGATGGTTCGAAACTGGGGGTGATTCAACTACTCAACAAGAAAAGTGGCGTTTTTAACAAAGAGGATGAAACCTTCCTTGTAGCCTTTGGGAATCACGCTTCTGTTTTTATTGAAATGGCACAGCTCCAGAAAGCCCGTTTTGAGGCCCTTGAACGATCTCGAAGCGAACTGGAACGTTTGAATAAAGCCAAGAGCAAAGCCCTTGACCACCTCTCGCATGAGCTGAAGACCCCTCTGACCATCATCCAAGGAAACCTTCGCCTTTTGAGGCGAAAGCTTCAAGCGGCTTCATCCTTCGATGAGTGGAAAAAGTATTTTGAAATTCTTGGAACACACCTTGAGCGACTCCTGACGATTCAGGAAAAAGCAAATATGATCATCCAGTCTTATGAAAAAAAGGATGAGCATCTATTTTTGAACGAACTCGATCAAATGGATGGAAAGTTAACCGAAAGGGCAGACATCCCCTCTGACCTAATGGCCCAGTGGAGTGAATTAAAAGAAAAAATAGTCGAGCACCTCCACCTCAAACCGACTCCATCCCCATCGATTCCCATCTTCCCTGCTATCCGTAAGATCTTGGAGGCCTCGAAGCAAAAATCGAAACATCGAGAGATTGCGTTTCTCCTCGAAGGAAGACAGGATATCGAACTGTCCATCGAACCAAAAATCTTTGGACAGATCATGGAGGGACTTTTAAAGAATGCGATTGAAAATACTCCAGACGAAGGAGTTATTCAGATCGGCCTGGAAAAGACAGGTCATGGAGTTCTCGTAAGAGTGGAAGACTTTGGAATTGGCATCACACCTGAAAATCAAGAATACATCTTCGATGGCCTCTTTAGCACTCAAGAGACGGATTTATATTCTTCGAGGAAACCTTATGATTTCAATGCCGGGGGAAAAGGACTCGATCTCCTTCGGATGAAGGTTTACGGACAGCGCTTTGGGTTCGATTTCTCTTTAACCAGCCAGCGATGCATTCATCTACCAACAGACAAAGACCTTTGCCCAGGAAGAATCTCCTTGTGCCCTCACTGTCAACGGCGTGAAGATTGTCTTTCCTCGGGAGGAAGCGCTTTCTCTGTATTCTTTCCAACAAACAGAAGAGCCATTTATGAAACTATTTAGCAGCTCAAAAAAAGAACCTGAGAAAGAGAGAACGCAAAGCAACCTGAGTGGAAATGAGAAAGAGTCCTTGTTCAGTTTCTTCATCCATGACCTCACTGGACCTCTTTCGATTATCAACACTAGCACACAACATTTACTTCATAAAGGCGAGCGATACGGTCCCCTCACAAACGACCAAAAAGTCATCGTTGAACGCATCCTGCGAAATGCGTCCAAAGCCCAAACCCTCCTTCAAGAAGTGATTGAGCTTTTCCGCTCAGAAGGGAGATTTTTTGAAAAAGAGCTCTTCTGGGTCGAAAATGCCCTTAAAGATGCCATCATCGATGTATTCGAGGTGATCAACCCTTCTCTCGCAGAGACCTTTTATAAAACTCAAAATCGGAAAGAATTTCAGCAGGTTTTAGAAACCCAAGGGATTTCAATGGAGATCACAGGGAAGTATGGGGCGTCACAATTCTGCCATGATCCGAAGAAAATCCGTCAGATCCTTCGAAATCTGATCAGCAATGCGCAGAAATACAGACGAAGCAAAACAAGGATTTCGATTGAGGGAGAGAGCGATCTGCTCATCTCAGTAGAGGATGATGGAAATGGAATTTCTCAAGAAGAACAGGAGATGATTTTCAAACGTTTTGTTCGGCGAAACGGGGATAAACTATCTAATGTGCCCGGGATTGGATTGGGTCTTCACGGGGTAAAAACCCTTGTGGAGGCGATGAAGGGAGAGATTCGCCTGGAAAGTCAAATGGGAGTTGGGACACGTTTCATCCTCCAAATCCCGCCTCTTCAATAATAAAAGTCCTTCTTCTGTCCCTTTTAAATTAGGGGGGAAATACTACTTTTTGTCTTGAGTGGTTGTTTCGTCAATCTCCTTCCAAAATTTCTCTTCTGTCTTTTTCCAATATTTTCCCCAACGTTCGGTAAAAAAGGCTTCCAGTTTCTCTAAGAGACGTTTCCAGCCATAGAGAAAATCATACCGGAGCATATCTTCCAGAAAAGGGACGATCTCTCCTAACTTTTCTTTGGGGAGGTAAGCCCGTGCTCCCATCTCAAAAGAGCGCTTCAGTGCTTCGGGATTTAATGCGTGAGCCGTCAACATGGCCACAGGAAATTTCTTTTTAACGGCTAAATCCAGGAGATCAAAACCACGAACTCCCATGATGTCTAAGATGACGGCATCATAGGTTGAGGATGCCATTTTGGCCACTGCCTCATCATAAGAAGTGGCCTTATCAAATTGACAATCGGGATAGACATCTTTAACTTCCTCTTCTAAGACAGTCAGAACATCCGGTTCATCGTCCACTGCCAGTATCCGTTTCCCTTTTAAAATTGTTCCTCCCATGATTCCTCCTCTATTTGAGTTCAAAAATGAACCCGCTCCCTGGGCTAAAGCCCAGGGTTTCAGGACTACTGATATGATCTGGCATGATTACCGACGTTGTTCCCTGATATATCGCCGTACGACCTCTTCATCAACCTTGCCTACTGTCTCGGCAAAATAACCATCCGCCCCAAAACTATCTCCCAATAAAAACTCTTCCAGCTCCGGATACTCTTTTCTTATCACCCGACTCGTTCCCCCTTTCAGCCTCTATACCACTTCTGCCACACTATCCTCTGGCTTCGTCTGGATGATAAGATGCATGTGGCCCTCCTGGATACTCAGCACACTGATCCACCACCTATTGATCCGACACGCCTCATACAACAACTTTCTCAAGCAAATGACCATTTTGCCTCGCAGTACACGCCGACGATATTTCGGTATCCACACCAGGTGGTACTGCAAGCGGTGTTTCGTATGGAACCCAGTTTGATATTTGGCCATGGCCAGATCATATCGAAATTTGCTCCGCTTCGCAAGGTTTCACCTGGCTTCGCTTCGAAAGGATGCCATTCATCCCCAGGTTTAAAAGCCTGGGGTTTTCTGGCATAGCTTATAAAGATGTATGAAAATGAGAAGAAAAAGTCAACAGGGAATTGAGGGGAAACCTTTAAGAGCTTCTTCACAAGAAATTTATGTAGGGGGGCAAGTAAACCTCGTTAGAAGAGTTTCACTCTTCTAACGAGGTAAAAAACAAGGGGCTAAGAAATTTTCTTAACCCCTTGTTTTTATTTTGGTAGCGGGGGGTAGATTTGAACTACCGACCTTCGGGTTATGAGCCCGACGAGCTACCGGACTGCTCCACCCCGCGATCATCGTAAAGACTAATCCATTCATCCCTATTTGTCAAGTTATTCGCACTCTTATCAAATTATTCAATGCTTAATAAACCACTAGCCGACCTAAACCACCTAATATAATTGAGAAGAGATTGCTCAGGATTATATTTAACTGAGTGTAGCCTTGTGTCTTGAGGATTTTATAAAAAAGAGGTTTACCTATAAAAACTAAAAATATTAAGGCCCAGAAATAACCCGGCAAGAGTAAACAACCAAAGACAACTAAACGATCGATCATCAAATAATATTTGCCGCCGAGTCTGTTCGCATCACCCTGATAGAATAATTTCTCTGTATAATAAATAATGATGGATGTGAAATGGGTTACGAGTACAAGTAATACGGCTAAAACTACGATTTTTTCTTCTATGAATTCGCCTCTGAGTGGAGAAAAAAACAAAATTAATGCGATATGGATGAATTGGACCCAGAGAAAAAACCATAAATTATTATGGGCTGGTGACCCCCTGATATTTTTCGCACGATATTGATCTTCAAAAAAATGGATCGCAGTGAGCAACAGGATAGTGAGCCATCCCGGTAATTTCCCCCTATATTATTCCTCAATATAATTCCAAGTCAATGCAAAAGCGAGTATCAGAAATATCAGGGTGTGGACGAATACACCGAGGATACTTTTTGCTTTGTAGAACGCTATCCTATCGATCTGGAGGGTGAAGTCAGCTAAAAGATGCGCTAAAAGGAGGCGCCAGAAAATTACCATCTTTAAATCTTTTAGATTTGTACCCTTTGTTATAAAGACTTAATGCCAATATGCCTAAATATGGAAAAAGAATCAATACGTTTTTTATCTTTAACCACATAAAAGTGGGTAACTGTTTTTAATGGAACATCAGGGTTGACATACCCTACCCTCTTTCTTAGAATACAGTCATAATGCAGAAGACTACAAATCTCTACATCCTCAAAGAGATCCTCCCCATCTTTCTTATCGGTCTGATGACCTTTACCGTCATCCTCCTGATGGATAAGATCCTGAAATTGATCGAGCTGATTGTGACTCGGGGGGTCAGCCTTTACCAGATTCTTATGCTTCTCCTTTTTATCTCACCTTCCTTTCTCATCTTTACCATCCCCATGGCTTTCCTCGTCTCTATCCTTCTCTCTTTTGGAAGGCTTTCTGGTGACAGCGAAATTACTGCATTCAAAGCCTCCGGCGTGAGCCTCTACCAGCTCTATCTTCCTGTGCTCTTCTTCTCCGTCATAACCTACCTTCTCACCACCTTCTTGGTGATCTATGGCCTCCCCTGGGGAACCCGTGGTTTCACGGCAATACTCTATCAGATAGCCCAGTCCAAGGCGACTATCGAGATCAAAGAGAGAGTGTTCAATGATGTCTTCGATGGATTTGTCCTCTATGTTGACCGGGTTCCGATTCAAGAGAAGAAGCTGGAAGGCATCCTCATCTATGATGATAGGGATAAGGATAGAATCCATACGATCTTCGCCAGAGAAGGTTTCCTCGTCAGCAATCCAAAGTCCCAGGAGGTAATCCTGCGACTGCAGGACGGAGACATTCATCGGTTTGAGCCTCGAACGAATATCTACCAAAAGATGCAATTCGATACCTACGATCTCAAGCTTGAGCTGGCCAAGACGTTTGCGGCGGTTGGAAAGAAGCTGAAAGAACATGAGATGTCGATTGATGACCTTAAAGAGAAGATGGCGAAGAGAAAGTCATTGGGAGAAGATATCACACCTCAGGAGGTCGAACTCCACAAGCGTTATGCCATCCCCTTCTCCTGTGTGGTCTTTGGCCTGATCGGAGTTCCCTTTGGAATTCAGCCTCGCCGTTCAGGGAGGTCCTATGGATTCGTCCTCAGCCTTCTCATTCTGTTGGCCTACTATATCTCCCTCACAGCTTCAGAAATTTTCGCCATCCGGAAAACGATTCCCCCATTCCTGGCAGGGTGGGCTCCCAACCTCCTTTTTGGCCTTTTGGGGATCTATCTCCTCGGCAAGACGTCTAAGGAATCTCCCTTTAAACCTCTCGTCTGGGTGATGGAGGCATTCGATTTCATCCAGAGAAAGTGGAAAGGGCTCTTCGAAGATGTTTGAAAGCTACTGGGTCCTTCATCGTTATGTCATCCGCGAATACCTGAAGGTCTTTTTTCTCAGCCTGAGCGGATTGATCCTCATCTATGTGGTTGTTCTCTTTTTCCAGAAAGTGGACATATTCATCAAATATCAAGCTCCGTTCTCGCTGATCTTTGAGTATCTCCTCTACAAAATCCCTGAGGTGATCTTCCAATGGACTCTTCCTTATGCGGTTCTGCTCTCAACGCTTCTTACGTTGGGGACCTTTTCGCGACATAGCGAAATTACTGCCATGAAAGCAGGGGGGATTAGCCTTTATCGAATCGCCATCCCTTTATTCGTGATTGCGATCTTGATTAGCCTCTTCTCATTTCTCGGCAATGAATATCTGGTTCCGTTGGCCAATCAGAAGACCCGGTACATCCTCTCTGTTCAAGTGAGAAAACAAGAGCAGACCAGCTTCTTCAAAAATTATAAGATCTGGTACCACGGGGAGAAAGGCATCTTCAATATCCAGTTGCTGGATCCAAATGAAAAGGTCTTAAAGGGATTTACCTTTTATCAATTCGACAACCAATTTCGCTGCACCCAGCGGATTGATGCCCGTGAGGTAAGATGGATCAATGGGAGATGGAGGTTCTCTCAGGGAGCGATCCGTGAATTTGCTGAAGGAGGGCGCATTCGGACCACCCCCTTTAAAGAGTGGGACTTCTCCATACCCGAGACGTGGGAATCTTTTCAAAATATAGAGCGGAAGTCAAGGGAGATGAGCTACACCGAACTCAAAAACTACATTCAGAAAATACAGGCATCGGGTTATGAAACGACTCGATATCTGACCGATCTCTACTCAAAACTTTCCTACCCATTCCTAAATCTCATCATGGTCCTCATTGGAATTCCTTTCGCCTTAAAAACAGGGAGATCTGGAGGGGTGGCATTGAGCATTGGGGTCAGCGTTATGATCGGTTTTGCCTATGGGATAACCTTCTATCTCTTTCTCTCCTTCGGGAAATCAGGGGTTTTCCCTCCTTTTTGGGCTGCATGGACGCCAACCCTTCTATTTGGCCTTACCGGAATCTTCACCTTGATGAACATTCGTCAGTAAAAAAGTCAAATAGTCATGTCGTTGCGTTGTCATAGAGTCCATCGACGATAAGACGACCGGAATTCTGTATTAGGAATTGGCGAGGCGGCTGAAGAAAGCATTGATTTCCCGAAAGGTGTCCGTAAGGAAAAGGACTCCGATCAGAATTAAAAAGATCCCACTGATGATGGTGATCCATCTCATATAACGTTTGATTCGAGCGAATGCCGAAAGAAAGGTGCTAAACGCCAAAGAGGAGAGAAAGAAAGGGAGGCCAAGTCCTAAGGAGTAGACCGACAGGAGATAGATTCCTGTCGTATAACTCTTAGAGGTGCTTACGTAAATCAGGATGGTCGAGAGGATTGGACCGATGCAGGGTGTCCAGCCTGCAGCAAAAACAACTCCCACCAGAAAGGAGCCTAAGTACCCCAGGGGTTTCTTTTTCAATTCGAACCGTTTCTCCATCTGCAAAAAAGGGATGCTGATGAGCCCGGTGAAATGAATCCCCAGAAGAATGATGAGAATTCCTCCGCCTCTCATGATCCAGGATTGATATTCGATGAGGACCTGTCCCAGATAAGAGGCTGAAGCGCCCATCAGAATAAAGACAGTTGAAAATCCTACGATGAAGAGTAGGGAGTGTAGAATGGTCGCCCATCGAACCCTCGATTTGATTTTTTCATCGGCCAGATCTTTAAAGGAGACACCCGTAATATAGGTGATATAGGAAGGCACCAAAGGCAGCACACAGGGTGAGACAAAAGAGAGAAAACCGGCTGTAAAGGCGATCAAGCTTGATATTTCTTGCGATGGGTTCATAAACGAATTAATTCTATCATACAACAAATAAACAGAAAATAAAACCTTTTTACTCCGTATAATCCCGAAAACTCCGGTCTTCAGAAAAGCCCATCCTTTAGGGTGGATATATGGGGTTTAACTCATTGCCGTTGACATTGAGCAAAGGCAATGATAAAAATTAAGAGTAAACCCTGTAAGAAGAGCTTCGCCCTTCTAATGGGTTAAAAAGAAAAATCACAGAAAAGGGGGTTGAATATGGCAATTTTGGAAGTGAATATTGTCCCCATCGGCACCCCAGGGACAAGTCTAAGCCCTTATGTAGCGGAGTGTGTGAGGATCTTACAGAAAGAGAAGAAGGTCAAACACGAACTCACCTCGATGGGATCCAATCTCGAAGGCGATCTGAAGGATCTCATGCGTGTGGTGATGAAGATGCATGAGGCTCCTTTCAAAAAAGGAGTGAAGCGGGTCTTAACCACTATCCGGATTGATGACCGGCGGGACAAAAAAGGAACCATGGAGGGAAAGAAGAGAGCCGTTGAGGCTAAGCTGAAGAAGAAATAAAGTTCATCGTCCATCGTTCATTGTACATCGTTTACCATAAGGAGGTAATCATGAAGATCAAATGGTACGGTCATGCCGCTTTTTTGGTTACAACGGACCAAGGAGTAAAAATCATCCTCGATCCCTATGAGGCCGGAGCCTATGGAGGCCAACTGGCTTACGGAAAGATTAAAGACCAAGCCGATTTGGCCCTGACCAGCCACGATCACGCAGATCACAATGACACTAAAAGCCTGCCTGGGTCGCCTCAGGTGGTGAAGGGAAGTGGTTCAAAAGTAGTCAAAGGAATTTCGATCAAAGGCATTCCGACTTACCACGACCCATCCAAGGGAAGCGAACGAGGGGAGAATACAATCTTTCTCCTCACTGTGGATGGAATGCAACTTTGCCATCTGGGAGATCTGGGCCATGTCCTGAACGAAAAGGAATTAAAGGAGATCAGCCCTGTGGATATCCTCCTCATCCCTGTGGGTGGATATTTTACGATTGATGCCAAAGAGGCAACCCGTGTGGCTGAGCAGATTAAACCTAAGGTCCTCATACCCATGCATTTCAAAACATCGAAGTGCGGATTTCCAATTTCGCCGTTAGAGGACTTCCTTAAGGGAAAACCCGCTCCGAAGCGGGTTGGAGCCAGTGAGACGACTTTCGAGAAAGACTCTCTACCTCAGAAGATGGAGATCGTCGTCCTCGAGCACGCCCTGTAATCTTTATGGCAAATGACACGAATCATGACGAATTCCACGAAAAAACCTAATCGTGTCATTGGTTCTCATCCGTGCTGGTCGTAATCGTATTTGAGCAGGACCTATGGATAATCCCCACCTCAATCTGATGATTTCAGAAGAAGAGATCTCTTCGCTCGTAAAAAAACTGGCAGAGCAGATATCGCTGGATTATGAGGGAAAGGAACTGATTCTGATCTGTATTCTGAAGGGGGCCTTCATGTTTCTTGCCGACTTGATCCGGCATCTCCGTATTCCTGTGAAGATTGATTTTGTCAGACTGGCCAGCTATGGGTCTGGCATGAAGAGCTCCGGATTGGTTGAGATCACAAAAGATATCGAGACCCCTATTGAGGGAAAGGATGTGCTCATTATTGAAGATATTGTCGACAGTGGCCGGACGCTCCAATTCTTAAAGGAGCGTCTTGCCCTATCGAAACCTCGTTCTGTAAAGGTCTGTGCCCTTCTGGATAAAAAAGCCCGCAGAGAAGTAACAATCGAAGCTGACTATCTCGGCAAAGAGATCGAGGATGTTTTTGTAGTGGGTTATGGAATTGACTTCGATGAAGGTTACCGGAATCTTCCTGAAATCTTCTATGTCACATCTCCCGAACAGGAAAAGGAAAAAGGTTGAAGAAATCCAAAATCGTATGGATCATCCTCTACCTCCTTCTCATCTCCTCTGGCATTCGTGACGATGCTCTGTCCCAACCCCGATCTTCTGCGCCAGAGGACTCTCTGCTCCTCAGAGAAGGCGAAATTCTCTTCGCAAGGGGAGAGATTGAAAAAGCCCTATGGCGATTCAAGAGGCTGACGACCGATCATCCCCGAAGTCCTCTTCTCTACGAAGCGAAGTTCCGAATGGCTATCTGCTATACGCATCTTCAGAGGCACAAGGAAGCCATTCGAACCCTTAATGATCTACTTCCCGCCTCTTCATCCTCACCCCGTATGAATCAGATATTTAGCCTCCTCGGAGATAATCATCTGGAATTAAGAGATTGGAACAATGCTCTGTTATGGTACGGGAAGGCCCTCCTTCTGCCGGAGGCACCCCAGGACGAATTAAAGGGAAAGATTCAATCCATCGTCAACACCTTCGATTCTGAAGAGGCATTGAACCAGATTGAAATCACTTTCCGAGGAACCTATGCGGGAGGCTATGCAAAATTTAAACTGGCCCAGATGGCAGCCAGATTGGGCTACGATCTTATCGCAAAGAAGATGTTAAACGAACTGGAAAAAGAGTATCCCGGCGCCAATTATACGGGCCAAATAAAAAAGACCGCAGAAGCAATCCCATCTCCGACCAAATCGAAATATTCGTTGGGTGTGCTTCTCCCATTAAGCGGGATCCAGAAAACCTTCGGAGAAAAAGCCCTTCAGGGAATTCAACTGGCTCTGAAAGAGAGAGAATCGAAGGACAAGAGTCCGTTGATCTCTCTGGTGATTCGGGATTCCAAGACAAGCCCTAATGAATTGGAGAAGACGATTGAGGAGATGGTTAAAGTCGAAAAGGTGATTGCCATTATTGGCCCTCTTCTCGGCCTCGACATTGATCGGGCGGCTAAAAAAGCACAGGAGCTCAAGATCCCACTGATCAGCCTCTCCCAAAAGGAGCCTACGAATTTAAAAGAGGATTTCATCTTCCAAAACTCACTCACGCCTTTGGAACAGATAAAGAGGCTGGTCTCCTTTGCCATCAAAGAGATGGAACTACGCACCTTTGCCATCTTCTACCCTAATTCACCCTATGGATCTCATTTCAAGAGTCTCTTTCAACAGGAAGTCTTACGGATGGGCGGAAGAGTTTTGGGTACCGTTGTTTATCAAGAAGAGCAGACCGACTTTCGGCAAGAGATCAAGCGATTTTTCAGGGTTGAGCCTCTCCCAAAACCGAAGGGAACAAAGGGGAAAGGGGAGAAATTTAAACAAGGGATATCGGTTGATGGACTCTTCATTCCAGATAGTCATGATCGAGTGGGGACGATTCTTTCACAGCTATCCTATTATGACATGAAAGGAATTACCTTTCTCGGAACGAATGCCTGGAATGGCCCTGGCCTAATCTCTCTTTCTGGAAAAGATGCAGAAGGGGCTATCTTTGTTGACGCTTTTTCAAAAACCCCTGCTGTGAAGAACTTCATTGATGAATTTCAAAAAGAGTATTTGCGTCAGCCCGAGACGCTTGAGGCCATCGCTTACGATGGAGCGAAATTTTTAAGGGAAATTCTTCAATCCAAATCACCCTCCTCTCCTTCTGAACTGAAAGAAGAACTGAGAAGAAGCCATTCTTTCCAGGGAGTCTCTGGACTAAGAGGTTTTGGAGAGGATGGAAAGGCTATTCGAACCCTCTCCATCCTGAGAGTGAAAGACAGTCGCATTGAACATTTATCACCCGAATAGGTTTCGTTTAACGGCAACGGTTACGATGCCCGTATCGTTTTAAAAGGCCACGTCAATCGTATTTAATTCTTTTTACCCCGTTAGAAATGATGTCAATGTCGGTTTGAGTCGTAAACATTGGAATTTCTAACGGGGTAAACGTAACCGTTACCGAAAGACGAAACGGGCTTCGTGGCCGTAACCTTAACCAATTGACCCTCGGCCCCTTATTTCAAAATGAATCCACTCCATTCCTGGAATGTCAGCATTGAAGAGGCCATCCGGATTCAGGAGAGATTAAGGGACCGACTCGTTCTGAAAAAGGATTTCGCTCAGATTAAGACGATCGGAGGAGCGGATGTTGCCTACTCTTGGGATAAAGATCTCCTCTGTGGAGCCATCGCCATTCTTTCCTATCCCGAAATGAATCCCATTGAGCACGCAACAGCCTATGGGAAAATCTCGTTTCCATATATCCCTGGTCTCTTCAGCTTTAGAGAGGGGCCCATCCTTGTGAAGGCTTTTCGTGGTTTAAGATTAAAACCCGATCTGATGATTTTTGAAGGGCATGGCATTGCCCACCCAAGAGGATTGGGTTTAGCCTCCCACATGGGTCTCTGGTTTGACATCCCATCTATTGGTTGCGCAAAAACACCCCTGTTGAGTAGGCATGTCTCTCCGAGTAACCTAAAAGGAAGTTTGAGGTGGGTTTACCAGGGCGGCCAAAAAGTGGGAGCAGTCTTAAGAACACGGCAAGGCGTTAAACCGGTCTTTATCTCACCAGGCCATCGAATCGACTTGATGTCAAGTATTAAAATCATACTCCAAACCTGTCGAAGATTTCGGATTCCTGAACCTCTGCGTCTCGCTCACCAGCTCTCATGCGAAATGAGGTAGCTTCTGACCTCAGCGATATCTTTCCAGATACTTCTCCAGACGGTTCATGCCCTCTTTTATGTTTTCCATGGAATTGGCATAACAGAAACGGAGGTATCCTTCGGCATTAGAACCGAAATCAATGCCAGGAGCCACCCCAACCTTCGCCTCTGTCAGGATTTCAAAGGCCAGCCGATAGGAATCTTTCGAAAATCTCTTGGCGTTGGCTAAAATATAGAAGGCTCCCGTGGGCTCCACAGTGATGCCAAAACCCAACTCTTTAAGCCTTCCGAGCAGATAACGGCGCCTCTGATCATAGGTGCTCACCATCCTCTGAATATCTTTTTCCGCCTCTCGCAATCCGACGAGCGCCCCCCATTGCGCAAACGAACTGGCAGAGATGAAGAGGTTCTGCTGAATCTTCTGCATAGGCCGGATGAATTCCTTGGCCGCGATCAGATATCCCAGTCTCCATCCGGTCATCGCATAGAGTTTTGAAAAACCATTGATGACAAAAGCTCTGTCGGTAAACTCAAGAATGGAATGGGCTTTCCCTTCGTAGACCAGACCATGGTAGATTTCATCGGAAATGATGTAGGGAGAGAATTGGGCGATTCTTTTCATCCGGTCTGCGGACATGATATTTCCAGTCGGATTTGCAGGTGAATTGATCATGATCCCTTTAACCCGAGGACCCAATTTCTCCTGAATCATCTCAGGAAGATACTGAAACCCCTCCTCCTCGAACACCTCCACAAAGACCGGAACTCCATCTACAAAACGGATGATATTGGGATAACAGGGGTAATAAGGATTGGAGAGGATAACCTCGTCACCGGAATCCAAGAGGGCTGAAAAGAGAAGGAGCATGGCCGGCGAGGTCCCGGAAGCTACCAAAATTTGTTCGGGTGAAATCTTGACTTGATACTTCTTCCAGTAGTCTTCTGCAATGGCTTCTCTTAGCTCGAAAAGCCCCATACTATGGGTATAATGGGTCTTTCCTTCACAGATGGCTCGGTATCCAGCCTCATTGATGCATTCGGGTGTATCGAAATCCGGTTCTCCCACCTCCAGATGGATGATATGTTCTCCCTTTCTCTCTAATTCCTGGGCCTTTTCGAGAACATCCATCACGATGAAAGGTGGAATCTCTTGTGCTTTCTTAGAAATCATGGCAACTCCTTGAATGGCAGGGTTGAATACAACAGACGGCCTACCTCCTTCGATCGAAATGAATCTCTATCCCATCCCCCTTCTTCGCCTTCAGCATCTTCTGAGCATTTCCTTCCCTCAATGAAATTTCGAGATACCCACCACTTCCAATTAAGGCCAAGATTTCTCCTCGTTTTACCTCCCAGTATCCTCTGCGAACTCCATTAATTCGCTTTTTCCCAGCCAGAATATGGAAAGGTTGATCTCCTACAAAAAGATCAAGTTGTTTCCTTTCAATGTTGGTGATGAGATTCCCAAACGAATCAATATGGATCACCCTCCCAACCATCTTCTTTCCCATTATGATAGGGCTCGGAAAATCGAAGGTCTTCCACGAATGGATCTTTTGACCAAAGGCTTTGGGGGGAACGCCAAGTGTCAAATGACCCGCAACAGGAGCAAAAATGTCTCTTCCATGGAAAGTGGAGCTTACTTCTGGAAGAAAGAATCGCCTCTCGGTCAAACAATAGGCTCCTCTCACCTTTTCTCTCTTAAGGGCGTAACTGAAAAGACCATTATCCGGACCGACGAAGAAAAAGCGGTCTGTGACGATGAGCAGGGGATTCCTTGCTCCACCGACTTCTGGATCAACCACTGCAAGATGGACTGTCCCTTCAGGAAAATAGGAGTAAGCATTGGCAAGGAGAAAAGCGGCCTCTTCAATATTTTGGGGTACCACTTGGTGGGTAATATCGACCACCTTACAACGGGGATTGATCTTCAGGATCACTCCTTTCATCGAGGCAACATAATGATCCTCTGTTCCAAAGTCAGTGAGGAGAGTGATGATCGGGTCTTTCATTCAACCTTCATCCTTCTCAATGAATTTCTGAAAGGACGTCTCAAGATGCCCTCTTCCGTGATGATGCCATCAATGAGTGTATGCGGTGTGACATCGAAGCCAGGATTCCATACCATAACCTTCGGTGGCATAATCCGTTTACCAGCCATATGGGTGATTTCCTTTCGGGGTCTCTCTTCAATCGGGATCTCTTTACCAGATTTGCAATTCAGATCAATCGTGGATATGGGTGCGGCAATATAAAAAGGGATGCGATGCCATCTTGAAAGAACAGCGAGGCTGTAGGTCCCGATCTTGTTGGCTGAATCTCCATTTCGAGCAATTCGATCCGCTCCGACAATGACGAGGCTGATCTTCCCTTGAGCCATTAGAACACCAGCCATATTGTCTGTAATGACGGTCACCGGAATCTTCTCTTGAATCAGTTCCCAGGCTGTGAGCCGAGCCCCCTGAAGGAGAGGCCGAGTCTCATCGACATAAACCTGGAATTTTTTCCCATCGTTCCATGCCGCATAGATCACGCCAAGAGCGGTTCCGTATCCTGCAGTGGCTAAAGCCCCGGCATTGCAATGGGTCAATATTCCGTCTCCATCCTTGATGAGCCGCTTTCCGTGTTCCCCGATTCTGCGATTGACTTCCATATCCTCTCGCTCAATTTTTAAGGCTTCTTCAACGAGTCGTCGTCTCGTCTGTTCCACCCCATATCGATCGATCAGTGTCAGAATCTTATTCATGCGTTGGATAGCCCAGAATAGGTTTTTTGCCGTCGGCCGGGTTTGTTCCATCCGGATACAGACCTCTTTCATCTCTTTTTTAAATTCCTCTGGGCGATTGCTTTTTATCTTCTGGGCCGCCAGTGCGATTCCCATCGAAGCCGCCACCCCGAGTGCGGGTGCCCCACGGATAGCCATGCTCCGAATGGCATGGATGACCGATAAAAGAGTCTTACAATGGAGGTAACGGATCTCTTCGGGAAGCCGCCTCTGGTCAAGGATTCTTATATAATCTCCCTTCCATTCGATGGTTTTAAATTCCATAGCTGGATTATTTAGAAAATAATGGCAACGATGCCCGTATCGTCTTCTAAAGAATGCTACTTCTTTCGTGCTTAATTCTTATAAACGTAAATCGTGACTCAATGACGCAACGGGCTTCAAAGCCGTAACCCTAACCTTAACCCTTGAGTTTCTTTCGGAGAAGCTCATTCACCATTTTGGGGTTGGCCTTTCCTTTTGTCGCCTTCATTACTTCACCCACGAGAAAGTCAAAAACCTTCTCCTTACCATTGCGGTAGTCTTCAACCAGTTTTAAGTTGGCCTGAAGGACTTTCTCGATCGCACTTGCGATCTCACCCGAGTCATGGATCTGAATCCACCCTCTCTCATAAACGATCTTTGCTGGCTGGGCTCCGGTGCGATACATCGTCTCAAAGACCTCCTTAGCGATCTTCCCACTGATCGTCCCGTCCTTCACCATATGGAGCATCTCTGCCAGATGCTTAGATGTAACAGGACATTGGTCCACCTCTCGATCGTCTCTCTTTAACTCCCTCAGAAGTTCGCCCATCATCCAGTTGCTCACGGTTTTAGGCTCAGGAAAGAGGCGAACGCATTCCTCAAAGTAGTTGGCCATGGCTTTTGTCGAAGTAAGAATTTCAGCATCGTATTCAGGAATCTTATAATCCCTTATAAATCTCTCTTTCTTCTTGTCAGGGAGTTCTGGAAGACTCTGGCGTATCTCCTCAATCCATCTCTCATCGATCCTCAAAGGAACGAGGTCTGGGTCTGGAAAATACCTGTAATCGTGGGCCTCCTCCTTCCCTCTCATGGAAAGAGTGACTCCCTGATCCGCATCGAAGAGCCTTGTCTCCTGGATGATTGGTTCCCCCTCCTTTAACAGTTCCATTTGACGTTGAATCTCATACTCCAACGCCTTTTCGACATGTCGGAAGGAGTTCATATTCTTTAATTCAGTTCTCGTCCCGAACTCTTTCTCCCCCTTGGGACGTACCGAGACATTGGCATCGCAGCGGAAAGTCCCTTTCTCCATATCTCCTGTGCAGATCTCCAGGTACTGCAAAATAGCCCGAAGCCTCCTCAAGTATTCACCTGCCTCCTGCGGCGAGCGAATATCCGGCCCGCTTACGATCTCAACGAGAGGAACACCGGTTCGGTTAAAATCAACATAACTGAACCGCGCAGTTTCAGGAGTCTCTCCATGTTTCAATTTTCCTGCATCCTCCTCCATATGGATCCGGATCAGACTGATTCTCTTCTTCTCTCCCTGGATGGTGATTTCAATGAAGCCGTGTTCTGCCAATGGATATTCATACATTGAAATTTGATAGCCTTTAGGTAGATCAGGATAGAAATAATTCTTTCTTGCAAAAACGCTATATGGCGCAATATGACAGTTCGTGGCCAGTCCCAATCGAATGGCAAACTCAACGGCTTTTCGGTTGATGACCGGAAGAGATCCGGGCTGACCCGTGCAGACCGGACAGGCCTGGGTATTGGGACCTTCCCCAAATGTCGTGGAGCAACCGCAAAAGATTTTTGATCGGGTCAAAAGCTGAGCGTGGACCTCCAGCCCAATGACAGGTTCGTATTCCACCCTCTTCTCCTCTCAATCAAATTTTCCCCGTTCGAAAGTCCCGCAACTTGCCCCGTGATCTGTTATGCTACTATCGGGTCCGAGTTATATCATTGGAAAGTCATAGTCTTTCTAACGGAGCTTACTAAAATTATAATAAAGGTCCATTCTTGTCAAATTGGAAATTTGACAAAAAAATGGGATTCCTTTACTTTTAATCCTAATGTTCAAAAAGATTACAATCCCATCTTCTTTCTCTCTGATTCGAAAAGGAAGAATCCACCTTCTTCTGCACAATGATTATAAGGAAAGTTTACTCCACCAAGGGATTGAAGACATAGAATCTTTCTTAAACAAAAATCTTCTCACAACCCAATATCTAAATGGCAGAACACCCCACCCATCCATCCCGATTCAAGACGATCAAAGGGTCGTTATCCGAAAATATTCCCATGGAGGGGTTTTGAGATTTCTCAACCCAGACCTCTTCTCTTTCGGAAGGAGATCTTTTCAAGAACTCTCTCTGACGGAAGAGATTCGATCTGCTGGCATTCCGACGATCCAACCCATCGGTGCAATTCACCAAACCGTAGTCCCTTTCCTCTATCGGGCCTACCTTCTCTCATTGAAGATCTCTAATGCCATGGATCTGGTCCGCTATTTGAAGGAAATTTATGCCCCATTTTCAACGGAAAGCCTGTTTCGGAAACGCAAAATGATTAAGGCTGCCGGTGCCCTGCTCAGACAGTTTCATCAGAGTGGGTTTTATCACAGAGACCTTCAGCTTAAAAATCTATTAGTGGCTGGAGATCAGATTCTCATCATCGATTTTGACCGGTCTTGCCGAAAAGCAACGATCTCTATCCCTCAAAGGATGAGGAACCTCCTTCGTCTAAACCGATCCGTTGATAAGTGGAAACGCTCAGGTCTCCCCATTACAAAAACAGATCGTTGGCGCTTCTTTTTGGCTTATGCTGGAAATAACCACGAAATCCATCAGGCAATTCGGATAGCCTTGGGGACTTACTCCATGGGCCTTCTCTTTCATCGCATTGGGTGGGCTTTAAAAAATTAGTCCAGAGTAGGGAACGCAGATCTGTGTTCCCTACTCAAAACTTCTTTAAGAATTCTCGCAGAGGTTGGACGACAAGATTGGCGTGAAAAGAGTAGAAGTGGTCGGCACCTTGAATGACCGATAAGGATTTTGGCTCTTTAAGCTGTTCAAACCATTCTTTCAGAAGGGAAAAAGGACAGTAATCGTCCATATCCCCACCGATAATCAATTTTTCCTTCGTGCATTCTTTTAAGAAGTCAAAATCAGTCATCCCGAGTGGAGGCGAAATGGCAACCATCCCTTTTACCCTCTCCTCTTTCAGGGCAACCGGCATCCCCACCCATGCCCCAAACGAGTATCCAAGAACGATGATGGGTGCGTCGGGATGATTCAGCTTGAAATCGAGATATTCGATGGCTGCCCAAACATCTTCCTTTTCTCCGACCCCTTCACTGTAGACCCCCTCGCTCTCTCCGACCCCTCTGAAGTTGAAGCGGAGTGTGACAAACCCTAATTCGTGGGCTGGACCAAGGGCCTTCGTGATGACCCGGTTGCGCATCTCCCCGCCATATAGAGGGTGGGGATGGCAGAGGACAATGCCCCCTTTAACAGAGAGGGCCCCTTGATTACTCAGGAGGCCCTCTAATTGAATTCCTCCAGATCGAAAAAATACCCTCTCTTCTTTCATCTTCTATAGGTTAAACTTATATCTCTCTTGCTTTCCTTTTAGGTCTCAGTTTCCTCTCTTCGGATTGAATTTGGGCGTCAATCTTTTCTCTCACCCACTCAAGACCCCCCTTTACAATCTCTAAAAAGCGGACTTCAAAACCTGTGACATCCTCACTCTCGATCCGATCATTGATATCTTTTAACCAATCGTCCACTGTTGCCCGCAACTGCTTCAACATCTGGACATAAGTGGATTCTGCTCCTTCTCCTTTCAACCCCTGAGCCCAGACAGTTCCTACGGAAATCTTCAATCCATGATTTCTGCCAAGCCATTCTGAGAGAGGCGGAAAGCATAACAAGAAAGAAGCGAAAAGAAGGAGGAAAAACAACGAAAGATAGATGCGCTTTCTTTTCATAAGAAACCTCCTTTTAAAAGAAAACCTCAGAATTCTTAAGAATCCAGCATTGAAAAAGCGCTGGCCATTGGATAAATATGCAAATGGGATAGACTAAAGTCCTAGCTTTTGCCTCCATCGTTCCGCTATGGCTTTCGCCTTCTTGGCGGCAATGCCCGTATAGAGAGAAGGATTGGAGAGAATCTCCCTCTGATAGGGCGTCATCTTCTTAAGATAGTCCTTCAGCTCCTCATCACGGATAACGACTTCTTCGAGTGGTCGGTCCTCCCGTTGGGCTTGAAGCGTGAGCGTTCGTACCTTCTCATGGGCATCGGGGTGTCCCATTGCCGCAAGGATGATATAAAGCGGCTCGGCAACCACTAATCCTTTTTGCAGATCGAGGTTTCGTTTCAAATGAGCGTGATCAAC
>OGCL01000971.1_pt1 | contig 26936 bp, 25 predicted proteins | sample 1570041 | NCBI WGS metagenome assembly OGCL01 (sample SAMN06266162, study PRJEB24511) | hot springs metagenome | isolation source: Hot spring water | place: South Africa: Limpopo | collected 2015-06-22 | reverse complement strand
CCCGAGTTTTATTGTCCCCCTCGGGGGGCGGGCTGGGCGTAGCCCGGCCCTGGGGGCGCCAAAATCCGCTCCGAAATTGCCTCGCCATGCTCACGTGTCCTCATGGACAACCCGGATTGAAAAACGACTGCGGTGGGCCATCGGCTGTGTTGCGCGGTGTTGGCTTGGGCCGCTTCGCTTGACATCGGCTACGCAGTGGCTCAAAGCTTGAACAGGAACAAAGCCACCGCGAGCAGGATCACCGTGGCCCAACCCAGGCCATCGACAGCACCCCGGCGGCAATGGTGAACGCCTTGTACGGAATGGGCGAGAAGCCGGCCACCAGCACCGCCCAGAAGCCATAGCGCCGGAACCACTCCACCGCCAGCCGGTAGCCGTTCCAGTAGCGTGGATGTTGCTCAAGCCAGGGCTGGATCAGGTCGAAGGCGAACATGCCGATGAAATAGCCCAGCACCCCGCCCGCGACCGAGGTCAGCGTGGTGATGAGCGCAAAACGCCAGGCCCGCTCAGGGCGAGCCAGCGCCATGGGGGGCAAGCATCACGTCGGGCGGGATAGGAAAGAAAGACGACTCGGCGAAGGACAGCCCGCCCAGATACCAGGGCGCGCGCGGATGGCGGGACCACTGCATGACACGCCGATAGATGGGAGAAAAGGGTTTCAGGTTCGCCTCCCGGCGAGGATCATTCTTTCGCCTCGGCGTGATGGAACACATCCATCAAGCTCAAGCCAGTGAGTTCTTTCATCCCCCGCGCGATCCACCAGAACACCCCTGCCATCATCAGCATCGAGGGTACCGCGATCATGGGATAGCTCATCAGGGTCAGGCGACCCAATTCCTCGTTGAATGCCGGGCTGCCGGCCGGGCTGGTGACGATCCAGGTGGCGAGGAAATAGTTCATCGCCGAGGAGAAGAAGAATGTGCCGCCCACTAGCCAGGTGGCGTTACGCAGGCGAGCCTCAAACGCGGCGCGGGTGCCGCGCGCGTCCAGCTGGGTCTCGATGCGGGCGGTGTCGATCAAGGTCGGGTTGTAGAACAGTGCGCGGATGAGCGGATAGCGGGTCTGGGTGGAGCCGATCACCACCAAGCCGATGATGCCAGGAATGGCCGCCTCCTTCACCGCCAGCCACTGGTTGTCCAGCTGCAGCAGACCGATGCCCCCGGTGAGCAGCACGCTCACCAAGCCGAGCACGGCGAACAGGTTGACCTTGGCATGGCGGACGAAGTCGATCCCGCCCCAGCCGAGCGGAAAGGCCAGCGCCACGACGAGGCCCCAGACTGGGCCAAGCGCAGACTCATCGCTGAACTTCATCAGGATGATCGAAGGAATGACAATGGTCACCAGCAATTCGACCAAGGGATTGTGCTGCCGCGTCGCGGTCATGTCCTGCAACTCCGGGGTAAAGACTGAAAAAAGGAAATGCTTGGATGAGCCGACCTCGGTTTGGTTCGAAGCCTCATCGCCTCTCTCGATGTGCCTGAAAGGATACCCTGTCCAATCCGGCAATGCCTCACGCGCCGCAACTCGCACGGCGCGGTGACCCTGGTCCAATAATGACCCAATTGTTACGATCTCAGATTGTCCATTCGGCGGCCCTTTGGGCCTACGCGCGCGCTGGCGGACGGATCGCGGCCAGTTCGGGCGCTTGCTCGTCGGCCATAGGCTCGGCGATGGCTTCCTCCCAACCGCCCGAACCGCCTCGCGCTCCGCCTCGCCATCCTCTCGCGTCCTCATGGACAATCTGGGATAATGGAACCCTTTGGGTCGTTAGCTCAGCTCGGTAGAGCAGCGGACTTTTAATCCGTTGGTCGTTGGTTCGAATCCAACACGACCCACCAATAGAATCAACGGCTTACGCACAATGCGTAGGCCGTTTTTCAAGGCTACGGGGCCGGGCATCCGGATTGACCAGGCATGGGCCGATACCGGGCTTCCGGGATACACTACCAGCCCTTTTCGGCCTTATCCATTCGCCCCCCGCCATGACCCAGATGACCCCACAGGAGATCGTCCACGAACTGGACAAGCACATCGTCGGCCAGCAGGAGGCCAAGCGCGCATGCGCCATCGCGCTACGCAACCGCTGGCGCAGGCAGCGTGTCGCGGCCGATCTCCGCCAGGAGATCACCCCCAAGAACATCCTCATGATCGGCCCCACCGGGGTGGGCAAGACCGAGATCGCCCGCCGCCTGGCGCGGCTGGCGCAAGCACCGTTCATCAAGGTGGAGGCGACCAAGTTCACCGAGGTGGGCTACGTCGGCAAGGATGTGGACAGCATCATCCGTGATCTCGCGGAGATCGCCGTGAAACAGGCGCGCGAGGAGGCGATGCGCCAGGTGCGCGGCCGGGCCGAGGATGCCGCCGAGGATCGCATCCTCGATGCATTGCTGCCGCCGCCGCGCGAGGCGTGGAACGACGAGGTCAGTGTGCGCGAGGACTCCGGCACGCGGCAGAAATTCCGCAAGCGGCTACGCGAGGGCGAACTGGACGACAAGGAGATCGAGATCGAGCTGTCGCAGCCTGCTGCGCAGATGGAGATCTTCGCGCCGCCCGGCATGGAGGAGCTGACCAGCCAGTTGCAGGGGCTGTTCCAGAACCTGGGTGGCAAGCGCGGCAAGACGCGGCGACTGAAGATCGCCGAGGCGATGCGCCGGCTTACCGATGAGGAGGCCGCCAAGCTCATCAACGAGGAGGAAATCAAGCTTGCCGCCCTACGCAACGTCGAGCAGAACGGCATCGTGTTCCTCGACGAGATCGACAAGATCGCCACTCGTTCCGAAACCCATGGCGCCGACGTGTCACGCCAGGGCGTGCAGCGCGACCTGTTGCCGTTGGTGGAAGGCGCCACGGTGTCGACCAAATACGGCATGGTGCGCACCGATCACGTCCTGTTCATCGCCAGCGGTGCATTCCATCTCGCCAAGCCGTCCGACCTCATCCCGGAACTCCAGGGCCGCTTCCCCATCCGCGTGGAGCTGTCCAGCCTGTCGGTGGCCGATTTCGAGCGCATCCTCACCCGCACCGACGCCTGCCTCACCCGCCAATACCAGGCCCTGCTGGCCACCGAGGGCGTGACGCTGACCTTCACCGACGATGCCATCCGCCGCATCGCGGAGATCGCTCACCAGGTTAACGAACGCACCGAAAACATCGGCGCCCGCCGCCTCTACACGGTGATGGAACGCCTGCTCGACGAGCTTTCATTCGACGCCGTGCGACACGAAGGCGAATCTGTGGAGATCGACGCCGCCTATGTCGATGCGCGCCTCAAGGAACTTGCCGCCAGCGAGGATCTCGCCCGCTACGTGTTGTAAGCACGGGCCGCGCGCACTCACTCCGGCTGAATCACCTCGGCGAGGCGCAACAGGTTGGGACTGATCTCCAGTCCCGCGGCACGCACGCCGGGAAGATTGATGATGAAGCGCAGATGCTTGCCCTGCGGGGTCAGTTCGATGGCGCCCCCCCTGGCGGGCAAAGCGGGGAGTTTCTCCAATCGTCAGCACCGGCTGGTTGCGGCTGGCGGCGATGAGTTCGGCCTGACGTCCAACCGGATGTGGGGCGCCAACGGCATCCGCATCCAGACCGTGGAAGATGGCTGGGCGTTCTCGGCGGTTGATCGCTTCGATGCCCGCTGCGTCGGTATACATGCCGTGAAGATCGGCAATCGGGCGCCTCGAAAACGCAGTTTCGGCGCAGCCAAAAACGGGGCTTCATGTCGCCCCTCGCAGCCCGGCAGTCTTATCAGGCTGTCGAAAAACGACTGCGGTGGACCATCGGCTGTGTTGCGCGGTGTGGGCTCCGGCCGCTTCACTTCACATCGGCTGCACCGATGTGAGCCTTCGCCAAACGAAGTTTCAGCGCAAGCTAAAACGAATGTTTCAGCGTAAGCTAAAACTTCGTTTGCGCGCCCTCGCCGATCGATTTGAGATGGAGCTCCGGCATCACCTGAAGGTGAGCCTTCGCTGAAACTCGCTTCGCTCGTTTTCTCGGTCGCAGTACTCCGTGCGCCTCGCATCGGGCCATCCTCGCTACGTTTTTCAACAGCCCGCTAATGGATAATCTGGGTTCAACAGCCTGTTCATGGCCTCGCTGCGTGTGGGATTGGTTTCAGTCACCGCCCATACCGCCGATCGTTTTGCCCTGGTCTATGCGGCCTTGCACCGCAAGGGGCGGCCGATTCCGAGCAACGATCCCGGATTTCCATTCGGCGGCCTGATGGACTACACGCGCGCTGTCGGTCGCTTTTGGGCAGCTTTGAGTCCGTGCGCATAGCCCTGGCATGGCGATGGGCGCGTCGCCTGTTCTCGAAGCCGCCCAAAATCACCTCGCCATCCTCTCGTGTCCTAATGGAAAATCCGGGATGATCTCTGGATAGCGGCCCAGGCGCTGGGGCATGGTGCAGCCTTGTTGACGCTGGATGCGCATTTTGCGCAAGTGGATGGATTGAGGGTCGGCCGCCGCATGGCCGAGTTCCTACCTTGATATTTTTGGAGCCTAGGATGAAAAGAGTTGGTCTGGTCGGTTGGCGTGGTATGGTGGGTTCGGTCCTGATGGGGCGCATGCGGGACGAGAAGGATTTCGACCACATCGAACCGGCGTTCTTTACCACCTCCAACGTGGGCGGCAAGGGGCCGGACATCGGCAAGGAAGTCCCGCCGTTGAAAGACGCGAACAGCGTCGATGAACTGAAGTCGATGGACATCATCATCACCTGCCAGGGGGGCGACTACACCAAGGAGGCGTACCCGAAGTTGATGGCCGCCGGCTGGAAGGGCTACTGGATCGATGCAGCCTCCGCCTTGCGCATGGAGAAAGACGCCATCATCATCCTGGATCCGGTGAACAAGAACGTCATTCAGGACGGCATCGTCAAGGGCATCAAGACCTATGTCGGCGGCAACTGCACGGTGTCGCTGATGCTGATGGCGATTGGCGGCCTGTTCGAGAAGGGCCTGATCGAGTGGATTTCGCCAATGACCTACCAGGCGGCGTCCGGCGCCGGCGCACGCAACATGCGCGAGCTGATCCAGCAGATGGGCGCCGTGCATGGCGAAGTGCATCAGCTGCTCAACGACCCGGCCTCCGCCATCCTGGAGATCGACCGCAAGGTGACCGATTTCATCCGTTCCGAAGCGTATCCGCTCGACGCCTGGCCGGTGCCGCTGGCCGCCAGTCTGATCCCGTGGATCGACGTGCAGTTGCCGTCCGGCCAGTCCAAGGAGGAGTGGAAGGCGCAGGTGGAATGCAACAAGATCCTCGGTCGCTCCGACAACCCGATCCCCATCGACGGCCTCTGCGTGCGAATCGGCGCCATGCGCTGCCATTCCCAGGCGCTCACCATCAAGATGACGAAGGATGTGCCGCTGGACGAGATTCACGCCATCCTCGCCGCGCACAACGACTGGGTGAAGGTGGTGCCGAACGAGCGCCAGATCACCATGGAAGAGCTCACCCCGGCCGCCGTCACCGGTACGCTGACCGTTCCGGTCGGCCGCATGCGCAAGCTCAACATGGGCCCCGAGTACCTGTCCGCATTCACCGTTGGCGACCAGCTGCTGTGGGGCGCAGCCGAGCCGCTGCGGCGCATGTTGCGCATCCTGCTGGAAGCTTGATCGTGCCGGGATCGTCTAGGGTCATCCTGCTCGGGGTCGATTCATCGCTTGCAGAGTCGGTTTTACGTCAGATTGAGGAGCGCGATCTGGACATCGGCCGACTGCATGCGGTCTCTCCCGCCGATGTCGAGGTTGAGCGTTCGTTCCGTGGCGAGATGCTTGGGCTGGATGCGCTCGAAGATTTCGTCTGGCAGGCGGGCGACCGGGTGCTAGTCACCGGTCGATCGGCCTGGGTCTCACGCCAGTTCGATGCCATCCGGGCCGGAGGTGGCGAGGTCGTGGCCCTGGGCGCGGTCGCCGGGGCGGAGGCTTACGCTCGGGCGGCCGGGCGTTTTATATCTTCTTTGGGCGCGAACGGCGGCATCGAGTGGGTCAGTCTCACGGCATTCTTGCCGGTGAGCCTGGCCGGGCAGTCCGGGGTGGATGAGCTCGCGAGTCAGACCCGGTCCCTGTTCGCCATGGAGGACGTCGAGCCGGAAACCTTTCCCATGCGTATCGCATTCAACCTGATTCCTGAAGCGCGAGCCCTGGGGGAGGACGGTTCCGCCGCATTCGAGCGAGCGCTTGCGGCCAGCGTGCGCGCTGCTCATGGCGGTTGCGATGCGCAGGCGTCGGCGGTGTGGTGTCCGGTGTTTTATGGCGGCGCCATCAGTCTGCAAGTCCGCCTTGGCCGGCGCCTCGATCTTGCGGCACTGCGTGCGCGGATCGGTGAGACCGCGGGGCTGACCCTGTTCGATGTCGATCTTCCAGGGGGTGTGCCCACCCCGGCGAGCGATGCCCAGGACTCCGACAATGTGTTCGTGGGCCGGGTTCGGCGCATGGATGAACGCACCTGTGGAGCTTGGCTGGTGTTTGACATTGATCGCATCGAGGCCACGGCGCTGGTCGATGCATTGGAAATAATGATTGAAAAAAAAGCGATTTAAGTGCTAACGTAAGAATCGTCGTCAGAAAACACGCCTAAGCCTATGAGTCACCATGCAATTTTTTGCAATGCCGGCGGTCCTGGCGACCTTATCAAAGCCTTGAAGGGAAGAAAGGCAACACGATGAAAAATTCCTTGCGGATCAGTGGCCTGCTGGCAGCGCTGTGGGTGGTATCGGGAGGCGTGGGCGCGGCCGGACTGGGCAAGATGACGGTGCAATCCGCGCTCGGCCAGCCTTTGCGCGCGGAGATCGAGCTGTTGTCGGTGCAGCCCGAGGACGTCGGCGCGATGAGGGCCGAATTGGCCAGCGCCGAGGCGTATCGTCAGGCCCGCATGGAGCGAAGCGAGGCCCTGCGCAATCTGCAGTTCAACATCGATCGGCGCGCGGACGGCCGCTTTGTGCTGCGAGTCAGCTCGAGCACGCCTTTGAGTGATCCGTTCCTGGACATGCTGATTGAGCTCAACTGGAGCTCCGGCCGGGTGTTGCGCGAATACACCGTATTGCTCGACCCGCCCGCACCCCCGAAGCCCCCCGTGGCCGAGATTGCCCGTCCGCGTGCCGCCGCGCCGGTGGTTGAATCGGCCACCCGTCCGGTTGCAGCCCAGCACGCCCGGGTGGCCGAAGCGCCGACGGAGCGCGCGGAACGCCCAGCCGGACCGTCCGCGCGGGTGTACGGCCCCGTGCGCGGCGGCGAGACTTTGCGTCGCATTGCCGGCAAGGTGCAGCATGCCGACGTGACCCTGGAAATGATGATGGCCAGTCTGTACCAGGCCAATCCGCAGGCTTTTCTCAACGACAACGTCAACCTGCTCAAGAAGGGGCAGGTGCTGAACATTCCCGACCGCGATCAGGTGATGCGCATGTACAGTCCAGCGCAGGCGCGTGCGCTGGTGCGCGAGCATACCGATCGCTGGCAGCATTATCGCGGCGAGGTGTCGGAGACGGCGGCGCAGCGTCCTCCGGTGGCGACACCCGACAGCGGCCGGGTCGAGGTCGCGCGTCCTGCAGATCGCCCGGCGCCTGCGCCGAGCCAGGACGTGTTGCGCCTGTCCAAGGGTGAGCCCGCCGGTACGACCGCCGATGTCAAGCTGACCCAGCGTATCCAGTCCCTGGAAGAGGAGCTCGCGGCGCGCAATCGCGCCCTGCAGGAGGCGAACGAGCGGGTCAGCCAGCTCGAGCGCACGGTCAAGGATCTGCAGCGCTTGCTGGAGCTGCGGGCGCAGGAATCCGGTCAGCCAGTGCCTGCGCTGCCCGTCGAGGAGCCGGCCCCGACCCCCGTCGAGGCGACCCCGCCGGCCCCGGTCGCTGTGCCGGCGCAACCGCCCAGCCCGCCTCCGGCCCCGGCTCCCGAACCGGAGAAGGGCTGGATGGACACCCTTCTGGAAAACCCGATTTATCTCGGTGGCGGCGTGGCCGCGGTGCTGCTCAGCATCCTGCTTGGGGTGATGATGGCCAGCAAGTGGCGGCGCAAGGACCTGGCCAGCTTGGAGCAGAGCGTGATGACCGGCGGCGACGAGTTCAAGACCGCCATCTATCGTACCGGTGCGGCCCCCGCTGCAGCGGCCGCAGGAGCCGCGGCAGTGGGCGCAGCCACACCCAGCCAGGTGGGCGGGGCGACCGATTTCAGCCGCCTTGGGCTGGGCTCGATCGATACCCACGAGGTCGACCCCATCGCCGAGGCCGAGGTGTACATGGCCTATGGTCGCGATGCCCAGGCCGAGGAAATCCTGAAGGAGGCGCTGGCCAAGGAGCCGGGCCGCCACGAGATCGCACTCAAGCTTCTCGAGGTCTATGCCGCGCGCAAGGACGCGACCGCATTCGAGACCCAGGCCAGCGAGCTGTATGCCAATCTTGCCGGACAGGATGCGCCGGAATGGCAGAAGGCAGCCGAAATGGGGCGAGCGCTCGATCCGGCCAATCCTCTATACGCCGCTGCCGAGCCGGTCAGTGCACAGGGGCCTGGGCCGATGGCTTTCGAGTCCATGTCACCCGAGGCCGCGCCTGCCGCAACCGCCGCGCCCGATCTGGGGTTCGAGACGCCTGCCGAGGCCACGGCTGAAGCCGAGCCTGTTGCGGTCGATTTCTCGCCCGAACCGGTGGCCGCTGCCGAAAAAATGGCGGCGGGCGACGCCAACATGATCGAGTTCGACCTCACTGCTCCGGAGGAATCCCCCGCGCCCGCGGCGCTCGACCTCGAACAGCCGCTCGAATTCGAGGCCACGCCAGCCCCCAAACTGGACATCGGGGCCCCGGCAGTCCCCGAACCGGATTCTGGCATCGATCTCGACTTCGCGCTCCCTGTCGAGGAGGCGGCCAGCACCGAAGCCGAACTCGAACTGGATATGGACATCGCCGAGCTTGATCTGTCCCAGTTCGAGGAGGCCCTTGAAATACGGGCCCCGGCGCCTGCCGCCGAGCCCGAATTGCCGCAGTTCAATGCCACGGCGGAGCTCGAGCCTCCCGAAGCCGAAGCCGGTCTGGAGGGCTTGCCTGAATTGTCGGAGTCGCCGCTCGATGCAACAGCCGCGCCTGAGGTGGATGAACTGGCTGTACCAAGCCTGGAGGCCGGGCAGGAAGAAGCCGCGCTGGCGGATCTTTCGTTCGCCGATCTCGACCTCAGCCCGCCCGGGCGCGATGCACCGGAGGCCGCCCCGGCCGCAACCGAAGCAGGGATGCCCGATCTCGATTTCGCCGATCTCGATCTCGATCTCGATCTGGGTGCTGGTTCGCCCGAGCCCGCGAGCGAGCCTGTAACGGCGGCGATCCCCGAGTTTCCGGAGGCGGAAGAGATCGAGATGGCGCCCCCCCCGCCCGCGGATACGGCCGAGGCCGTGGCGGGGGAGATCGATCCGGAATTGTGGGAGGAGGTGAACACCAAGCTCGATCTTGCCCGCGCATACCTCGAAATGGGAGACAAGGAAGGCGCCCGCGAGATCCTGCTCGAGGCCCAGAGCGAGGGCGACTCGAAGCAGAAGCAGGAGGCCGCGCGGCTGCTTGCCGAGACCGACTGAAGCGTGCACCCGACCGCGCGCATCCTGCTTTATCTCATTTCAGCCCTGGCCCTGCCAGGGCTGAATCATTTTGGCCTGGTCTTGAGCGCTGGCCTGGTCATCGTTGGCCAGGGGGTGCATTCATGGCACGGTCTGCGTTCCGGCGTGCGTCTGCTCTGGCGCACGAAATGGTTGTTCGTGGTGATGTTTGCTGCATACGCTTACATGCTGCCGGGTGCGATGGCTATCGAGGCGCTGGGGGACTATTCCCCCAGCCGCGAGGGCTTGGCGGCGGCCGGGGAGCAGATTGCGCGCCTCATTCTGTTGTTGCTGTTGCTTGAATGGATGGTGTTGCGAATGAGCACGACCGAGATCATTTCCGGCCTGTACCCCATCTTGGCCAGGTTCGAGCGCCTGGGGGTCGAGGCGGAGCGGGTCACGGTGCGTCTGGCCTTGACCCTGCAGGCGATCGATGCCAACCGGGGGCAGGGCTTGCGCCGTTTGTGGCGCTGGCCACCCGACCCCGACGCCCTGCCGTCCGGAGTGCCCTTGCGCGTCGCGCAGGAGCCCTGGCGCTGGACGGATCGTTGGGGCGTGATCCTGGCGGCTGCATGTACGGTGGGGTTATGGTTGTCCGCATCGCACTAGGGGTCGAATACGACGGCCGCGCGTTCTGCGGCTGGCAGACCCAGCCCGCGGCCTGTGCCGTGCAGGATGTGCTCGAAGAGGCCCTGGGGAAGGTGCATTCCGGCCCGGTGCAGACCGTGGTGGCGGGACGCACCGATGCCGGGGTGCATGCATTGGCTCAGGTGGTGCATTTCGATGCCGAACATCCTCGCCCCGTCACGGCCTGGGTGCGGGGGAGCAACGCGCATTTGCCGGATGGGGTGGCGGTGCTCTGGGCGCGCGAGGTCGATTCCGCGTTCCATGCCCGCTACAGCGCGCGCGAACGGGCTTACCGGTATTGCATCCTGAATCGACCGGTGCGCCCCGCCGCCTTGGCGGGACGGGTCGGCTGGGTGCATGCACCGCTGGATGTGGAAGCGATGCAGGAAGGCTCGGCCTATCTCGTCGGGGTGCACGATTTTTCCGCCTTCCGTGCCGCCGAGTGCCAAGCGAAGTCGCCCATCCGCGATCTGCGTCTCGCAGAGGTCCGGCGTCGGGGTGAGCTCGTCACCTTCGACTTTCGCGGCAACGCATTCCTGCACCATCAGGTACGCAACATGGTCGGCGCCTTGGTCTGGGTGGGCCTGCGCCGGCGTCCGCCGGCATGGATCGGCGAGGTGCTTGCAGGGGCTGATCGCCGACGGGCGGCGCAGACCTTTGCCGCGGCCGGCCTGTATCTCATCGATGTGCGTTACGACTGTGAGTGGGGCCTGCCCGGTTTTCAAGTCAAGGACATCGAGGACATCGTACTGTGAAGGAGAGCGCGATGCGCACACGCATCAAGATCTGTGGCCTCACCCGCATCGAGGACGCCCTGGCTGCGGCTCGGCTAGGGGCCGACGCCATCGGCCTGGTGTTTGTCGAACAGAGCCCACGCCGGATCGAGGTTGCCGCCGCCGCTGAAATCGTGCGCGTCCTGCCGCCTTTCGTGGCCAGCGTGGCATTGTTCGTCAACCCCACCTCCAGTCAGGTGGGCGAGGTTCTGGAACGGGTGCGGCCGGGCCTGCTGCAATTCCACGGCGAGGAGACGGCGACATTCTGCGCCTCGTTCGGCGTGCCTTGGCTGAAGGCGATCCGGGTCCGGCCGGATACGGATTTGCTACAATGCGCGACCGATTTTCATGGCGCGGTGGGCCTGCTGCTCGATGCATACTCGCCGGCCGCGCATGGCGGCACCGGCCATCGTTTCGACTGGTCGCTGATCCCGGCGGATCTGCCCTTGCCGGTGGTGCTCGCCGGCGGCCTCGATCCCGGCAATGTCGCCGCCGCAGTGCGTCAGGCGCGTCCCTGGGCGGTCGACGTATCCAGTGGCGTGGAATCGGCTCGAGGCATCAAGGACGCGACCCGTATGGCCGCCTTCATCGAGGAAGTGAAGCATGCAGATGTCAGCAATGGCCCGTGACCTGCCCGACGCACGCGGGCATTTCGGCCCCTATGGCGGCGTGTTCGTCGCCGAAACCCTGATGGCCGCGCTCGACGAGCTGCGTCGCGAATACGAGGCCGCCCGCCAGGATCCCGACTTCCAGGCTGAGTTCCGCCATGAGCTGCGTCATTACGTCGGCCGCCCCAGTCCCATCTACCACGCCCGGCGCTGGTCGGAAAAGCTCGGCGGCGCGCAGATCTATCTCAAGCGCGAGGACCTCAACCACACCGGCGCGCACAAGATCAACAACACCATCGGCCAGGCCCTGCTGGCCCGGCGCATGGGCAAGAAGCGTGTCATCGCCGAGACCGGCGCCGGCCAGCACGGTGTCGCCTCGGCCACCGTCGCCGCCCGCTACGGCATGGAGTGCGTGGTGTACATGGGCGCGGAGGACGTGCAGCGCCAGTCGCCCAACGTGTTCCGCATGAAGCTCCTGGGAGCCACCGTGGTGGCCGTGGAGTCCGGCTCGCGCACGCTCAAGGACGCACTCAACGAGGCGATGCGCGACTGGGTCACGAACGTCGAATCGACCTTCTACATCCTCGGCACCGCCGCCGGCCCGCACCCCTACCCGATGCTGGTGCGCGATTTCCAGAGCGTGATCGGCGAGGAATGCAAGGCGCAGATGAACGAGATGCTCGGCCGCCAGCCGGACGTGGTGATCGCCTGCGTGGGCGGGGGATCCAACGCCATCGGCATCTTCCACCCCTACATCCCGGTCGAGGGCGTGCGCCTGATCGGGGTGGAGGCGGGCGGCCACGGCATCGCCACGGGCCGGCACGCCGCGCCGCTGTCTGCCGGCACGCCGGGTGTGCTGCACGGCTTCCGCTCCTACCTGATGCAGGACGCCAACGGGTTGGTCTGTGAGACCCACTCGGTCTCCGCCGGCCTCGATTACCCCGGCGTCGGCCCCGAGCACAGCTACCTCAAGGACATCGGTCGCGCCGAGTATGTCGCCATCAACGACGACGAGGCGATCGCCGCATTCCACGACCTGTGCCGCTACGAGGGCATCATCCCCGCCCTCGAGTCCAGTCATGCCCTGGCCTACGCCGCCAAGATCGCGCCGGACATGGACAAGAACCAGGTGTTGCTGGTCAACCTGTCCGGCCGCGGCGACAAGGACATCAACACCGTCGCCCGCTTGGCGGGGATCGAGCTTTGACACATCTGTGGCCATGCATGTAACGATCAGCAAGGACACCCTGAGCGTGGATTTGCGTGATGGCCGCAGTCTGTCCGTGCCCCTGGCGTGGTGTCCGCGTCTGGCATACGCCCCGGCGGCGGAGCGTGCCAACTGGGGCATGATCGGCGGGGGAGAGAGAATTCACCGGATCGAGCTCGACGAGGACATCCGTATCCTCGGCTTGCTGGAGAGGCGTCCCTCGGGCGAGAGTCAGGCTTCATTGCAGCGCTGGCTATCCGCAAGAACCTGACGAGATCATGTCGATTCCTGATTTTCAGTCCTTGATGCTGCCCTTGTTGCGGTTTTGCGCGGACGGTGCAGAACATGACCGGCACGATGCCTTGCCTGCCATCGCAAAGACCTTCGCGCTGACGGAGGCCGATCTGGAGGAGATGCTGCCCTCCGGAAAGCAGGCCAAGTTTGTGAACCGGCTTGCCTGGGCGAAAAGTTACCTGAAGCAGGCTGGATTGCTGGAAACCACGTCGCGCGGCGTTTTCCGGATTACTGCGCGAGGTCGCGCTGTCCTTGCAGAGAATCCTGTGCGCATCGACATGAAATTTCTGGAGCGCTTCCCGGAATATCTGGCTTTCCGGTCGGCACAGCGCAACCGCAATGGGGAGGAGGTTGCGAGTATCGAGTCGATCCGGGATGCGACGCCCGAAGAGTTGCTGGATTCCGGTTATCGGCAGCTACGCACCGCCCTGGCGGCGGAACTTCTCTCCCAGGTCAAGCTTGCCACGCCGGCCTTTTTCGAGCGCATGGTGGTCGACCTGCTGCTGCGCATGGGCTATGGCGGCACTCGGGAAGATGCCGGGCAGGTGCTCGGCAAATCCGGCGACGGGGGCATCGATGGAATCATCAAGGAAGACCGCCTGGGGCTCGATGTCATCTATATCCAGGCCAAGCGCTGGGAGGCGGATGTCGGCAGCGCGGAGATCCGCAACTTCATCGGCGCGCTTTCCGTGCACAAGGCCGAGAAGGGGGTGTTTATCACGACTTCCGGTTTCAGCAAGTCCGCGCGTGACACCGCGCAAAAGGTAAACAGCAAGATCGTCTTGATCGACGGCCCCGCGTTGGCGGAGTTGATGATTGATTTCGGACTGGGGGTTTCGTTGGTCAATACCTACGAGATCAAACGCATCGATTCCGATTTTTTCGCGGAAGACTGACCTATGAGCCGTATCGGCCAGATTTTTTCACAATTGCAGGCGCAAGGCCGCAAGGCCCTGATCCCCTTCATCACCGCTGGCGATCCGGCGCCAGAGCTGACTGTGCCGCTGATGCATGCGCTGGTGGCGGGAGGGGCGGACATCCTCGAGCTGGGCGTGCCGTTTTCCGACCCGATGGCGGATGGACCGGTGATCCAGCGCAGTTCCGAGCGGGCCCTGAAACACGGGGTCGGCCTCCGGGACGTGCTGGCGTTGGTCGCCGAATTTCGCCAGACCAACACGGTCACGCCGGTGGTGCTGATGGGCTACGCCAACCCGATCGAGGCCATGGGCTGGGATGCATTCTGTACCGCCGCCCGTGTGGCCGGGGTGGATGGGGTGCTCACCGTGGACTATCCACCGGAGGAATCGGCCGAATTCGCCGCCCGCTGTGAGGCGGCCGGGCTGGACAACATCTACCTTCTGGCGCCGACCACGCCGCAAGCCCGTGTGGCGGCGATCGCTCGCCAAGCGCGGGGTTTCGTCTATTACGTCTCGCTCAAGGGCGTGACTGGGGCGGCCCATCTCGATCTGGCAGAGGTCTCGGCACGGGTGGCGGCGATCCGCGCCCAAGCCGGTTTGCCGGTGGGGGTCGGCTTCGGCATCTCCGATGCTGAGACCGCGCGTCGGGTGGCCGAGGTGGCCGATGCCGTGGTGATCGGCAGCCGCATCGTGCGGGAGATCGAGCAGTCGCCGCCCGAGGCCCGGCTGGGCAACGTGCAGGGCTTCGTGGCGGGGGTGCGCGCGGCCCTGGACCAATAACAGCCTGTTCGGTTGAACGAAATGGGCTTCTGTTTTTTCTGTGACTTTTATGCCCTTTGGGTACTGTGCTCCAACCGAGGTTTTCAGGACAAAGGATACGAACATGAGCTGGTTCCAGAAACTCATCCCGCCCAAGATCCAGCGCCGGGTGGAGGCCGCCACCAAGAAGAACGTGGTGCCTGAAGGTCTGTGGAGCAAGTGTTCCGCCTGCGAGGAGGTGTTGTATCGCTCCGAGCTGGAGGCGAATCTGAACGTCTGTCCGAAATGTGGCCATCACAACCGCATCGGCGCCCGCAAGCGGCTGGAGTATTTCCTCGATGAGGGGGATATACGTGAGATCGGCGCCAATGTGCTGCCGGTCGACAGCCTCAAGTTCAAGGACAGCCGCAAGTACAGCGACCGGCTTGCCGAGGCGGCCGAGCAGGTGGAGGAGACCGATGCCTTGGTGGTGCTGTCCGGCCGCTTGCACGGCGAGCCGATGGTCGCTGCGGCGTTCGAGTTTCGCTTCATGGGCGGCTCGATGGGCTCGGTGGTGGGGGAGCGTTTCGTGCGCGGGGTGGATGCGGCCATCGAGGCGCGTGCGCCATTCGTGTCCTTCGCGGCCAGCGGTGGGGCGCGCATGCAGGAAGGCCTGCTGTCGCTGATGCAGATGGCCAAGACCTCGGCGGCGCTCACCCGCCTGTCGGCGCATCGGCTACCCTTCATCTCGGTGCTCACCGATCCGACCATGGGCGGCGTGTCGGCCAGCTTTGCCATGCTGGGCGACATCATCATCGCCGAACCCAATGCACTGATCGGCTTCGCCGGGCCGCGGGTGATCGAGCAGACGGTGCGCGAAAAACTCCCGGAAGGCTTTCAGCGCTCGGAGTTCCTGCTCACCCACGGCGACATCGACTTGATCGTCGATCGGCGCGAGATGCGCGACACTGTCGCCCGCCTGGTCGGGCAGTTGCAAAAGACGCCTGGCGCAGGATGACCGAGACTGCCCGCCTGGCTGGCTGGCTGGCGCGCCTAGAGTCCAGGCATGCGGGTCCGGGCATCCATCTGGGTTTGGAACGTGTGCGCGCGGTGTGGGCGGCGATGCGCCTTAATCCCGGTTTCGTGGTCATCACGGTCGGGGGCACCAACGGCAAGGGGTCGACCTGCGCATACCTGGAGGCCATGCTGCGTGCCGCCGGTCATCGTGTCGGCCTGTACACCTCGCCGCATCTGCTGCGCTATTCCGAGCGGGTGCGTGTCGATGGCGAGGAGGCTGGCGCGGCCGATCTTGTGGCGGGCTTCGACGCGGTCGAGGCAGCACGCGGCGCCGTGGCGCTGACCTATTTCGAACATGCCACACTGGCCGCGCTGTGGCTGTTTTGCAAGCGCGATGCGGATGTGGTGGTGCTCGAGGTGGGATTGGGGGGGCGCCTCGACGCGGTCAATGTGCTGGACGCGGATTGCGCCGTGGTGTGTTCGGTCGATCTCGACCATCAGGAGTATTTGGGCCCCGACCGCGAGTCGATCGGTTTCGAGAAGGCCGGCATCTATCGTCCCGGTCGGCCGGCGATCTGCGCCGATCCGGATCCGCCTGCGCGCCTGCTCGGTCATGCCGAGGCGATCGGCGCGCATCTGCTGCGGCTTGGGCATGAGTTCGCGCTCGAAATCGGAGCCGAGGCGTGGTCGATGCGGTGGGGGGATGCGCGCATCGAGTCCCTGCCGCCGCCGACCTTGGTCGGAATGCACCAATACCGCAACGCCGCTGCTGCCATCGCCGCCTTGCTCAGTCTGGGGGATAAACTGAGCGTGCCGCGGCAAGCCATCGATCAGGGCTTGCGCGTGGCCTGGACCCCGGGCCGGTTGCAATGTGTGGGCCATGAGCCATTGCGCATCCTGGACGTGGCCCACAATCCGCATGCGGCGCGCGTCCTGGCCCAGAGTATTGCGCGCATCCAGCCTGCGGGCGGACGCTGCATCGCGGTCCTGGCCATGCTTGGCGACAAGGACATCGAGGGCGTGGTCGCTGCACTGGCTGAGCAGGTCGCGCTCTGGCATGTCGCACCCCTGCCCGTGCCACGCGGCGCACCGGCACAGCGTCTGACCGCGGCGATCGAGGCGGTGGGGGGCGTGTGTGTGGCCCATGCCGATGTCGCACATGCCTGGCAAGGGGCCAACCAGGAGGCCGGGCACGCTGATACAATCCTTACCTTTGGTTCGTTCTACACCGTGGCGGACGTGATGGCCTTGCTTGCGCTCGACTCCAATGGCTGACCGATCTTTTTCGACCGATGCCGAGCTCGCCGAACGCCGCCGCCGGGCGCGTCGGCGCCTGGTCGGCGCGGTGGCCCTGGCCCTGATCGCGGTGGTGGTCTTGCCCATGCTGTTCGATCCCCAGCCCAAGCCCCTGGGTGAAGAGGTCGAGATCCTCATTCCAGCCACCACCACGCCGTTCACGGGCGAATCCGCGCAAAGCCTGCCCGTCGGGCCGGCGCCGGATGCAGTCGATGCATTGCCGGCGCCGCCACCGGTTTTCATCGCCCCGCAGCTTGAGGCCCCTGCGCCGACTGTGCGAGCGCCCGCGGTGATGCAGGCGCCGCCGACGCCCCCCGCCCCCCCGCCCGTTGCGCCCGCGCCAGCGGCGCGCAACGAGACTGCGGTCGTGAACCGGCCGCACAGTCCGCCACCGGCGGCGCCGCCGCCACGGCCACCGGTAGCGGCGGCGCCGGCCGTGCCCTCCGCCGCGCCCACTCCAGCCGTGCCTGCCCCTGCGTCCGTTCAGGGCAGGTATTACCTGCAGCTGGGCGCGTTCTCCAGCGAGGCCAATGCCCGCAAGCTCATGACTCAGGCCGAGGCCGCCGGCTATCGCCCCAGCCTGATCAGCCAGGGTGGGCAGCACAGGGTTCGGGTGGGTCCGTTCGAGAGCCGCGATCAGGCGCTCGCAGTCCAGGGACGTCTGAAGGACAAGGGGTTTGTTCCGGCCCTGGTCGCCCCCCAAGGATGAATGGGCCAATGACCGCGGTCGACCTGATCGTGCTCGCCATCCTGCTCGGCTCGGCCGCGCTGGGCTTGAGCCGTGGCTTCGTGCGCGAGGTATTCTCCTTTTCTGCCTGGGTGCTTGCATTCATTGCCGCGAAGACCTTGTCGCCCTGGTTCGCGCCCTGGATTCCGGGTCTCATCGGGGAGGCGTCGATCCGGTATGCGGCGGCCATCGTGCTGGTGTTCGTCTTGGTGCTGATCGTCGCGAGCCTGGCCGGTGGGCTGGTCGCCGGCGTGGTCAGGCTGGTTGGCCTGGGGCCTTACGATCGCCTGGCGGGCCTCGGTTTTGGCGTGCTGCGCGCGGTGGTGCTGTTGCTCGGCCTGGCCGTGCTGGCCGGTCTGACCGCGTTGCCGCGGACCGCCGCCTGGCAGGAGGCGGCCTCGCGCGCGGCCCTCGAACGTGCGGCGCTGGAGCTGCGGCCCTGGCTGCCGCAGTCGCTGGCCATCCTGATCCGTTTCGAGTCGCCCCAGGGCAGGGCCGCGCCCGGCCAGCCCGCCGCGTTCGATGCTTCGACTCGGAGCAGCCCTTCGTTTTCTTGAGACCCAGATAGGAAATGTGACATGTGCGGAGTACTCGGCGTGGTCTCAAACCAGCCCGTCAACCAGATGCTGTATGACGGCCTGCAACTCTTGCAACACCGGGGCCAGGACGCGGCCGGCATCGTTACCGTCGATGGCGGCAAGTTCCACATGCACAAGGGCACGGGGCTGGTGCGCGATGTGTTCCGTACCCGCGACATGCGCAATCTGCTCGGCAACGCTGGAATCGCCCATGTCCGTTATCCCACCGCCGGTTCCGCTTCCAGCCCGGCCGAGTCACAGCCTTTCTATGTCAATTCGCCGTTCGGGATCGTCCTGGGGCATAACGGCAACCTGACCAATACCGAGTCCTTGCAGGATGAGCTGTTTCGCCAGGACCTCCGCCATGTCAACACCGGCTCCGACTCCGAGGTGTTGCTCAATGTCCTGGCGCACGAGTTGCAAGAGGCGGTGCATGGCCATCGCCTGACCTGCGACGACGTGTTCACCGCAGTCGCTGGGGTGCATCGCCGCTGCCGCGGCGCGTATGCCGTGGTGGCCATGATCGCCGGATTTGGTCTCCTGGCCTTCCGCGACCCCTGGGGCATCCGCCCGCTCATCATCGGCAAGCTGGAAGGCGAGGCGGGGGTGGAGTGGATGGTGGCCTCGGAGAGTGTCACCCTGGAGGCCATGGGATTCGCCATCGAACGTGACGTGGCCCCGGGCGAGGCGGTGCTGATCGGCCTGGACGGTGAATTCCACAGCCGACGATGCGCGGCGCACTCCAGCCTCAACCCCTGCATTTTCGAATATGTCTATTTCGCCCGGCCCGACTCGATCATCGACGGCGCCTCAGTGTACGCCAGCCGCCTGCGCATGGGCGAGCATCTCGCCGAGAAGATCCGCCGCGACTTCAGCCATCTGGACATCGACGTGGTGGTGCCCATTCCGGATACCAGCCGCCCATCGGCTTTGCAGATGGCCAACCGGCTCAACCTGTCCTATCGCGAGGGCTTCATCAAGAACCGCTACATCGGCCGCACATTCATCATGCCCGGCCAGGCGGTGCGCAAGAAATCGGTGCGGCAGAAGCTTAACGCCATGTCGGTGGAGTTCAAGGACAAGAACGTGATGCTGGTGGATGACTCCATCGTGCGCGGTACCACCAGCCGGGAGATCATCCAGATGGCCCGGGAGGCAGGGGCGCGCAAGGTCTATTTCGCCTCCGCCAGTCCGCCGGTGCGCTATCCGAACGTGTACGGCATCGACATGCCCACCCGTGACGAACTGCTCGCCAACGGCCGCAGCGACGAGGAAATCGCCCGCGAGATCGGCGCCGACGCGCTGGTGTACCAGGAACTCGACGACCTCGTCCGGGCGGTGCGCGAGGTCAATCCGGCCCTGACTCGTTTCGATGCCTCCTGCTTCGATGGATGCTACATCACCGGCGACGTCAGCGAGGATTATCTGGCCCGTCTGGAAGGCGTGCGCAACGGCAGACTGCCGGTGAGTCCTTCGCTGCCCACCCGGCAGATGGACCTCAATCTGGGGAGCGAGCGATGAGCCCCGGGCACGACAACGACGTCGGACACTGGCGCCCGGCCACTCTGGGCGTGCGCGCCGGCAGCCTGCGCACGCCCTTCCAGGAACACTCCGAGGCGATGTTCCTCACCTCCAGCTTCGTGTTCGGCAGCGCTGCCGAGGCCGCCGCCCGGTTCTCGGGGGCCGAGCCCGGCAATATCTACGCCCGATTCACCAACCCCGGCGTGAGCATGTTCGAGGCTCGCCTGGCGGCCCTGGAGGGCGCCGAGCGCTGCGTCGCGTTCGCCTCCGGCATGGCGGCGATTCTGGCCACAGTGATGGGGCTGATGAAGGCCGGCGAGCACATCGTCGCATCGCGCTCGATCTTCGGCTCGACGGTGCAGCTGTTCAACAACATCGTCGGCAAGTTCGGGGTCGAGACCACCTTCGTCTCCCCCACCGACCCTGAGGCGTGGCGCCGTGCGCTGCGCCCGCAAACCCGGCTGTTTTTCGTCGAATCGCCGTCCAACCCGCTCACCGAGGTGAGCGACATCCGCGCCCTGGCCGGGATCGCCCGTGCCGCCGGGGTCTGGCTGGCGGTGGACAACTGCTTCTGCACGCCCATCCTGCAACGCCCGCTCGAACTGGGCGCTGACATCGTCATCCACTCCGCCACCAAGTACATCGATGGCCAGGGGCGGGTGCTGGGCGGCGCGGTGCTGGGCAGCCGCGATCTGATGGAAGGGGTGTACGGCTTCCTGCGCACCGCCGGCCCCACCCTGTCGGCATTCAACGCCTGGGTCCTGCTCAAGGGCATGGAGACGCTCGCATTGCGCATGCGGGCGCACGCACAAAACGCCCTGGAGCTGGCGCGCTGGCTGGAAGGGCAGGCGGGTGTCGAACGGGTGCTCTATCCGGGTCTGCCTTCCCACCCCCAGCATGGGCTGGCCATGGCGCAGCAGGAAAGCGGCGGTGGCATCGTCGCATTCGAGCTTGCGGGCGGCAAGGACGCCGCCTGGCGCCTGATCGACGCCACCCGGCTGATGTCGATCACCGCCAACCTGGGCGATACCCGCACCACCATCACCCATCCCGCCACCACCACCCACAGCCGCATGACGCCCGAGCAGCGCGCCGCCGCCGGCATCGGCGACGGCCTGGTCCGCATCGCGGTGGGACTGGAGGATGTCGAGGACCTGAAAGAGGATCTGGCGCGCGGATTGGTTGCGGGTTGAGCCGTTCAGGCGGAGGGCAGCGGCATGAGTGCGCAGCCCTGGGCGGTGCAGGCCAGATAACCACCGCGTCCCGTGGCATCCCAGTCGGGCAGCACCCAGCGCTCGCAGGTCCGGTCGTCGATGTCGAGGACGTGCCGGCCGGGGCGATGGGTGTGGCCGTGGATCAAGCGGGTGCAGTCATGGGCGCGCAGGGTTTCGATCACCGTGCCCACGTTCACGTCCATGATGGCATAGGTCTTGGCGTCCTTGGCCTGTTCGCTTTCCATGCGCATCTGGCGGGCGATCTGCCGCCGTTCGGCGAGCGGGCGGGCGAGCATGGCCGCCTGCCAGGCCGGATTGCGCATCTGCGCGCGCAGGGCCTGGTAGGCGTGGTCGTCGCTGCACAGGCTGTCGCCGTGCATGAGTAGGGCGGTGTGCCCAAACAGCTCGATCCGGGTGGGGTCGGCGATGAGTTCGGCGCCGCTGGCGCGACAGAATGCCTGGCCGATCAGGAAGTCACGGTTGCCGTGCAGCAGGCGGAGGGCCACCCCGCTTTCGTTCAGGCCGGATAACGCATCCGTGACCTGGCGGTGCAGCGGGCTGTCGAGGTCGTCGTCGCCGATCCAAGCCTCGAACAGGTCGCCGAGGATGTAGAGTGCGGCCGCCGAGTGGGCGACCGCATCGATGAAGCGGATGAAGCGGGTCGTGATGGCCGGGGTTTCCGGGGCGAGGTGCAGGTCCGCGATGAACAGGACCGCTTTCGGTTCAGGACTCAACGAGCTCCGCCCGCTCGATGATCACGTCTTCCCGGGGCACGTCCTGGTGGCCGTTGCGCGTGCCGGTGTCGACCTTCTTGATGCGGTCGACCACGTCCTGGCCCTGGGTCACGCGGCCGAACACGCAATAGCCATAGCCTTGCGCGGTCGGTTCGACATAGTCGAGGAATGAATTGTTGGCGACGTTGATGAAGAACTGGCTGGTGGCCGAGTGCGGATTCGGGGTGCGCGCCATGGCGATACTGTAGGCCACGTTCTTGAGGCCATTGTGGGCCTCGTTCTGGATCGGCGGTCGGGTCGGTTTCTGCTGCATGTCGGGGGTGAAGCCGCCGCCCTGGATCATGAATCCGTCGATGACCCGGTGGAATGTGGTGCCGTCGTAATGTCCGTCGCGGACGTACTGGACGAAGTTTGCGACGGTGTCGGGGGCCTTGGCGGCGTCCAGTTCGAGCTGGATGGCGCCCATATTGGTATGCAGTATGACCATGAGGATTCCTGAAAAGAGGGTGTTCATCGGCGGGCGCTCGCAACCTGGCGGGGCGCGGGAAGGTTGCGTTCGAGGGCGATGCGCCAGCGTTCGCCGTCGAGCTGGAGATACAGCCGCTTCATGCCGCTGCTTTGCAGCTTGTCGCTGCGATAGTCCTGGCGGAAGGTGATGACCGCCATGTCTCCGGAGGAGTATAGAAACACGCTGACATCTTCCAGTCCGAGCCGGATCCAGTCCTTGTTGAGGATGTTGCGGCGCTTGTTCTCGCCCCAGCCGCGCTCGCCGGAAAGGAAGGAGTCGCTGTACATGGCGAGAAAGCGGTCGGCGTCACGGCTTTCCCATCTGGCCTTCCAGTCGTCCAGACGCGCCAGCAGGGCCTCGCGCCGTTCCAGCCAGGCCTCGCGGCTGACCCACTGGGTGCGTTCGCCGATGACGATGGGGGTGACGCCGACTTCGATGTAGCGGGCCAGATCCTCGAAGTCGGGGTTGGCGATCACCACGCAGCCGTCGCTGGCCTTGGGCGGGCGGCTGTAGGTGTTGGAGGGCGCGCCGTGGATCCAGATGCCATGGCCGGTGCGCCCCTGAACCAGGTCCAATTCATTGGGATAGCTGATCGGAAACGCGCCGGCGCCATAGAAATCGGACAAGCGCTGGGGCGGAATCCAGTCGGTGACGGTGTACAGGCCGATCGGGGTTTTGCGGTCGCCTTCCACCTGTTTGTTCACGCCGTTGCGGCCCACCGTCATGTAATAGTCGCGCACCAGGCGTGGTTCGCCGGCCACGTTCTCGAACACGTACAGGCGGGCGCGCTCGGCATCGGCAAGCAGGGCGTAGCGCTGGCTGGGGGCCAGTTGCAGCAATTGCAAGGGCAACAGATCCGGCGCGGGTTCGTCGATGTAGCGCAACAAACGCAGCCGGGCCTCTTCGCGCAGGTCGTCGAGCGACTGGCCGGTGCGGCCGGCGGGGGCGCTGCCGAGGGTGGAAAGCGGACGGGCGCGGGCCAGCAGGAGGTCGCCGCGGATCAGGTGGGCGAGCTTGAAGTCCGGACGCAGGGCGATCAGCCGATCCACATCCTGCATGGCGGTGTCGAGCCGGCTGGCGCGGATGTTCTGCAGGGTCTTGGCGAGCAGTGCATCGGGCGAGTTGAACAGCCGCTCGGTGTCGAACGCGGCGAGCCGCATCGGCGCACCCAGGTCGGCGTGGAGCGGCATGCTGGCCAGCAGCAGCGCCAGCAGCAGGCCGGAAAGGCGCACGAACGTGGCGGTCCAGGCGCTCATTGTTCGCGCACGATCTTCCAGGATTCGCCCTGGCGGGCGAGGGTGAGGGTCTTGTTGCTGACGTCGCGGAATCGGTCGGAGGAATAGAACTGGCGGAAGCGGGCGGTGGCCTGGTCGCCCTCGACACCGATGCGCAGATCGTTGATCTGAACCTGGATGTGGGCCGGGCGGGTGATGCGCCCGCGGCGCTGGTTTTCCCAGGTGGCACGATCCATGCCTTGGGGAGGCTCGAATGCGTTGCCGTAATGGCCGAGATAGGCGTCCGCGTCCTTGTTGCTCCAGGCCGCGGCCCAGGCCCGCACTACGGCTTCCACGCGGGTCTGCTCGGCGGTCGTGGCAGGGGGCGTGGAAGCCGCCGTGGGTGGCGGGGCGGTGGGTTCCGGAGCGGCGGCGGGGAAAATTTCCGGCTTGACCGGCGAGGGCGTGACGCTCATCGATGCGGTCGGCTTGGCTGGCGCGGCCGGTTTTGCGACGGTCCGGGCCGTTTCCGTGCTGGTCTTGACGGTCGGCGCGAAAAGGTCCTTGATCAGTGACAGCTTGGTCAGCGCGGACTGGTTGCTCTGGTCGAGCTGCAAGGCTTTGTCATAGGAGAGCGAGGCCATCTTGGCATAGATGTCGCCGAGGTTCTCGTGCGCCGTGGCATAGCTGGGATGGGTGCGGATGGCCATCTCCAGGCTGTTCTTGGCGCGCTCGTACTGGCCCTGGGCGGCGTACAGCACGGCCAGGTTGTTGTACGGCTCGGGCAGTTCCGGGTAGTCGTCGGTCAGTTCGCTGAACACCTTGATGGCCTCGGCCGGGCGATTCAGCTCGGTGAGGACCAGCCCCTTGAGGAAGCGGCCCTGCGCATCCTTGGGGTTGGCGGCGAGGAAGCCGTTGACCCGGTCCAGTGCCTGGGCATGGCGGCCCTGACGGAACAGTTGCGAGGCATCCTGCAGGCTGGCCGGCGCCGCGAGGGCGAGGCAGGGAAGCAGGCTGATGAAGGCGAGTGAAAAACGAGTGATCGTCATTGGTGCTATACTTTTTCGCCGGTATTGCGTTGATCGACCGGCCCGATTCTAGCAGTCCGGGCGGTTTTTTACACCGCTATTCGCCAACACCGCCCCATTCCCCGATCCCCCATGAATCCAGCCCCCCCCGTCCAGCATTTCATCCGGAGCATCATCGACAACGACCTCGCCAGCGGCAGGCATGCGGGCATCGTCACCCGCTTTCCGCCGGAGCCGAACGGTTACCTGCATGTCGGTCATGCCAAATCCATCTGTCTGAACTTCGGGCTGGCCCTGGATTACCAGGGGCGTTGCAACCTGCGTTTCGACGACACCAATCCGGAGAAGGAGTCGGTCGAATACGCCGAGGCGATTCAGGAAGACGTGCGCTGGCTCGGCTTCCAGTGGGACGGCGAGGTGCGTTGGGCTTCGGACTACTTTCCTCAGTTGTATGCCTTCGCCGAGGAACTGATCCGGCGCGGGCTCGCCTATGTCGACGACTTGACCGCGGAAGAGATGCGCGAGTTCCGCGGCACGCTCACCGAGCCGGGCCGGCCCAGCCCTTGGCGCGACCGTTCGGTCGACGAAAACCTGGACCTGTTCCGGCGCATGCGGGCGGGCGAGTTCCCGGATGGCTCCAGGACCCTGCGCGCCAAGATCGACATGGCCTCGCCCAACATCAATATGCGCGATCCGGTCCTCTACCGCATCAAGCGGGCGCGCCACATCCGTACCGGCGATGCATGGTGCATCTACCCGATGTACGACTACACCCACTGCATCTCCGATGCGCTGGAGGGCATCACCCATTCACTGTGCACGCTCGAATTCGAGGACCATCGTCCGCTCTACGACTGGGTTCTGGACAACATCTCCATCGATTGCCATCCGCAGCAGATCGAGTTTTCCCGGCTCGAACTGCAATACACGGTCACCAGCAAGCGCAAGCTCCTGCAACTGGTCGACCAGGGGCATGTCGCCGGCTGGGATGACCCGCGCATGCCCACCATCCATGGCATGCGCCGGCGCGGCTACACGCCTGAAGGCCTGCGCGAGTTCGCCCGCCGCATCGGCATTTCGAAGAGCGAGAACGTGGTCGATTTGGCGGTGCTGGAAGGCTGCATGCGCGAGGACCTCGAATCCAGGGCGCCGCGGGTGATGGCGGTGATCCGGCCGCTGAAAGTGGCGCTCACGAATTACCAGGACGGCCTGACCACCCGCCGGGTCGCCGGCTTTCATCCCAATCATCCCGAGTTCGGCGAGCGCGAGGTGCCTATCGCGCCTGAAATCTGGATCGAACGCGACGACTTCAGCGAGACCCCGCCGCCCGGCTGGCAGCGCCTCACCCCCGGCGGCGAGGTGCGCTTGCGTTATTCTTACGTGATCCGTTGCGAGGAGGTGGTGAAGGATGCGGCCGGCGAGGTCGTCGAGCTGCGTTGCAGCATCGACCACGACACCCTAGGCAAGAACCCGGTCGGGCGCAAGGTCAAGGGCGTTATTCACTGGGTTTCGGCGCGTCACGGCGTGCCCGCTGAGGTGCGCCTGTACGACCGCCTATTCACCGATCCGGAGCCGGACGGCGACAAGGACCGGGATTTCCTGGAGTTCATCAACCCGGATTCGCTTGAAATCGTTACGGCCTGGGTCGAACCCGCCGTGCGCGATGCCCTGCCCGAGGGCCGCTACCAGTTCGAGCGGGTTGGCTATTTCTGCGCCGACCGTTTCGATCATGTCCCCGGCCAGCGGCTGGTGTTCAACCGTACCGTGACGCTGAAGGATTCCTGGGCCAAAAACCAGGGCGAATGAGCGCCTAGACGCTGCGCCGCCCGCGCCGTCAGGCGCACAAGGCCGGGATCTAGTGGCGCAGCGAATTTCCGCCGCCGGTGGGCATCAGCACCAGGGTATCGTGGCCGAAAACGCGCTGCAGATATGGAGTCGGGGGCAATCCTCTTTGGAGGATGGGGCGGCCGGCATCCGTTAGCAGGCTGTTGAAAAACGTCGCGAGGCTGGCCCGATGCAAGGCGCACGGAGTACTGCGACCGAGAAAACGAGCGAAGCGCGTTTCAGCGAAGGCCAACCTTCGGGTCATGGGAGCCCCATCTCAAGGAAAGGCTGAATCAATTGCTGCGCGGGCGAATCGCTGCGTTGCGCGGTGCTCGCTCCCTCGCCTATCTACTTGATATGTCTCGATCGCTGCGCTCCGCGCGCCTTGCGCTTCATCCCGCTCGCTGCTTTCTTCAGCGTTTCCCTCAAATCGATCGGCGAGGGCGCGCAAACGAAGTTTTAGCTTACGCTGAAACTTCGTTTGGCGAAGGCTCACATCGGCGCAGCCGATGTGAAGTGAAGCGGCCGGAGCCCACACCGCGCA
>OGCL01000970.1_pt1 | contig 26953 bp, 23 predicted proteins | sample 1570041 | NCBI WGS metagenome assembly OGCL01 (sample SAMN06266162, study PRJEB24511) | hot springs metagenome | isolation source: Hot spring water | place: South Africa: Limpopo | collected 2015-06-22 | reverse complement strand
TTGTCCGCCTTGTCGCGGACCACTTCCATCTCGTACTCCTTCCAGCCGAGCAGCGACTCTTCGATCAGCAGCTCGTTAGTGGGCGAGGCTTCCAGGCCGCGCTTGCAGATGGTCTCGAACTCTTCAGGGTTGTAGGCAATGCCACCGCCCGTGCCACCCAGCGTGAAGCTGGGGCGGATCACCGTGGGGAAACCCACGTTCTTCTGCACTGCCCAGGCCTCGTCCATGCTGTGGGCAATGCCCGAGCGCGCGGAACCCAGACCGATCTTGGTCATGGCATCCTTGAACTTCAGGCGGTCTTCGGCCTTGTCGATGGCTTCGGGCGTGGCGCCGATCAGCTCGACCTTGTACTTGTCGAGCACACCATTGCGCCACAGGTCCAGCGCGCAGTTCAGTGCGGTCTGGCCGCCCATGGTGGGCAGGATGGCATCAGGGCGTTCCTTGGCGATGATCTTCTCGACCGTCTGCCAGGTGATGGGCTCGATGTAGGTGACGTCGGCCGTGGCCGGGTCGGTCATGATCGTCGCAGGGTTGCTGTTGATCAGGATGACCTTGTAGCCTTCTTCGCGCAGGGCCTTGCAGGCCTGCACGCCGGAGTAGTCGAACTCGCAGGCCTGGCCGATGATGATCGGGCCAGCGCCGATGATGAGGATCGATTTGAGGTCTGTGCGCTTTGGCATTATTTCTTCTCCATCAGCGCGGTGAAGCGGTCAAACAGGTAGGCGATGTCGTGCGGGCCGGGCGATGCTTCAGGGTGGCCCTGGAAGCAGAACGCAGGCTTGTCGGTGCGGGCCAGGCCTTGCAGCGTGCCGTCGAACAGGCTGATGTGCGTGGCGCGCAGCGTGGCAGGCAGCGAGGCCATATCCACCGCAAAGCCGTGGTTCTGGCTGGTGATGCTCACGCGGCCGTTGTCCAGATCCTTCACGGGGTGGTTGGCGCCATGGTGGCTGTTGTCCATCTTGAACGTGGTGGCGCCGCTGGCCAGGGCCATGATCTGGTGGCCCAGGCAGATGCCGAAAGTGGGCACGCCCGCGTCGATGATCTGGCGCGTGGCTTCGATGGCGTAGTCGCAGGGCGCAGGATCGCCAGGTCCGTTGGACAGGAAGACCCCATCGGGATTCATGGCCAGCACGTCGGCGGCAGGCGTTTGTGCGGGCACCACGGTGACCTTGCAGCCACGTTCGGCCAGCATGCGCAGAATGTTCTTCTTCACACCGAAGTCGTATGCCACCACATGGAAGCGGGGCTGCGCGAGAACACCGTAGCCGGAGCCAAGTTGCCACTCGGTCTGCGTCCACTCATAACGCGATGCCGTGGTCACCACCTTGGCCAGATCCAGCCCGGCCATATTGGGTGCGGCCTTGGCTTTGGCAATGGCTTCATCGATGAGGCCCTGCGTCACCACCTGCCCTGCGGCCAGGCCCACGATGGCGCCATTCTGGGCACCCTGGGTGCGCAGCAGGCGGGTCAGCTTGCGGGTGTCGATGTTGGCAATGGCCACCGTCTTTTCGCGCACGAGGTACTGCGAAAGCGTTTCCGTGGATCGGAAGTTGCTGGCCAGAAGGGGCAGGTCTTTGATGATCAGGCCTGCGGCATGGACCTTGTCGGCTTCGATGTCTTCCGCATTGACGCCGTAGTTGCCGATGTGCGGATACGTGAGCGTCACGATCTGCTGGCAGTAGCTGGGGTCGGTGAGGATTTCCTGGTAGCCGGTGATGGCGGTGTTGAACACCACTTCGCCGACCGTGGTGCCGGTGGCACCAATCGAGTTGCCGATAAAGACCGTGCCGTCTGCGAGCGCCAGGATGGCGGGCGGGAAACTTCCCTGTAGAGACAAAAGCACTGGGTTCTCCGGATGGTTACGGTCGCCCGGCGCCTGCAGGCCACCCGCACACACAAGGTGCGATAGTGCCAGTGGCTGCTCTCAGATGGGTTGTTGCTTTGGGTGCGGTCGGGCGACGCTGTTGCGAGAAAAGCTCCCGATTATACCCTTGCCCCGGCACTTCACATCAAATGCACGTCTTGCATAACCTTGTTACGTAAGCAAACGCTTCCGGTGTTACGGGCCACGCTGCCCCACCTAGACTGCGCCGCTGATCTGCAACCACCCAAGGATATGCCTCAATGCCCCCCCTCCTCCCCCGCTCTCTGACATTGGCCTTTGTCGGCAGCCTTGCCGCCATGGCATCCCACGCCATCGAACTGGCCAAATATCCCCAGGTGTTTGTGGCCCCGCAGGGGGTGGAAGTGGTGCTGGCACCCACCGCCGACGGCAAGCAGGCGCTCGTGCGCGTGAGTGGCATCAATGACCCCATCGACCAGGTGGTGTTCCTGAGCAATCGAGAACCCCAGGGCTCCGCACGCGAGGTCTACACCACCCGCATCGATGGCCGCAGCTACGGCTTGCTGCACAAACAAAGCCACACCTACCGTGGCGGAGATCACTACGTGGTGTACCTGCCGGGCAAACGGGATGGCGTCGCCCTGGCCTTCAGCGACGACAAGAGCAAGGCGTTCAAGCTGGCCGACCTGCAAGCCAGCTACGAGCGCCAACTCAAACAAGGCACACAGGAGAAACTGGCCCGCTTCGACCGCAACAAGCGGCTGGCAGGCGCCCAGGCAGAACTCGCCAAGATGGACCTGGACGCCAGCGCATCTTGTGGCACTCCCGTAAAGACCACGGTGGACTGGGCCAGCATCGATGACGAAAAGCTGCAGAGCCTCAGCATCCCCAGTTTTTGCGGTGTGGTGGCCTCGGAGATCGACAGCCTCTGCCGCAATACCCCACAGTTCAAACCAACGGCAGCAGGCCTGGGCCAGGTGCAGTGCCACTTCGGCCCCCGGCTCAAGATCCGGATGGAAAACCAGCAGGTGGTGTTCAGCACCGAGAAGGACGCCCCCAACCAGGAGGAATTTGTCCGCCAGTTTCTGCGCAACCAATAAGCCGCACGCACGAGGGACTCACGGGGGCCTGTGCCAGAGGCCCGCCCCGCCCATGGGATTGGCACATGCGCGCTGAATTGAGGCGGTGCCTGCGCTTGCCGGAGTTCAGCGGCCCGCGCCGCTGGCGTGCAGGCAGATGGCTGCGGCGGCGGCCACATTCAGCGATTCCTCGCCCCCGGGCTGGGCAATGCGGATGCGCAAGGCGGCCCGCTCCTCCAGAGCGGCAGAAACACCCTGGCCCTCATGCCCCATGACCCAAGCGCAGGGCCAGGGCAAGGCAGCGCGGTGCAGATAGTCGCCCGCGTGCGAACTGGTCACCACCAAGGGCACCTGGAGCGCCTGGACATCCTCCAGCCCCACCCCTTCGATCAGGTCCAGCGCAAAATGCGCGCCCATCCCGGCACGCAAGACCTTGGGCGACCACAGCGCAGCACTGCCCTTGAAGGCTACTACCTGCCGAAACCCGAACGCCGAGGCACTGCGCAGGATGGAGCCCACGTTGCCCGCATCCTGCACCCGGTCCAGCACCACGGTCGCAGCATCGGCTCGCAGGGCAGCTGGGGCCGGCAGGTCCAGGATGAACCCCATGCGCGCCGGAGATTCCAGCCCGCTGATATCGGCAAACAGCGCATCGGCCAAAACTATTGTTTTGATAGCGCCCTGGGCATACTCAACGCGCGCAGAAGGCCAAAAAGACTCAGAAAAGACCGCGACCGACGCGCGCAGCCCGCGCGCCAGCGCCGCTCGGCAGAGATGGTCCCCCTCCAGCCACACGCGGCCTTGCTTGCGGTAGGCCGTGGTGTCCTGGGCCAGGCGGCGCAGGTCCTTGACGAAGGCGTTGTCGCGGGAGTGGATGGCAATCACAGACGAAGAGGTCATCGGTAGTCTCGTGCAGCCCGATCAGGTCGGCAGGTTCTGGGCCACCGGGGCGAACGAACGCCGGTGGTGCACACAAGCGCCATGCTCGCGCAGGGCGGCCATGTGCACAGCCGTGCCATAGCCCTTGTGCCCAGCAAAACCGTATTGGGGAAATTCTTCGTGCACCTGCACGCACCAGCGGTCACGGTGCACCTTGGCCAGAATGGACGCCGCCGAGATGGAGGGCACCAGCGCATCGCCCTTGACGATGGCCTCGGCCGGCACATCGAGCACGGGCAGCCGGTTGCCATCCACCAGCACCATCACCGGCTTGAGGCGCAGCCCCATCACGGCCCGGCGCATGGCCAGCATCGTGGCCTGAAGGATATTGAGGCGGTCGATCTCTTCCACGCTGGCCTCGGCAATACAGAAACAGAGCGCCTTGGCACGAATCTCGTCATAGAGCTTTTCACGCCGCGCCGGGGTGAGCTTCTTGGAGTCGGCCAGGCCTGCAATCGGATGCAGGTCATCGAGGATGACGGCAGCAGCCACCACGGGCCCGGCCAGAGGGCCCCGGCCCGCCTCGTCCACGCCAGCCGCCAGGCCGGGTGGATGCCAGGGCAGGCAGGCCTGCTCAGGCAGCGGGGGAGAGGATTTTCTGGATCGCATCGGCAGCCAATTGGGGGGTATTGCGTTGCAGGCTTTGGTGCAACGCTGCAAAGCGCTGCTCCAGCGCAGTGATTTTTGCGGGGTTGTTGTGCCGGGCATCCAGCCATTCCAGCGTGGCCGCGCAGAGCGCCTGCGGTGTGGCGGCATCCTGGATCAGCTCGGGCACCACAAACTCGCGGCACAGAATGTTGGGCAAGCCCACCCAGGGTTGCAGCTGCTTGCGGCGCATCAGCCACCAGCTCAGCGGGTGCATGTGGTAGCCAATCACCATGGGGCGCTTGAACAGTGCGGCTTCGAGTGTGGCGGTGCCACTGGCAATCAGCGTGGCGTCACAGGCCGCGAGCACCGCGTGGGACTGTCCGGTGATGATCTGCACGGCATCCCCCAGGCCACAGGCCTGGGCCGCCTGCTCGATGCGGCCGCGCAACGCCGGGACAGCAGGAACTATCAATTTGATGGCTGGTCGCGCCTGGCGGACAAGCGCAGCCGCCTCAAAAAATGGGCGGGCGATGTACTGGATTTCTGAAGACCGGCTACCGGGAAGAATGGCCAGGACTTCGTCGCGGTCCTGAAGGCCCAGCTGCGCCCGGGCTGCTGCGCGGTCAGGCACCATGGGGATCACCCCGGCCAGCGGATGGCCCACGTAGGTGGCGGCAATGCCATGCTGCGCGAGCAACTCCGGCTCGAACGGGAAAATGCACAGCACATGGTCGGCACTGCGGCGGATTTTCTCCACCCGCTCGGCACGCCAGGCCCAGATCGACGGGCATACGAAGTGCACCGTCTTGACGCCGGCGGCACGCAGATCAGCCTCCAGCCCCAGGTTGAAATCGGGCGCGTCCACGCCGATGAACACGTCGGGGCGGTCCTTGAGCAGGCGCTCGCGCAGTTGCTTGCGGATGCCCAGCAGCTCGCGCAGGCGGCGCAGCACTTCCATGCTGTAACCATGCACGGCCAATTTGTCGCTGGGCCACCAGGCACTGAACCCCCGGCGTGCCATCTGCGGGCCGCCGATGCCGCAGGATTGCAACCCCGGCCAATGGGCCTGCATGCCGTCGATCAAAAGACCGGCGAGCAAGTCGCCCGACGTCTCGCCCGCCACCATGGCGATGCGGGGGGAAACACTCATCGCAGCCCCTCAGCGCGCGATGCCGCGCGTGGACGCATCCAGGAACGCCAGCACCAGCGCGACATCGGCAGCTGCCTCCGGATGGGCGGCGGGCAACTCGGCCATGGCGGCGCGCGCGGCTTCCAGTGTCAGCCCTTGGCGGTACAACGCGCGGTGCATCTGCTTGATGCCCGCCACGCGTGCGGCCGAGAAACCCCGGCGGCGCAAGCCTTCCAGGTTGAGCCCCCGCACGGACAGCGGGTTGCCATCCACCATCATGAAGGGCGGCACGTCCTGCGACACAGCGCTGGAGAACCCGATCATGGCGTGCGCCCCGATCTTCACAAACTGGTGGATACCGGTGAGCCCGCCCACCGTGACCCAGTCGCCAATCAGCACATGGCCGGCCAGCGTGGTGTTGTTGGCCATGGTCGTGTGGTTGCCCACATGGCAGTCGTGCGCGATGTGGGTGTAGGCCATGATCCAGTTGTCGTCGCCGATGCTGGTCTTGCCACCCGCACCCGGAACACCCCGGTTGAAGGTACAGAATTCGCGCACCGTGTTGCGGTCGCCGATGACCAGTTCGGTGTCTTCGCCCTTGTACTTTTTGTCCTGCGGCTCGGCCCCCAGGGATGCAAACTGGAAGATCCGGTTGTCCTGGCCGATGGTGGTGCGGCCCTGGATCACGCAGTGAGAGCCCACGGAACTGCCTGCACCGATCACGACCTGCGAACCAATCACCGCATAGGGCCCCACCGTGACGGAAGGGTCGATGCGGGCACCCGCCTCAACGATGGCAGTGGGATGAATGTTGCTCACGATCCAATGGCCAGAGTCGGTCAGCCCACGCTGCGCATGGTGCACATGAGTTCGGCCTCGCAGGCCACCTCATCGCCCACACTCGCCACACCCTTGAACTTCCAGATACCGCCGCGCACGCGGTCAATGGTGATGGTCAGGACCAGTTGGTCGCCCGGCTCCACGGGACGCTTGAAGCGCGCGCCATCGATGCCGACAAAGTAGTAGATATTGTTTTCGTCGGGCACCTTGCCCATGGCATCAAAAGCCAGCAGCCCGGCGGCTTGCGCCAGGGCTTCGAGGATCAGCACGCCGGGCATCACGGGGCGTCCCGGGAAATGCCCACCAAAGTACGGCTCGTTGAAGGTGACGTTCTTGATCGCCTTGATGCGGGTGTTGCTCTCAAGCTCGATCACCTTGTCCACCAGCAGAAAGGGGTAGCGGTGCGGCAGTTGCTTGAGAATTGCGTGGATATCCATCATCGAGTTGTTCTTCCGTTCATGCTGCTTTGAGGGCCTGCTCCAGCGCCTTGATGCGCTCGCGCAGGCTGTGCAGTTGTTTGAGTGTTGCAGCGTTCTTTTCCCACCGCGCATTGTCGTCGATGGGAAACATGCCCGTGTACTGGCCAGGCTGGGTCAGTGACCGGGTAACGACCGTGGCCGCCGAGATATGCACGTTGTCGGCCAGTTCCAGGTGCCCCAGCACAATCGCGCCGCCGCCCACCGTGCAATGCGCACCAATGGTGGCGCTGCCCGCAATGCCCACGCACCCGGCCATCGCGGCATGCTTGCCGATGCGCACGTTGTGGCCCACCTGGATCAGGTTGTCGAGCTTGACGCCGTCTTCAATCACGGTGTCTTGCAGCGCGCCCCGATCGATGCAGGTATTGGCGCCGATTTCCACATCGTCGCCAATGCGGACTGCACCCAGTTGCTCGATCTTGACCCATTGCCCGTTTTCAGGCGCAAAACCAAAACCGTCGGCACCGATCACCACACCGGAGTGCACAATGCAGCGCGCGCCGATATGGCAATCCTCACCCACGGTGACCCGCGACTTGAGCACGGTGTCGGCTCCCACATGCGCACCGCGCTCGACCACACACAGCGGGCCGATGGTGGCTGTGGGGTGCACCTGGGCCGCGGGATCCACCACGGCACTGGGATGCACGCCAGCGGGCCGTGCGGGCGCATTGCGCTGCCGCCACAGCTGGGTGGCACGCGCAAAGTAGACATAGGGGTTGTCTGCCACGATGCAGGCGCCCCGCGCCAGAGCAACTTCGCGCAAGGCAGGCGCCACAATGACACAGGCCGCCCGGGAGGCGGCCAGTTGCTGTTGGTAGCGGGGGTTGCTCAGGAAACTGAGGTCCCCGGGGCCTGCAACCTCCAGTGGCGCGATGCGGGCAATGGCGGTGTCACGCGCCCCCCCCTCCAACGAACCACCGAGCACATCCACAATGTGCCCGAGCAGCAAGCCGCTCACGCGCCACCTGCCCAGCGCTGTGGCTGATTACTTGGCGCCAGCAGCGGCATTCAACGCCTTGATCACCTTGTCGGTGATGTCATGCTTGGGGTTGATGTAGACGGCCTCTTGCAGGATCACGTCGTACTTTTCAGCCTCTGCCACTTGCTTGACGACCTTGTTGGCGCGCTCCAGCACCTGGGACAACTCTTCGTTCTTGCGGGCGCTCAGGTCCTCCTGGAACTCACGGCGCTTGCGCTGGAAGTCGCGGTCCTGGTCCACAAGCTGGCGTTGACGCGTGGTGCGCTGGCTCTCGGCCATGGTGGGGGCTTCGCGTTCAAACTTGTCGGTGGCAGTTTTCAGGGTGTTGCCCAGGTCCACCAGTTCTTTCTCGCGGCGGGAGAACTCCTGCTCCAGCTTGGCCTGCGCAGCCTTGGCGGTGCTGGCTTCACGGAAGATGCGATCGGTATTGACAAAACCGGCTTTGAATTCCTGCGCCTGCGCAGGGGCTGCGACGGCAACAACGCCAAGCAGCAGGGCCACAGAGAGATGGCGAGAAAAGGATTTCATTAGAAAGACGTTCCGATCTGGAATTGCAATTTTTGGATTTTATCGCCAGCGAACTTGCGCACCGGCTGCGCAAACGCCAAACGCAGCGGACCGAGCGGGGAAATCCAGCTCAGCCCCAGGCCCACGGAGGCACGCATGTCGCTGAAAGTGACTTTTTCATGCTCTCCGTACACGTTCCCCACGTCCACAAACGTGAACACACGCAAGGTCCGGTCGTTCCCTGCCCCGGGGAAAGGAGCAATCAGCTCCGCATTCAGGGTCACCTTCTTGGGCCCGCCCAGAGAGGCCCCTGTCACGTCGCGCGGGCCGAGCGTGCCCTGGTCGAAGCCACGCACGGAACCCAGGCCGCCCGAATAGAAGTTCTTGAACACCGGGAAGGGGCGGCCGTTCATGCCCTTGCCAATGCCCGCCTCCCCATTGAAGGCCACCGTGAAGCGCTTGTTGAGCGGTATGTACTGCTGGTACTGGTAGTTCGCACGCACATAACGCGCATCGCCGGCCACGGACCACTCGGAGTTCAGGCGCTGGTAACGACCTGAGTTGGGGGCCAGGGCACTGTCCCGATCGTCGCGCGACCAACCCACCGTCAATGGAATGGAGGTGCTTGTGTAGCCAAACTTGTCGGCGTAGTACAGGTAGGTCGCGGGAATGTTGGTTCCGGGCTTGATCTGGGTCTGCTCCAGACCGCCACCGAAAAACACGGTATCGGTTTCACTGAACGGTACCCCGAAACGCACCGAGGTTCCCGTCGTGACCAGCTGATAGTTGCCGCCCTGGTCCTCATAGGGTTTGTCGGTGCGGTAGTACACATCCAGCGTGCGCGAAATGCCGTCGGCCGTGAAGTAGGGATTGGTGGTGCTGAACACCAGCGTGCGGCGGTATTTGCTGGTGTTGACATCGATCCCCAGGTAGTTGCCGGAGCCGAAGATGTTCTCCTGCTTGATACCAAACGAAAGCGAGGCCTTTTCAGCACTGGAGAACCCGACCCCCATCTGCAGCGAACCCGTGGGTTTCTCGGCCACGTTGATCACCAGATCCACCTGGTCGGGCGCGCCCGGCACCTCCTGGGTCTCGACATTGACTTCTGTGAAGAAGCCCAGGCGGTCCACGCGGTCGCGCGACAGGCGAATCTTGTCGCCGTCGTACCACGAAGCTTCGTACTGGCGGAACTCGCGGCGGATCACTTCGTCCCGCGTGCGGTTGTTGCCGCTCACGTTGATACGGCGCACATAGGCGCGGCGCGATGGCTCGGCCTGCAGAACCAGCACAGCGCGGTTGTTTTCGCGGTCGATTTCCGGCACGGCCTCGACCCGGGCAAATGCAAAACCGAATCGCGCAAAGTATTCGGAGAATGCCTTGGTGGTCTCGGTCACCTGGTCGGCGTTGTAGGGCTCGCCGGGGCGGATCGTCACCAGGGACTTGAACTCATCCTCACGGTCGAGGTAGTTGCCCTCCAGCTTCACCCCCGACACCACAAACCGTTCGCCCTCGGTGACGTTGACGGTGATGGAGATGTCCTGCTTGTCTGGCGAAATCGCCACCTGCGTGGAATCCACGCGGAACTCCAGGTAGCCGCGCTGCAGGTAGTACGAGCGCAGCGTCTCCAGGTCAGCATTGAGCTTGGCGCGGGAGTAGCGGTCGGACTTGGTGTACCAGCTGAGCCAGCCGCCCGTGTCCTGGTCGAACAGGCCCTTGAGGGTGGATTCGCTGAAGGCCTTGTTACCCACCAGACGCACTTCCTTGATGCGCGCGGGCTCCCCCTCCACCACCGTGAAGGTCAGGTTCACACGGTTGCGCTCAATGGGCGTCACGGTGGTCACCACCTCGGCGCCGTACAGGCTCTTGTTGATGTACTGGCGCTTGAGTTCCTGCTCAGCCCGATCGGCCAGAGCCTTGTCATAAGGGCGGCCTTCTGCGAGGCCCACGTCGCGCATGGCCTTTTTCAAGGCGTCCTTGTCGAACTCGCGGGCGCCTGCAAAGTCCACATCGGCGATGGAGGGGCGCTCTTCCACCACCACCACCAGCACATTGCCGCTGGCCTCCAGGCGCACATCCTTGAACAGGCCCAGGCCAAACAGGGCGCGAATGGCCGCAGCGCCCTTCTCATCGTTGTAGTCATCACCCACCCGCAGGGGCATGGAGGCAAACACGGTGCCAGGCTCTACACGCTGCAGGCCTTCCACACGGATGTCCTGCACCTTGAAAGGCTCCAGAGCCCATGCCGCATTGGCGGCAAAAACCATGGCGGCAACGGCCGATGCGGTACGCACGCCCAGGCGATTGATGTGTTTTTTCATGAATGAAGCTGGAGCCGCCATTGCAGGGCAATCGCGGCAAAAGGTTAGCCAAAGAGCCGGGTGATATCGTTGAACAGGGCTATGGACATCATGAGAAGCAGGACTGCAACGCCTCCACGCTGCAGACGCTCCATCCATGCGTCCGACACTCCCCTGCCCGTGACACCCTCCCAAAGATAATACATCAGGTGCCCACCGTCCAAGACAGGCAGCGGCAGCAGGTTGAGCACGCCCAGACTCACGCTGATGAGGGCGAGAAACACGAGATACTGGGTCAACCCCATGCTGGCGGAGCGTCCGGCGTAGTCAGCGATTGTCAAGGGGCCGCTCAGGTTCTTGAGAGAAGCCTCGCCGATCACCATGCGCCCCATCATGCGCAAGGTCAGCACCGACACATCCCAGGTCTTGACCGCCCCAGCCCAGGCGCCTTCGAACAGGCCGTATTCCACGGTCACAAACTCGGGGGGCGCGCCCACAAAGGCACCAATGCGCCCCACCGTGGCGCCCTGATCCTGCTTGGCTTCGGGCAACACATCCAGTGTGAGCAACTGCCCCGCACGGTCGATGCGCCAGGACTGCGACAGGGGTTCGCTGCCGCGCAGCGACTGGCGGATCAGCTCGCGCAGCTGCTGGCCATCCACCACGTCGGTGGCCCCCAGCTTGAGCACCACATCGCCCTCGCGCAATCCAGCGCGGGCCGCCGCGCCATCGGCCATGACCTCGCCTAGGACCGGGCGGGTCCACGGGCCCAGAATTCCGATCTTGCGAAACAGCTGCGCATCGGCCTCGCGGCTGTCAATGCCTGACATGTCCAGCAGAATCTCTCGGTGCGCAGCGCCCGCCTGCGGCTTCACATCCAGGCGCACCGCCTGCCCTTCCAGCGCACCGCGCGTGAGCAGCCAGCGCAGATCCTCGAACGAGCGGACGGGCTCCATTTCGTCGGCGCCCAGCGCCGCACGCTCCACCAGTTCACCCCCCCGTAAACCCGCTTTGTGCGCGACCGATCCGGCCACGGGGCTCGCCAGCAGGGCGCGGGGCTCTTCCACACCATTCCAGTTCACGACGGAATACAGCAGCACCGCCAGCAGCAGGTTGGCCAAGGGCCCGGCCGCCACAATGGCAGCCCGCGAGCGCAGAGGCTGGGTGTTGAATGCCAGGTGGCGCTCTTCTGGCGGCACAGGCGCCTCGCGCTCGTCCAGCATGCGCACATAGCCGCCCAGCGGAAAAGCACCCACCACAAACTCCGTGGGAGACCCCTTGGGTTGCCACCGCAGCAGGGGGTGGCCAAAACCCACGGAGAAGCGCAGCACCTTCACCCCACAGGCCACGGCCACCCGGTAGTGGCCGTATTCATGCACCGCAATCAGAAGACCGAGGGCCACGACAAAAGCAACAAGGGTCAGCAGCATGGCGAGATGGTTCCGTGGGTCGAGAGGGCTCAGACCGCCAATCGGCCTGCGGCATGCTCGGCGGCGCTGCGGGCCTGGGTATCCAGATCCAACAGGGCTTCGAGCGAATCCGGCTTGGAGGGCGTCACGGCCTCCAAAGTTGCAAGGTTGACCGCGTGAATGTGGTCAAACCGCAGGCGCCCCGACAAAAATGCCCCCACGGCCACCTCATTGGCGGCGTTCAGCACGGCGGTCGTGCCCTCGGCCGCCTTCAGCGCCTGCCACGAAAGATGCAGGCCCGGGAAACGAACGGCATCAGCCTCTTCGAACGCCAGCGCGCTCAGGGTCGAGAAATCCAGCTTGCTGGCACCGCTGGCAATGCGCTCCGGCCAGGCCAGACCACAGGCGATGGGCACGCGCATGTCCGGCGTGCCCAGTTGCGCGAGGATGGATGCATCCTTGAACTGCACCATCGAATGGATGATCTGCTGCGGATGGATCACCACCTTGATCTGGTCCGGATGCAGGTCAAACAGCCACCGCGCCTCGATCACCTCCAGCGCCTTGTTCATCATGGTCGCCGAATCGACCGATATCTTGCGGCCCATCGAAAAGTTGGGGTGCGCGCAGGCCTGGGCCGGAGTGATCTCGGCCAGGGTCGCAGGGTCACGCTGGCGGAAGGGCCCGCCGGATGCCGTGAGCAAAATGCTGTCCACCCGGTCGGGCCAGGTGGACGGATCCTCGGGCAGGCACTGGAAGATGGCGGAATGCTCGCTGTCGATGGGCAGCAGCGTGGCGCCGCCCTGGCGCACCGTCTGCATGAACAAGCCACCGCCCACCACCAGCGCCTCCTTGTTGGCCAGCAACAATCGCTTGCCCGCACGGGCCGCAGCCAGACAAGGCGCCAGACCGGCAGCCCCGACGATTGCGGCCATGACGGCATCCACATCAGGATGTGATGCTATATTTTCAATAGCATCAACCTCAAACAGGACGCGCGTAGGCAGGCTGTTTTCCTTGATTTTTTCAGCCAGCAGCTGCGCATGGGGCGCACTGGCCATCACCGCATAACGAGGCCGGAACTGCGCGCACTGGGCCAGCAGCACATCCACCTGGGTGGCCGCACTCAGTGCAAACACCTCAAAACGATCCGGGTGGCGCGCCACCACATCGAGGGTGCTGGTGCCGATGGAGCCGGTAGAGCCGAGGACGGTGATTTTCTGTTTCATCATGGGGTCGTGAGGCGCGTGAGCATCATGGCCAGGGGCAAGGTTGGCAGCAGGGCGTCCACGCGGTCGAGCACGCCGCCGTGCCCTGGCAGCAGGCCACTGCTGTCCTTGACCCCGGCGCTGCGCTTGATGAGCGATTCCACCAGGTCGCCGGACACGCTCATGGCCACCATGAACAAGGCCGCAACCACCAACAGCCACCAGCCCTGCTGCGCCATGCGGCTGTAGAAGCTGGGCACCGCCGCTTGCCAGTGGGCATCGGCCACCACCCAGACAAAGGCCATGACGACAACGCCCGCCAGTCCGCCCCACACACCTTCCCAGCTCTTGCCCGGGCTGATGGAAGGGGCCAGCTTGCCCTTGGTGAAGCGCAGGCCAAATGCACGGCCCGCAAAATAGGCAAAGATGTCGGCCACCCACACCAGCAGCAGCACCGAGAGCAAGAAGTTGATCCCGACATTGCGCGCCTGCACCACCGCCAGCCAGGCCAGCCACAGGGCCAGCACACCGGCGACCAGGCGCACTACAGCGGGAATGCGGGGCCAGCCCGGCACGCCGGCCTGGAGCAACCACGCAGCCGCCAGCACCCAGAGCCCGCCCCCCGCGACCCACAGCGCAGTCAGCGGGCGATCCACCCAGCCCAGCGCCCAGGTCCCCGCACACAATGCCGTGCATACAGCACCCACGGCCACTGAGCCCGTCTGGCCCAGCCCGCTCAGGCGGCCCCACTCCCACGCGCCAGCGGCCATGAGCACCAGCACCACCACAGTAAAGGGCACCGTGGAAGGATAAAAAAGTGCTGGCAGCAAGATGGCCAGCAGAACAAGGGCGGTGATGACACGCTGTTTGAGCATGGGGCCTTTCAGAAAAACCTGCTGGGGTTCTCAGCCCGGCATCGGATCGGGATGCGCGGACAGGATCTGTTCGGAAGTTTTGCCAAAACGGCGCTCGCGGCTGCCGAAGGCGGCAATCGCCTCGTCCAGCGCCGACTCATCGAAGTCCGGCCACAGCCGGTCACTGAACACAAACTCGGAGTAGGCAGATTGCCACAGCAGGAAGTTGCTGATCCGCATTTCGCCACCGGTGCGAATCACCAGGTCCGGGTCGGGCACATGGGACATGCCCATCGCACCGTGCAGGCTGGCTTCGGTGATGGGCTCGCCGCGCGCCGCCAGTGACGCTGCCGCCTGGGCAATGTCCCAGCGACCGCCGTAGTTGAAGCACACATTGAGCACCAGGCGCGTGTTTTCGGCCGTGACGGCTTCTGCCTGCGCCAGCCCCTCGCGGACTTTCTGCGAGAGACCCGCACGCTCACCCACAAAGTACAGACGCACGCCGTCTTTCTTGAGCTGCGGCACTTCACGGCCCAGCGCCAGCGCGAGCAGCTCCATGAGGCCCGACACCTCATCGGCAGGGCGATTCCAGTTCTCTGAAGAGAATGCAAAAACGGTCAACACGCCCACGCCGCGCTCAGCGCAGGCACGCACACAGCGGCGCAGCGAGTCAACCCCCTGCTTGTGGCCCGCCAGGCGCGGCAGGAAGCGGCGCTTGGCCCAGCGGCCGTTGCCATCCATGACGATGGCAATGTGGTGTGGCACCACCGGAGAAACAGACATGGGAACGATCAAGCCCTGGGGGCTTAAACCGCCATGATTTCCTGCTCTTTGGCGGCCACCAGCGCATCGATTTCGGCGATGTGCTTGTCGGTGAACTTCTGCACGTCGGTTTCGGCACGCTTCTGGTCGTCTTCGGATGCCAGCTTGTCCTTGACCAGTTTCTTGACGGATTCGTTCGCGTCGCGGCGCAGGTTGCGCACGGCAATCTTGGCGCTCTCGCCCTCGTTGCGCGCGAGCTTGGTCATTTCCTTGCGGCGCTCTTCGCTCATGGGGGGCATCGGCACGCGGATCAGGTCGCCCATGGAGGCCGGGTTCAGGCCCAGGTCGCTCTCGCGGATGGCCTTTTCGATCTTGGCGCCCATGCCCTTTTCCCAGGGTTGCACGCTGATGGTGCGCGAATCGATGAGAGCCACATTGGCCACCTGGGAGAGGGGCACCAGGGAGCCGTAATACTCCACCTGCACCGTGTCGAGCAGTGCTGGGTTGGCGCGGCCCGTGCGGATCTTCTGCAGGTTGTTCTTGAAGGCCGTGATGGACTGATCCATCTTGGTCTCTGCGGTTTTCTTGATGTCGGCAATCGTCATGTTTTCTCCTGCGGCCAGCCTGCATCCGGTGCAGGCCCATCCATCGTGATCAAGCGTAAACCAGCGTACCTTCGTCTTCACCCATCACCACGCGCTTCAGGGCGCCGTGCTTGATGATGGAAAACACCTTCACCGGCAGCTTCTGGTCGCGGCACAGGGCAAAGGCGGTCGCATCCATGATGCCCAGATTGCGGGACATGGCCTCGTCAAAGCTGAGCTTTGTATAGCGCGTGGCCGTGGGGTCCTTCTGGGGGTCGGCAGTATATACGCCGTCCACCTTGGTGGCCTTGAGCACCAGCTCGGCGCCGATCTCGGCACCGCGCAAGGCTGCTGCCGTGTCCGTGGTGAAGAAAGGGTTGCCTGTGCCAGCGGCAAACACAACCACCTTGCCCTCTTCGAGGTACTGCAAGGCCTTGGGGCGCACATAGGGCTCAACCACCTGCTCGATGGCGATGGCGGACATCACACGGGCCACCAGGCCTTGCTTGTCCATGGCATCGGCCAGGGCCAGCGCGTTCATCACGGTGGCCAGCATGCCCATGTAGTCAGCGGTGGCCCGGTCCATGCCGACCGAGCCGCCCGCGACACCACGGAAAATATTGCCCCCACCGATCACCACCGCCACCTGCACACCCAGACGGGTGACTTCGGCGATCTCCTCCACCATGCGAACGATGGTGGCGCGGTTGATGCCAAAGGCGTCATCCCCCATCAGCGCCTCACCAGACAGCTTGAGCAGGATGCGCTTGTGGGCTGGTGCAGCGTGGGACATGGGTGATTTCTCCAAAGGCAGGTACGGCGGTAAAAAAAGTGGGGGACGGGGCTGCGGTGCAGCCGATCAGGCAGCAGCGGCCTTGGCGGCAGCCACCTGGGCAGCCACTTCGGCAGCGAAGTCGTCAGCCTTCTTCTCGATGCCTTCGCCCACCACGTAGAGGGTGAAGCCCTTCACGTTGGTGTTGGCAGCCTTGAGCATCTGGGCCACGGTTTGCTTGCCGTCGGCAGCCTTCACGAAGACCTGGTCGGCCAACGAGACTTCCTTCAGGTACTTCTGCACGGCGCCGTCAATGCGCTTGGCCGTGATTTCGGCGCTCTGCGCAGGCTTGCCAGCAGCCACGAGTTCCTTGTTGGCTTCGTCGGCCTTGCCTTCGGCCACCGAGCGCTCCTTGGCGATCAGGTCGGCAGGCACGTCGGCGCTGGTCAGGGCCACGGGCTTCATGGCAGCCACGTGCATCGCGACGTCCTTGGCGGCGGTGGCGTCACCGTCGAACTCGACGACCACACCGATGCGCGAACCGTGCAGGTAGGCAGCCAGGTTGGAGCCGCTGAAGCGCTTGAAGCGGCGGAACGACATGTTCTCGCCGATCTTGCCGATCAGGCCCTTGCGCACGTCTTCCAGCGTGGGGCCGAAGCTGTCCTGCTCGTAGGCCAGGGCGCCCAGGGCGTCGATGTCGGCAGGGTTGTGCTCAGCGACCAGCTTGGCAGCGGCATTGGCCATGGCGATGAAGCTGTCGTTCTTGGAAACGAAGTCGGTTTCGCTGTTGACTTCGATCAGGGCACCCACGTTGCCGTTGATGAAGCTGGCGACCACGCCTTCAGCCGTCACGCGTGAGGCGGCCTTGCCAGCCTTCGTGCCGAGCTTGACGCGCAGCAGCTCTTCGGCCTTGGCCATGTCGCCATCGGCTTCGGTCAGCGCCTTCTTGCATTCCATCATGGGAGCATCGGTCTTGCCACGCAGTTCAGCCACCATGCTTGCGGTAATTGCAGCCATCTTTATTCCTTCAGTATTCAGTTCAATGGGTTCAGATTCGGGCTAAAAAAAAGGGGGCTCACCAGGGGCCCCGCTTTTGTTCGCGACGGATCGCGCAGCCGGGCGCTCAGGCAGCGGCTTCTTGCACTTCCACGAATTCGTCGGTGCTCTCGCCAGCGGCGGCCTTCACGACTTCGTTCACGGCGTTGGCACGGCCTTCGATGATCGCGTCAGCGATGCCACGGGCGTACAGCGTCACAGCCTTGGCCGAGTCGTCGTTGCCGGGGATCACATAGTCGATGCCTTCGGGCGAGTGGTTGGTATCAACCACACCGATCAGCGGGATGCCCAGCTTCTTGGCTTCGGCCACGGCGATCTTGTGGAAGCCCACGTCGATGATGAAGATGGCGTCGGGCAGAGCAGCCATGTCCTGGATGCCGCCGATGTCCTTTTCGAGCTTTTCGATTTCGCGGGAGAACGTCAGTTGCTCCTTCTTGCTCAGGCTGTCGAGGCCAGCTTCTTGCTGAGCCTTCATGTCCTTCAGGCGCTTGATCGAGGTCTTCACGGTCTTGAAGTTCGTCAGCATGCCGCCCAGCCAGCGCTGATCCACGAAAGGCACGCCAGCGCGTTGCGCTTCGGTGGCCAGGATTTCACGGGCTTGACGCTTCGTGCCGACCATCAGGATCGTGCCGCGGTTGGCAGCCAGTTGCTTGGCGAACTTTTGTGCCTCCTGGAACAGTGGCAGCGACTTTTCCAGGTTGATGATGTGAATCTTGTTGCGATGGCCGAAGATGTAGGGGGCCATCTTGGGGTTCCAGAAGCGGGTTTGGTGACCGAAGTGGACACCGGCTTCCAGCATTTCGCGCATGGTAACGGACATAAAAATACTCCAAAGGTTAGGTCTAAAATCAGCCCCAATATTTGCGGCGCCGTGTTCTTCACGGATGCCGCAACACCTTGACAGGGCTGCTTTGCGATTGGCTTTGTGACAGCCGCCACACCTGCGATGCATGCACCGCCTGCGTCGCTGCTCCCAGCAAAACCCAAAGATTCTAGCACACCATGCTGCCTGACCTGATCACCACCCGCGACCGACTGCGGGAGGGCGCCACCACTGCGCCCGCCGAGCTGGAACGTTGCATCGGCGCCGCCCAGACCCCCGCCAACACCCACAGCTTTGTACGAACAATGTTCGACGAGGCACGCACCACGGCGGTGCAGCCCGGCCTGGCCCAGTTGCCCCTGGCGGGACTGGCGGTGTCGGTCAAAGACCTGTTCGACATCGCAGGCCAGGCCACGCCCGCAGGCTCCACGGTTCTGGCCGATGCACCGGCCGCTACCCAGGACTGCCCTGCGGTGGCCCGCCTGCGCGCAGCCGGGGCCAGCCTGATCGGCCGCACGAACATGGTCGAGTTCGCCTTTTCGGGTGTGGGCGTGAACCCGCACCATGGCACGCCCGCCGCCTGGGATGCCCGCTCCGGCGCGCTGCCCGGCGCAGCGCGTGTGCCGGGCGGCTCGTCCTCTGGCGCGGGGGTATCCGTGGCCACCGGGGCGGCGTTCATCGGGCTGGGGTCGGACACCGGTGGCTCCATCCGCATTCCCGCAGCGCTCAACGGCATCGTAGGCTTCAAGAGCACGGCCCGGCTGGTTCCTACTGCAGGCGCCGTGCCGCTGTCCACCACCCTGGACACTGCCTGCGCCATGACGCGTACCGTGCGCGATGCCATCGTGGCGCACGAGGTGCTAGCCGCCCGCCGCGTAACGCGCAGTCTGGCACCGCTGTCGCAATACCGGCTGGCCGTGCCATCCACCCTCTTCCTCGACGGGCTGGACGCCACCGTGGCCAGCGCCTTTGAACGCAGTGTGGAAGCCTTGCGCCAGGCGGGCGCGCAGATCGACACCGTCGCCCTGCCCGCTGTGCTGGAGCAGCCAGCCTATGGTTTTGCCGCCCCCGAAGCCTACGCCTGGCACCGCGCGCTGCTGCAGCGCGCGGGCGACCGCTACGACCCCCGCGTGCGCATGCGCATCGAAAAAGGCGCCACGCTGATGGCCTGGGAATACATCGACCTGCTGCAGGCGCGCGAGCAATGGATCGCCCGCATGCTCGCCGACATGGCGCCCTACGACGCCCTGCTCTCGCCCACCGTGCCCATCCTGGCACCGCTGCTGGCCGATGTCGCTCCCGCAGAAGGCATGGACAAGGCCCAGGACGCCGCTCGCGACGCCGAATTCTTCCGCGTCAACAACCTGCTGCTGCGCAACACCAGCGTGGTCAACCTGCTGGACGGCTGCGCGCTGTCGCTGCCTTGCCATGCAGCGGGGGAACTCCCGGTGGGCCTGATGGTCTGGCACGGGGCCTTGCGGGACGACACCGTGCTCAACGTGGGCCTGCAGATCGAACAAACACTACAAAAATAATAGCTACTCGCGCTTTACCAACAGGCGCAAGAGGCAAAAAACACCCAAATTTCATGAAGATTGCCATCGTGGGCGCCGGAATTGTCGGCGTCACCACCGCGTACGAGCTGGCCAGCGACGGCCACGAAGTCACCGTTTTTGAACAACGCAGCGCCGCCGCCGAAGAAGCCAGCTTTGCCACAGCAGGCCTGCTCGCCCCCCACCTGCTCAGCCCCTGGGCAGTGCCCGGATTCGGCCACGCCCTGCGGCTGATGGGGCCACACGCCACGCTGCGGCTTTCCGGCGGGCTGAGCCGGGCCAACTGGGCCTGGCTCAGCCGCTGGCGCAGCGCCACACACGCCAGCAGCGCCCCCGCGGCAGCGCTGGAGCGCCTGGCGCAATACAGCCAAAGCCGGCTACAGGCACTGGCCCAACGGCACGAACTCGACTTTGAGGCCAGCGTAGGCCGCCTGGTGCTGCTGCGCACAGAGCAAGAGCGCGCCCAGATCCAGCCCGCGCTGCAGGTGCTGCGCGACAGCGGCGTGGCCCTGCGCGAAGTGGATGCCGACCTCGCGCGCCAGATCGAGCCCGGCCTGTCGCCCGAAGCGCCGCTGGCCGGTGCCATCCACCTGCCCGATGCCCGCGCTGGCAACTGCCGCCTGTTTGCGCAGCTGCTGCGCCAGGGCACGCAGGGCTCGGGCGTGCACTTTGCCTTCAACACCCGCATCGATCGCATCGGGGCTACCCCGGTCGGCGTGGTGGTGCAGGGCGAGAGCGACCTGCGGCGTTTTGATGCCGTGGTGCTGTGCGCCGGCACGGCCTCGGCCGCACTGCTGCCCGCGCTGGGTATGCGCCTGCCCATGGCGGCGGTGTATGGCTACTCCGTCAGCGCCCCACTGCGCGAATCCACCCATGCCCCTCAGGGCAGCGTGGTGGATGTGGCCCAGCAGATCTCCATCACGCGCCTGGGCCAGCGTGTGCGCATTGCGGGCGGCGCCGAACTGGCGGGTGCCGACGCCGAGCACCACGCCGCTACGCTGCAGCGCCTGTACCGCACGCTCAACGACTGGTTCCCGGGCGGTGCGCAGCTCTCGTCCGGCGTGCAGGTCTGGCGGGGCGCACGCCCCCTGCTGCCCGACGGTGCCCCGGTGGTGGGCGCCAGCGGCGTGCCGGGCCTGTGGCTCAACACCGGCCACGGAGCCGGGGGCTGGGCACTGGCCTGCGGCAGCGCGCGGGCCCTGGCGGACCTGATGGCACAGCGAGCGCCCGAGGTGCCGCTGGACGGCCTGGGCATGCGGCAGTTCTGACGCAGGCGCGTTGTCGCCCCCGGGGTGGCGACGCACAATGGCAGGCGCACGGCATGGCGCCGTGCAGCACCTGCCGCCACCATGCACCGCATCACCCCCCACCAACCCCACCCGCTGTTCCACACCGCCGCCACCCGCCGCATCGAGCAGGCGGCGGCGGCCACCCTGCCCCCGCACACCCTGATGCAGCGTGCGGGCCTGGCCGTGGCGCAACTGGCCCAGGCCCTGGCGCCCCACGCGCGTACGGTCTGGATTGCCTGCGGCCCCGGCAACAACGGCGGCGACGGACTGGAGGCCGCCATGCACCTGCAGCGCAGTGGCCGCCAGGTGGTGGTGACCTGGCTCGGCCAGCCTGACAAGGCCCCGGCGGACGCAAAAGCATCATGGCAGCGCGCGCAAGCGGCTGGCGTGACCTGCGTCGATGCCCCTCCGTCCGACCTGGGCTCGCAAGATCTGTGCATTGACGCGCTGCTGGGCATCGGCGTGTCCTCATCGCCCCACGCCCCCATCCGCGTGCCCGATGCGCGACTGCGGGCCTGCCAACACGCCCTTCAACACAGCCCGGCGCCCGTGCTGGCGGTGGACCTGCCCAGCGGGCTGGATGCCGACACCGGCCAGTTTGCAGCGGGCTTTGCACCCCAGGTTGTGCAGCATCACCATCCACACACGCCAAACCCGGCACGCCACACGCTGAGCCTGCTCACCCTCAAGCCCGGCCTGTTCACCGCTGCCGGTCGCGACGCTGCGGGCCAGGTGTGGTGGGACGACTTGGGCGCCCACCCTGGGCATGAGGCGCCCACGGCCTGGCTCTGCGGCCCGCCATTGCCCGCGCCACGCGCCCATGCCAGCCACAAGGGCAGCTTTGGCGATGTGGCCGTGGTGGGTGGCGAGGGTTTGGCAACACGCGGCCTTGGGATGGCAGGCGCCGCGCTGCTGGCCGCGTCGGCCGCCCTGCACAGCGGCGCGGGCCGGGTGCTGGTGGCGCTGCTCGACAACGGCCACCAGCAACTCGACACGCAGCAGCCGGAGCTGATGTTCCGCCGCTTCGATGCGCTGGCACTGGAACAGCTCACCATGGTCTGCGGCTGCGGCGGTGGCCAGGCCATTGCCGCCGTGCTGCCCGAGGTCATCCCCCGCGCCGCGCGCCTCGTGCTGGATGCCGACGCGCTCAACACCATCGCCACCGAAGCCGCGCTGCACGCGCTGGTGGTGGCGCGCGGCCAGCATGGGCAGCCCACGGTCATCACCCCCCACCCGCTGGAGGCCGCGCGCCTGCTGGGCCTGACCACCGCCGAAGTCCAGGCCGACCGGCTGGATGCGGCGCAACAACTTGCAGACCAATTCAACTGCGTGGCTGTGCTCAAGGGTTCGGGCACCGTGATTGCCGCCCCCGACCGCGTCCCGGCCATCAACCCCACCGGCAACGCACGGCTGGCCACGGCGGGCACGGGCGATGTGCTGGCGGGCATGGTGGGCGCGCACCTGGCAGCAGGTGCCAGCGCCCTGCGCGCTGCGAGCGAAGCGGTGTACCAGCATGGCCAGGCGGCGGATGCGTGGCCCGCAGGCCAGGCCCTGACCGCCAGCGCGCTGGCGCGGCGTGTAGGCGGGTGATGCGCTTTATGCAATCAGCGTGACCTGCTTGAGCGGTTTGAGCACACTCGACGGCGTCATGCCAAAGGTCTGGCGGAACATGCGGCTGAAATGCGCCGAGTCCACAAAGTCGCCGTGCAGCGCCGCATCCGTCAGGCGCGGGCTGGCTGCCAGCCCGGCCATGGCCAGCCGCACCTGCGACCACACGCGGTAGCTGCGCAGGCTCACGCCCATTTCGGCGCGGAACAGGTGGTTGAAGCGCGATACCGACAACTGCACCCCGGACGCCAGCCCCGCCCGCGCCAGGCGCCCCTGCTCGTGCTGCGGGCGGCGCAGGGCGTGCAGGCTGTGGGCCACGCGCGGGTCCAGCGGGGGCGCCGCCTGCAGCAGGTGGCGCTGCAGCAGGGCCGGTAGATCAAAGGAGCGCAGATGGCCCTCCATGGCCGCACGCGCCCCCACCGGCGCCGCCACATCCAGCAGCACGCCACCCTGCCGCTGGAACACGCTGCGCAGGCCGCGCGCCTCTGGCGAATCCGGCTCCAAGTACACCAGCGCCACCACTTCGCCACAGGGGTCGAAGAGATGCTCCACCCCGGCATCCACCAGCGCGCTGTGGCAGGTCTCCACCAGCCCCGTGCCCCAGTGCAACGCAAACCGGCCCGAGAGCCCCATCAGCAGCACGGGCGACGCATGGCAATGCCAGCCTGTGGCCGGGATCTCGCCCACATACAGCGCGCGGTCAGCGCCCAGCGTCAGGGTGTTCGCGCGCTGCGGCATAGCCCAAACCTACAAGTCTTGCGGCACGGTTCTCGGTAGCCTTGCCCGGCCTGGGCGTGTGGCCACAACGCTGCGCCACGGCACCCCATCGTTCTATTGGAGACTGGTTCTTGAAACGCATTGCCTTCTTTTCTGTTGCCGCCGCCCTCGCCCTGGGCGGCGCGGGCCTCTACTACGGCGCGCCGTCGCTGCTGAAGGAGCCCCTGCTCCACCTCAACCGCAGCCTCGCGGGCATGGAAGAAAAAACCACCACTGCCGCGCTGCACACCGTCCACTACCTGGACAGCGGTGCCCCGTCCGAACCGGCGCCCAGCAACCCAGGCGCCACGCCCCTGGTGCTGCTGCACGGCATTTTTGCGGAGAAGGACCATTGGGTGGATTTTGCGCGCCCCCTTACCGGCCAGTACCGGGTGATTGCCCCAGACTTCCCCGGTTTTGGCGAGAGCACGCGGCTGGACGACCAGCCCTATGACTACGCCGCGCACACCCAGCGCCTGGGCGTGTTGCTGGACGCGCTGGGCATCGAAAAGGCCCACCTCGCGGGCAACTCCATGGGCGGCACCATCGCCGCGCTGTTTGCACTGCAGCACCCCGAGCGCGTGGCCAGCGTGGCTTTCATCGGCGCGCCCCATGGCATCCGCTCGCCCAAGCCCAGCACCATGGACCGGCGTATCGACGCAGGCCAGCGCCCGCTGGTCGCCCACGACGCCGCAGCCTTCCGCGCCATGATGGACCTGGTGTTTGAAAGACGCCCCTTCCTGCCCTACCCCATCCTGCACGCCACCGAGCAGGCAGCGCTGGGCAACGCGCCGTCGAACACCCGCCTGTGGGACGCCCAGCTCAAGGATCGCTATTTGCTGCAACAGCGGTTGGGCGATCTACAAAATCACCCCGTGCTCGCGCTATGGGGCGACAGCGACCGCGTGTTTGACCGTTCTGGCCTCTCGCCCTTGCAGAAGCTGTTGCCCCAGGCGCAACTGGAAGCCCTGCCCGGCATCGGCCATCTGCCCATGATGGAAGCGCCTGCCGACACGGCGCAGCGGTATGCGCGTTTTCTGGAGGGCCTGGCCCCGCCCAGCGCGCTGGCGCCCCAGAAAATTCAATAAAAATAGCTGCTACCGCCCGTCCATCAAGCGGTAGCAGCTATCAATTAATGAGCAATCGGTTTCAACAACCAGCGCCCGCGGGGACGCGGCCGGTCACCCCCGGCGTGGCTTGCGCGCCTTGCCCTTGCTGGACTTGCCCGCCACCGCTTTCTTGACCGAGGCCTTCAACGACTGGATGGGCGAACGCGCCGCGCGCTCGCGGGTCAGACCCGCCTTTTCGGTGGCCGACATCGCAGCGCCTTTGTCTGCCTTGCGGCCTCCCGCACGGCCACCAGCCTTGCGCGCACCGCCGCCTGCGCCGTCAGGGCCCACACCCTTGTCCTTGAGCGCACGGCCCAGCAGCTCCTCGCCCTCGCGCACCAGGCGGAAGTCGATCTTGCGGCCATCCAGATCCACACGGCTCACCTGCACCCGCACACGGGCACCGATGGCATAGCGGATGCCGGTGCGCTCGCCACGCAGCTCCTGGCGCGCCTCGTCGAACTTGAAGTACTCGCCACCCAACTCGGTGATGTGCACCAGCCCTTCGACGTACATCGCGTCCAGCGTCACGAAGATGCCGAAGCTGGTCGCGGCGCTGACCACGCCGCTGTATTCCTCGCCCAGGTGCTCGCGCATGTATTTGCACTTGAGCCAGGCTTCCACGTCGCGGCTCGCCTCGTCGGCGCGCCGCTCGTTGGCGCTGCAGTGCAGGCCAGCGGCTTCCCAGGCCTGCGTCTCGCGGCTGGGCGGCTTCACGTCTTTGCGTGGCTTGGTGCCAGGCGCAGCCACGCGCGCAGCGAGGCGCTTGGCCAGCTTGGCATGCGCCTCGCCCGGCGTGGGCAGCGCAGGCAGCTTGTACTGCGTCTTGTTCAGAATCGCCTTGATGACCCGGTGCACCAGCAGATCGGGGTAGCGACGGATCGGGCTGGTGAAGTGGGTGTAGGCATCAAACGCCAAGCCAAAGTGGCCGCTGTTGGTAGGCGTGTAGATGGCCTGCTGCATGGAGCGCAGCAGCATGGTGTGGATCTGCTGCGCGTCGGGCCGGTCTTTGGTGGCCGTGGCAATCGCCTGGAAGTCGCCCGGCTTGGGGTCGTCGCCGATGCTCATGCCCACGGCCATGGCCTTGAGGTAGTTGCGCAGAATCTCCTGCTTCTCGGGCGTGGGGCCTTCGTGCACGCGGAACAAGCCGGGCTGACCGCCCTGCGCGATGAAGTCGGCACTGCACACGTTGGCGGCCAGCATGGCCTCTTCGATGAGCTTGTGCGCGTCGTTGCGGGTTCGGGGCACGATCTTTTCAATGCGGCCGTTTTCGTCGCAGACGATCTGCGTCTCCGTCGTCTCAAAATCCACCGCGCCGCGCGCCTGGCGCGCGATCAGCAGCGCGCGGTACACATCGTGCAGGTTGAGCAGGTCCTTGACGCGGTCCTTGCGCTTGCTGGCCTCGGGGCCGCGCGTGTTGGCCAGGATGGCCGCCACCTCGGTGTAGGTGAAGCGCGCGTGGCTGAACATCACAGCCGGGTAGAACTGGTAGGCGTGCACCTCGCCCTTGGCGGTGACCAGCATGTCGCAGACCATGCACAGGCGCTCCACCTCAGGGTTCAGAGAACAGAGCCCATTGCTGAGCTTCTCGGGCAGCATGGGGATCACGCGGCGCGGGAAGTAGACGCTGGTGGCGCGGTCGTAGGCATCGATGTCGATGGCGCTGCCGGTCTCCACATAGTGGCTCACATCGGCAATGGCCACCAGCAGGCGCCAGCCCTTGCTGCGGCCCACCTTGGCGGGCTCGCAGTACACGGCATCGTCGAAGTCGCGCGCGTCTTCGCCGTCGATGGTGACCAGGGGCACGTCGGTCAGGTCCACACGGCGCTTCTTGTCCTGCGCGCGCACCTTGTCGGGCAACTCCTTGGCCTGGGCCAGGCACTCGGCCGAGAACTCGTGTGGCACGCCGTACTTGCGCACGGCGATCTCGATCTCCATGCCGGGATCGTCCACCTCACCCAGCACTTCGGTGATGCGGCCCACGGGCTGGCCGAACAGTGCTGGCGGCTCGGTCAGTTCAACGACGACCACCTGCCCGGGCTTCGCTGCGCCTGTGGCGCCCTTGGGGATCAGCACATCCTGGCCGTAGCGCTTGTCTTCTGGCGCCACCAGCCACACGCCGCTTTCCTGCAGCAGGCGGCCAATGATGGGCTGGGGCGGGCGTTCGATGATTTCGACCACGCGGCCCTCGGGGCGGCCACGGCGGTCCTGGCGCACGATGCGCACGCGCACACGGTCTTTGTGCAGCACGGCGCGCATTTCGTTGGGGGGAATAAAGATGTCGCCTTCGCCATCGTCGCGGATGACAAAACCGTGTCCATCACGGTGCCCCTGCACGCTGCCTTCAATTTCCTGAGACAAATGCGCAACGGGTTGCGCGCCGGGGGTGGTTTTTTTGTTATACAATCTGAGTCTTTCCTGAAATGCCCAGGTGGCGGAATTGGTAGACGCACTAGTTTCAGGTACTAGCGAGTAACATCGTGGAGG
>OGCL01000969.1_pt1 | contig 26960 bp, 26 predicted proteins | sample 1570041 | NCBI WGS metagenome assembly OGCL01 (sample SAMN06266162, study PRJEB24511) | hot springs metagenome | isolation source: Hot spring water | place: South Africa: Limpopo | collected 2015-06-22 | reverse complement strand
AGATCCCCGCCCGCAGCCAGGGGAGTGCCGGGTATCTTCACGAGCATGTTGATCGGCACTGACTCGGGTGGCGGATCGAGGCTCGCCAGCTCGGCGATCAGCTGCGCACGCACGCGGCGGCTCTCCCCCATGCCGATGATGCCGCCGCAGCAGACATGGATACCGGCGCGGCGCACCTGGGCCAGGGTGGCCAGCCGGTCGGCGTGGGTGTGGGTGGTGATGACCTCGCCATAGAACTCGGAGCCGGTGTCCAGATTGTGGTTGTAGTAGTCCAGGCCGGCAGCCTTGAGCCGCTCGGCCTGGCCGGGTTTGAGCATGCCCAGGGTGACGCAGGTCTCCAGGCCCAGGGCCTTGACTTGGCGGACCATCTCCGCCACGGTTACCAGGTCGCGGTCCTTGGGCCCGCGCCAGGCCGCGCCCAGGCAGAATCGGGTGGCGCCGCTCGCCTTGGCGGCAAGCGCGGTCTCGACGACCTCGGCCACGTCGAGTAGACGCTCGCGTTCCAGACCGGTGTCGTAGCGGGCCGATTGCGAGCAGTAGCCGCAGTCCTCGGGGCAGCCACCGGTCTTCACCGACAGCAGGGTGGACAGCTGCACACTGTTCGGATCGAAGTGCTGCCGGTGCACGCTTGCCGCCCGGTAGATCAGATCGTTGAAAGGCAGCGCGTACAGGGCCTCGACCGCCCCCGTCGTCCAAGTACCGGCCACCACGGGCATCGCGGTCGGATCGTTCATGCGCTTACCGTGAAAGTCGCTGGAGCGACTCACGACGCTCCCCTCCCCCTCGGGGGGGCTGGGGGAGAGGGACCGTTCATGGCCGTCAACGACGTTTTTCATAGTCAGGGGCGGCCATTTGGCCATGAACGGTTAGCTCCACTTGCAGATCGCGCCACTGCTCTTTGCCCGCCCGCCAGATGTCCCACAGGGACCAAGGCACCAAGGCGAGGAAGAACAGCCCCCACACCACCCACCAGCCGCCCGGCAGATGCGCCAGGTCGTTGGCGAAGATGGTCATGAAGCCGACCAGCCCGTAGTAGCGATAGCCGGCCCATTTGTTGTAGTGCCGCACGCGCGCGTCGGGGTGGTGGGCGATGCTGGCATAGACGAAGATGGAGGCGGCCAGCCAGATCATGATCGGCGGCAGGCTCATGGCCATGGGCAGGAAGGCCAGCTTCCGGTCGGGCATCATCTGGCCCAGGCTGAACAGGCTGATCGACAACAAGGTGGTGCCCACGGCGAGCAGATTGAACAGTCGCGCGCTGCGCCTGCAGGCGGCGGCGGTGATGAGATGGGTCGCGGGCATGTTAGGGTTGACGATGACCAGGCCGGGGATCATCCCGGAAGGAGAGAATGCTTGTCAAATCGGCTGGCCTCCGTATTTAACAGCTGCCTAAGTTTTACTCAGCAGGGCTTTGCTCGCGCGCTCTCGCAGCCCTGTCTGCTGTGCGGCACACGCGCGCATGGCGGTCCGCTATGCCCCGCATGCCTGGCCGATCTGCCCCGCCTGCCCGCCACCCGCTGCCCGCTGTGTGCGATGCCCACCCCGCTCGGCGAGGTCTGCGGCGCCTGCCTCAAACGACCGCCGGTCTTCGACCGCTGCCGGGCGGCATTTGCCTATGCGCATCCGACGGACGTCCTGGTGCAACGCCTGAAATACGGCGGCGAGCTCGCCCTGGCCGGCTTCCTCGCCGATCTGCTCATCGCCGAGATCGACACCGCCATCCTGCCCGACCTGATCCTGCCCATGCCGCTGCACCCCCGCCGCCTGGGCGAGCGGGGTTTCAATCAGGCCGTGGAGATCGGCCGGGCGCTCTCTGCCCGCCTGGATGTGCCGCTGGCCATCAACACATGTCGAAGGGTTCGGGACACCCCCGCCCAGGCAGGCCTGGACCTCGCCGAGCGCAGGCGCAACCTGCGCGGCGCCTTCACATGTGACGCTGTGCTTCGAGGCCGCCGGATTGCCCTGGTGGACGACGTGATGACCAGCGGGACGAGCCTGGACGAACTGGCAAGGGCGGTCAGAAGGGCCGGCGCGGTCGGTGTGGAGGCGTGGGTGGTGGCGAGAACGCTGCCGGGCTAGGCCGTCCCGCGCACACCCCTGCTCACCCCCAGCCTTGCCCTACCGATCGCCCAGCGGACTGCCGACGCCGACCATGACCAAGGCCAGCAGGAATAGCAGCAAGGTGAAGACGATCAGCCCCAGCCCCAGGTACATCGTCCAGCCCACACCCGTATGACGGGTCTCATAGCGCTCAGGACGGTCCTCGTCTTCGGGCAGGGTGTCCAAGTCGTGCGTGGTCTGTCCCATGGCCTCCTCCTTGCGTCTGTCCCGATATGTCAATCTAGCAGCCCGCCTCCTTCACGCCAGCTCTTCGATGTCGTAGATGCGCTTGTACTCGCGTATGGCGTAGCGGTCGGTCATGCCCGCGATGTAGTCGCACACCGACCGCTCCAGGCCGTCCTCGGCGCGGTCCTGGTATTCCGGCGGCAGCAGCCGCGGTTCGCGGGTGAAGGCCGCGAACAGCTCACGCACCACCCGACGCGCCTTCTCGCTCATGCGCAGCACGCGGTAGTGGCGGTAGAGGTTCTGGAACAGGAAGCGCTTGAGGGTGAGGTGTTCCGCCTGCAGTTCGTCGCTGAAGGCGGCGAGCGGCGGGCAGCGGCGCACCTCGTCCAGGTCCGCGGGCTTGTAGACGGCGAGGTTTCGGCGGGTCTGCTCCATCAGGTCCACCACCAGGGAGTTGATCATGCGCCGCACGGTCTCGTGGATGAGCCGCCGGTCGTTGAGCCCCGGATAGCGCGCACGCACCTCGGCCAGATGCCGGCTGAAGATGGGCACCGCCTCCAGCTGCTCCAGGGTGATCAACCCCGAGCGCAAGCCATCGTCCACATCGTGGTTGTTGTAGGCGATCTCGTCGGCCAGGTTGGCGATCTGCGCCTCCAGGGAGGGCTGCCGTCCCTCCAGGAAGCGCCGCCCCAGCTCCCCCAGTTGTTCCGCATGCCTGCGCGAACAGTGCTTGAGGATGCCCTCGCGCGACTCGAAGCTGAGGTTCAGGCCCTCGAACTCGGCGTATTTCTGCTCCAGCTGGTCCACCACCCGCAGCGACTGCAGGTTGTGCTCGAAGCCGCCGTGCTCACGCATGCATTCGTTGAGCGCGTCCTGGCCGACGTGGCCGAAAGGGGTGTGGCCGAGGTCATGGGCCAGGGCGATGGTCTCCGTGAGGTCCTCATTAAGCCCCAGCATGCGCGCCAGGCTGCGGCCGATCTGCGCCACCTCCAGGCTGTGGGTGAGCCGGGTGCGGAAGAGGTCCCCCTCGTGGTTGACGAAGACCTGGGTCTTGTATTCCAGGCGGCGGAAGGCGGTGGAGTGGACGATGCGGTCGCGGTCGCGCTGAAACTCGCTGCGCGGCGTGGCCGGCGGCTCGGGGTGACGGCGGCCGCGGCTGCGGGCCGGATTGGCGGCGTAGGGGGCAAGCTCACTCATGCCCAAAAAGTGCGTAAGGGGTATTGTCGGATGGCCGGATCCGGCGTGAACAGGGTCAGCCCCTGCACGATGGCCTGACAGATCAGCATGCGGTCGAATGGGTCCGTGTGGATCATCGGCAGCCGCGACAGCTGCAGGGTATCCTCTTCGACGAGGGGGAGCGAGGCGATGCCGTGTCCTTGCCTGAAGTAGGTGACGAATTCCTCCAACGGTCTCGACAAGGGCAGCTTGCCCAGCTGATTTTTCAAGGCGATCTCCCAGGCCGAGACCACGCTGAGGAAAACCTCATTGTCAGGATCTCGTAGCCCAGCCCGCACGCCGGATGGGATTCTAGGGCTGTCCTCCACCAGCCAGAGGAACAGGCAGGTATCGATCAGGATCCGCAATCCAGCGGCCTTTCAAACTCGGCCAGTAACTCCTCAGGCAGCGGTTCGAAGAAACTGTCCGGCACCTTGAACTCACCCTTGCCGAGTCCGATCGGACGCGGCTCCCTGCGCCTCTTCGGCAGCGGCCGAATCTCCGCGATCGGCACGTTGCGCTTGCACAGCAGGATGGTCTCGCCCGCCTCCAGCTTGGCCAGATAGGCGGAGAGGTGGGTCTTGGCCTCATGTATGTTGAGCCGGATCATGGTCATCAAGTGAACTAAGTCTATGCCGCAGTATGGGTGGCACAGGGTCCCCGGTCAAGCCACCGCCTCGGTCAGCGTCGCCCGCAGCGCATCCTGCGGCACCTCTGCCGTCACGAAGGCTTCGCCCAGACGCCGGGTGCTTGCGGCCGTGGATCAGGGACAAGGTGGCGACGCAGTGAACAAGGGGATCATGGCCCATAAAGCAAGAGACAGGTGATTTCCCCACCATCAGCCAAATCCCGGAGCTCAGGGGCGCGACTGCGCAGAACGTGTTCGATTCGCGCCGTTGTACAGTTCCCGAGCCGCAGCAATACAACCATGGGCGGAGTGCCGCGAATGACGCTCAATTCCTGGAAATCAGAGTCCTTTGTTACCAGGACAAAACCATGGTTTCGGGCATATACCCACACCTCCTCATCACTGGAGCGGTCCAAGGCGCATTCGGACACATGGGCTGACCCCGGAAAAACATCTGTAATCGACTTCACCAGCCGGGGCGAAAGGTTTTGATCCAGTAGCAACTTCATGCGGCCATGGCAAGCTGGCCACGTTCACGATCTGCCGCATAAGCCAGACAGGCGTGAATATCCTCTGCGGTCAGATACGGAAAGTCAGACAGAATCTGTTCCACGGTCATACCGGCCGCGAGATATTCCAGTACATCGTAGACCGTGATGCGCATGCCCCGAATGCATGGTTTGCCACCACGCTTACCGGGTTCGATCGTCAGGTAGTTGCGATAATCCATCTACTGCCCCTCCTGTTCTGTTGGTTCCGCCACCGCCTCGGTCAGCGTTGCCCACAGCATGGCCTTCGGCACCTCCGCCGTCACGAAGGCTTCCCCGAGACGCCGCAGCAGCACGAAGCGCATGCGGCCGCCCTCCACCTTCTTGTCCACGCCCATATGGCCCAGATAGGCCTCCACCCCCAGGGCCGGCGCGCGGGTGGGCAGTCCGGCGCGGCGGAAGAGCTCGGACATGCGTGCCACATCAGCCTCGGAGATCAGCCCCATACGCTGCGAGAGCTCAGCCGCCAGCATCGTGCCCGCCGCCACGGCCTCGCCGTGCAGCCAGTTGCCGTAGCCCATGCCGGCCTCGATGGCGTGACCGAAGGTGTGGCCCAGGTTGAGCAGCGCGCGCTGACCGCTCTCCCGCTCGTCGGCCGCCACCACCTCCGCCTTGTTACGGCAGGATTGGTAAATGGCGTAAGTGAGCGCTTGCGTATCGCGCGCGACCAGTCGCTCCATGTTCTCTTCCAGCCACTCCAGGAAGGGCAGGTCGCGGATCAGGCCATACTTGATCACCTCCGCCAGCCCTGCGGAGAGCTCGCGGTCCGGCAGCGTGTTCAGGGTATCGGTGTCGGCCAGCACCAGACGCGGCTGATAGAAGGCGCCGATCATGTTCTTGCCGAGCGGGTGGTTGATGCCGGTCTTGCCACCCACCGAGGAGTCCACCTGCGCGAGCAGCGTGGTGGGCACCTGGATGAAGGGCACGCCGCGCTGGTAGCAGGCGGCGGCGAAGCCGGTGAGGTCCCCGATCACCCCGCCGCCCACGGCGATGAGCGTGGTCTTGCGCTCGGCGCGATGTTCGAGCAGGGCATCGAAGATGAGGTTCAAGGTCTCCCAGTTCTTGTAGACCTCGCCGTCGGGCAGGACGATGGAGATCGCCTCCACCCCCGCCGCCTCCAGCGCGCCGCGCAACCGGTCGAGATAGAGCGGCCCGACGGTGGTGTTGGTGACGATGGCCACGCGCGGCTGCACCAGATGCGGCACGATGAGCTCGGCCCGGTCCAAGAGGCCTGGGCCGATGTGGATGGGGTAGCTGCGCTCACCCAGGGCTACGGTCAGGGTTTGCATGTAAAGATTTCAACAGGGTTGACGATAATGGCCGTGTAACGGGCAGGGTGTAGAATGATCCCTACTCGTTCGCGCCATGCTTAGGATTATACGGGTGTGAGCAGAGGCCCGGATTGCCTGACCCAGGCATGATGTTTGCTACACTCTCGGCCGCCACCCCAGGGCAGGTTCATATGGACAGCGACTACAACACACGACCGGCAAAACTTGGCATTGATCGTTTTGGACGATCCGCCGCCCGCATACGGCAGGCCTACGACCCGGCCGGGCCCCGCCGCCCTCGCCTCCGCCGCGCCTAGCCCTGGTCGCTCCGAGCCATGCCCGAACCCCGCCTCGTGGTCTACTCCAGCCTGTTCCCCAGCGCCGTCCAGCCCAACGCCGGGCTGTTCATCCGCGAGCGCATGTTCCGGGTGGCGCAGCGATTGCCGCTGATCGTGGTCTCGCCCAAGCCCTGGTTCCCGGGCCAGGGGCTGATCCGGCGCCTGCGCCCGCATTACCGCCCCATGCCGGGCAAGTGGGAGATCCAGGATGGCATCACGGTGCTTTTCCCCCGTTTCCTTGCCCTGCCGGGTGTGTTGCGTGGCCTGGACAGCCTGTTCATGGCCCTGGGCAGCTATCTCACGCTGCGCCGTCTCAAGCGCGAGGGCTACAACCTCATCGACGCCCATTTCGCCTATCCCGACGGCCACGCCGCCGTGCGTCTGGGGCGCTGGCTCGGCCTGCCGGTGACCGTGACCCTGCGCGGCACCGAGGTGCCGCACAGCCAGAACGCGACCCTGCGGCCCAAGCTGCAGGCGGTGCTGCGGCTGGCCGACCGCGTGATCGCCGTGTCCGACTCGCTGCGCCGGCTGGCCATGGAGCTGGGGATGCCGGCGGACAAGGGCATGGTGGTCGGCAACGGGGTGGACACGGACAAATTCCAGCCCGTCGACCGGATGACGGCGCGTGCCCGGTTCGGTCTGCCGACGCAGGCCAAGGTGCTGGTGACGGTAGGTGCCCTGGTGGAGCGCAAGGGCTTCCACCGCGTCCTCGCCTGCATGCCGGAACTGCTGCAGCGCCACCCCGACCTGCACTACCTCATGGTCGGCGGCGCCAGTCCCGAAGGTGACATGCAAGCCGCCCTGCGCGTCCAGGCCCTCCGTCTGGGACTCATCGACCGGGTCCACTTTCTTGGACCCGTGCGACCGGAGGACCTGAAATGGCCCCTGTCGGCGGCGGACGTCTTCGTGCTCGCCACCCGCAACGAGGGCTGGGCCAACGTCATCCTGGAGGCCATGGCTAGCGGGTTGCCGGTGGTGGCCACGGACGTGGGCGGCAACCGGGAGGTGGTGGCACGTGACGAGCTGGGCCGCATCGTCCCCTATGGCGACCAGGCTGCCCTTACCCGGGCCCTGGATGAGGCCCTGACCCGCGACTGGGACCGGGAGGCGATCCGGGCCTATGCCCGGGAGAACGACTGGTCGGAGCGGGTGGAGCGTCTGCTCGCCCTCTTCGGCGAACTGGCCGAGGCGGCCGAACGCCGGGTGTCTCCTAATGGGGTGGTCGCGTGAGCGCGCGTACCTGGTTCGCCGGCCATGTGGCCTACCCCCTGCACGAACGGCTGCTCCACCGTCCCACCTTCACCTACCTCGCCGAGCTGGAACGCAGCCAGTGGCTGGACCGGGCCGGGCTGGAACGCTTGCAGATGGAAAAACTGCGTCGGCTCCTAGAAGTCGCTGCGGCGCACTGCCCCTGGCATGCCCGGCGCATCCGCGCCGCCGGGCTCGAGCTTACCCGCCCCCTGACGATGGAACACCTGCGGCGCCTGCCCACCATGGACAAGGCGGATGCCGCCGCCCACCGCGAGGAGATGGTCTGGCGTGAGGTCCCCGGCGGCGCCCACAAGTACAACACCGGCGGCTCCAGCGGCCAGCCGCTGATCTTCTATTTCGGACGCCGCCGACAGGCCTCCGACGCCGCCGGCCGCATGCGCGCCCGCCGCTGGTGGGGGGTCGAGCCGGGCGACAAGGAAGTCTATCTCTGGGGCGCCCCGGTTGAGCTCAACAAGACCGACCGCGTCAAGCAGCTGCGCGACCGCCTGTTCAACCAGCTGGTTCTCAACGCCTTCGAGATGTCGCCGGCGCGCATGGACGCCTACTGCCGCGCCATCCAGGACTACCGGCCGGAATGCATCTACGGCTATGCCAGCTCCGTGGCCCTGCTGGCGGCGCATGCGCGCGAACGGGGCTTGCAATTCAGGCTGCCGGAACTGAAGGTGGTGTGCACCACCGGCGAGCCCCTCTATCCGCATCAGCGCGAGCTGATCGAGGCGGTCTACGGCGCACCGGCGGCCAACGAATTCGGCAGCCGCGACATCGGCTTCACGGCCCACGAGGCGCCGGGCGGACGGATGCTGCTCATGTCCGAGAGCATCCTGTTGGAGGTGCTGGACGCCGACGGCAACCCCGTGGCCCCGGGCGAGACCGGCGAGGCGGTGATGACCGGACTCGAATCCCAGGCCCAGCCCTTCATCCGCTATCGCACTGGGGACATGGTGCGCCTGAGCCCCGACGCCGACCCCGCCGGCCGCGGTCTGCACGTGATCGCCGAGGTGCTGGGGCGCAACACGGACTTCCTGGTGCGACCCGACGGCACCGTCATGCATGCCCTGGCCGGCATCTATGTCCTGCGCGCGGTGGAGGGGGTGGGGGAATTCAAGATCGTGCAGCATTCGGCCGATAGACTGGAGGTGCAGGTGGTCCGGAATGAACGCTGGTCTGAAGGCGACACAGCCCGCATCGAGGCCGGCCTGCGCCAGCGCATGGGCGAGGGGGTACGCATCGAGCTGCGTCTCGTGGCGCACATCCCGCCGGAGACCTCGGGCAAGCACCGCTATGTCGTCAGCCACGTGCCCCTGGCCGCCGGCCTGCGCGCCGCCGCCTGACCACTGCAAGAGTGAATACCAACATGCAACTGGTTCGTTACCTCCGCCTGCCGCTGCGCTACAAGCCCTGGCAACCTCGCCATGCACGGCTGATCCTGGCCGACCTGACGCAACGGGACGGTCAGGAACAGCAGCCGCACGCCGTGCATCTCGCCGCCGCCGTCGACTGGCTGTGCCGTGCCCAGGATCAGCGCGAAGGCCAGCCCGATGCCGGCGGGGTGTCCGCCGGCTGGAGCTTCGAGGACGGCTGGCTGCCCGCCTACCCTGAGACCACCGGCTACATCATCGAGACCTTCCTGGCCGCGGCGGACATCCTGCAACGCCCCGAGCTGGTGGACCGCGCCCGGCGCATGATCGACTGGGAACTCTCCCTGCAGCAGCCCGACGGGGCCTTCCCCGGCCATTTCGGCGAGCCCGGCTCGCATCCCGTCATCTTCAACCAGGGCCAGATCCTGCACGGCATGGTCGCCGGCTACACCCAGCTCGGCCGCGAGGATTGCCGCGAAGCGGCGGTGCGCGGCGCGCGCTGGATGGCGGCGCAGCAGGACGACGACGGCTGCTTCCGCCGCTACGAGCACAACGGCGTGCCGCACGTCTACAACACCCGCGCCACCTGGGCCCTGCTGGTCGTGGGGCTGATCGCAAACGAGCCCGAGCTGGTCGCCGCCGCCCGCCGCAATCTGGATTGGGCCCTCAGCCAGCAGACCGAAAGCGGCTGGTATGCCACCAACGCCTTCGTGCCGGGCCGTTCCCCCTTCACCCACACCATCGCCTACGCCATCCGCGGCCTCCTGGAATGCGGGGTGCTGCTCGGAGAGCCGCGCTACCTGGACAGCGCCGTCAAGGCGGCGCGCGGCCTGGCCCGGGTCCAGCGGCAGGACGGCTGGCTCGCGGGTACCTACAAGGACGGCTGGGTGGCCGACGCCGGCTATGCCTGCCTGACCGGCATCGCCCAGATGAGCCTCAACTGGACGCGGCTTGCCCAGGTCACCGGCGATACGAGCTGGCGTGAACACGCCCGCAGTGCCCTGGCCTATCTCAAGACCACCCAGCGGCTCGAAGACGCCGACGATGCGGTAAGAGGCGGCATCGCCGGCTCCAGCCCCATCTGGGGCGACTATTCCCGCTTCGAATATCCCAACTGGGCGGCCAAGTTCTTTGCCGATGCCCTCATGATGGACATGGCCGACATGACCATCCCGCCAGTGCCTGTCACAAGTTCGTTATCGGCGCATTGATCCAGTTCATTACAATGCCAAGCCTACAAAGTCGATCGCATCGTCCGGGAGAAATCGCATGACCACTATTCTTGGCATCTCCGCCTTCTACCACGACAGCGCCGCCGCCCTGGTCAGGGACGGCGACATCGTCGCGGCCGCCCAGGAGGAGCGTTTCTCCCGCAAGAAGCACGACGCCCGCTTTCCCCAGCACGCGGTGCGCTATTGTCTGTCGGAGGCGGGCATCTCCCTGGCTCAGGTAGACCACGTGGTGTTCTACGACAAGCCCCTGGTCAAGTTCGAACGGCTGCTGGAAACCTATCTGGCCTACGCCCCACGCGGCTTCCGTTCCTTTCTCGCCTCCATGCCCGTCTGGCTGAAGGAAAAGCTCTACCTCAAGCACCTGCTGCGCAAGGAGTTGTCCGCCCTGGGGGGCATGCCGGAAAAGGAACTGCCGCAACTGCTGTTCACCGAACATCATCAATCCCACGCCGCCTCCGCCTTCTTTCCCAGCCCCTTCGAGAAGGCCGCAGTCATGTGCCTGGACGGTGTGGGGGAATGGGCCACCAGCTCTGTCTGGCAGGGCGATGGCAACACGCTCACCCCCCTCTGGGAGATCGACTTCCCCCACTCCCTGGGCCTGCTCTATTCCGCCTTCACCTATTACACCGGCTTCAAGGTGAACTCCGGCGAATACAAGGTCATGGGTCTGGCCCCCTACGGCGAGGCCAGGTACGTGGACACCATCCTGGAACACGTGCTGGACCTAAAGGAGGACGGCAGCTTCAAGCTGAACATGGACCTGTTCAACTACGCCACCGGCCTGACCATGACCAACGAGCGCTTCCATGCCCTGTTCGGCGGCCCCCCGCGGCAGCCGGAATCTCCGCTGGAACAGCGCCATATGGACCTGGCCAAGTCCATCCAGGCGGTGACGGAGGAAGTGGTGTTGCGCCTGGCGCGCAGCGTGCACAAGGAAACCGGCAACGACTACCTCTGCCTGGCCGGCGGCGTAGCCCTCAACTGCGTGGCCAATGGCCGCATCCAGCGGGAGGGCCCATACAAGGACATCTGGATCCAGCCGGCGGCGGGCGATGCGGGCGGCGCCCTGGGGGCGGCCCTGGCCATCTGGCACCAATACCTGGAAAAGCAACGCCACCTGAACGGAGCCCTGGACGGCATGAAGGGCGCCTATCTGGGACCACGCTTCGAGCGCGACGATACACGCGCGCGGCTGGACGCCGCCGGCGCCAAGTACACCCTACTCGAAGACGATCAACTGATCCCCCGCGTTGCCCAGATCCTGGCCGAGGAAAACGTGGTGGGCTGGATGCAGGGACGCATGGAATTCGGCCCGCGCGCCCTGGGTGGGCGCTCCATCATCGGCGACCCGCGCAGCGTCAAGATGCAGTCGGTGATGAACCTGAAGATCAAGTACCGGGAATCCTTCCGCCCCTTCGCACCCTCGGTACTGTACGAGAAGGTGTCGGACTATTTCGAGCACCAGGGCCCCAGCCCCTACATGTTGATCACCGCGCCGGTGCAGGAATCCATCCGCATCCCCATGACCGAGGAGCAGCAGAAGCTGTTTGGCATCGCCAAGCTCAACGTGCCCCGTTCCAGTCTGCCTGCCATCACCCATGTGGACTACTCGGCGCGCATCCAGACCGTGCACCAGGAAACCAACCCCCGCTACCACGCCCTGCTCAGGACCTTCGAGGCCCTGACCGGCTGCCCGGTGCTGGTGAATACCTCGTTCAACGTGCGCGGCGAGCCCATCGTTTGCACGCCGGAAGACGCCTACCGCTGCTTCATGCGCACGGAAATGGACTACCTGGTGGTGGAGAACTTCCTCATGGCCAAGGCCGACCAGCCCGTGCAACAAAAGGATGAGTCCTGGAAGTCGGAGTTTGAACTGGACTGACGGGATGTTGACGCGATATCGACACGAAAAAGGCCCGCCCCATGCATATGCTTCCCCCCCCTGACCGCCGACAACTGCGCACTTTCGGCCTGACCACCGGCGCCATCGTCGTGGCGTTGTTCGGCTTGCTCCTACCCTGGCTGCTGTCCTATGCCTGGCCCCTGTGGCCCTGGGTCGTGGCGGGCATCTTGGGCGGCCTGGGCTTGGTCGCCCCCATGCTCCTTGCGCCCGTGTACAAGGGTTGGATGAAATTCGGCCATGTCATGGGCGCCATCAACACCCGCATCATACTAGGCCTGTTCTTCTACCTCATCGTCACCCCCATGGGCCTGTTCATGCGCCTGTTCCGCTGGGACCCCATGCGCCGCCGCACGACAGCCGCCAGCACCAGCCACCGCGTGCCCAGCCACGTCAAACCCAAACAACACATGGAGAGACCGTTCTGATGCTCGAACTGTTCAAAGACCTCTGGGCCTTCATGCGTGAACGCAAGAAGTTCTGGCTCGCGCCCATCATCGTCGTGCTGGTGCTCCTGGGCGCGCTCATCGTCCTGGGCCAGGGCTCGGCCGTGGCGCCGTTCATCTACACGCTGTTCTGATCACGCACAGGCGCAATGCTCAAGAACCTGCTTTTAGTGACAATATCGCTTACCCTCTCCTTGCTTATGGCAGAGTGGGTGGCAGGGCGACTCGCACATGGCCCAGCATTCAGAATGGCCCAAGAGCAGGGAATCTCATACGACACACGGGATCGCTTGCAGGTCATCCTTGACAATCGCGAGATTGAGCCGAATTGGTTCCCTGCCGTACCCGCCAATACCTACTTGGAAAACCATATATATCTGGGAAAGCGGCGCATACTTCCATTGGCAGGAGTGGCGAAAGCACAGGTCGTTGGATGTAATGAAAACGGTTATTACAGCACATTCTCTACGGACGAGGTAGGGTTCCGTAACCCCGTCGGCACTTGGCCACTCAAAAATAATAAATACATATTTTTCGTCGGCGACTCTTTTACCCAGGGTGACTGTGTATTAGAACACGAAACCATTGTGGAACGACTGCGCAAGGATTTCCCCAATGTTGTTAATCTTGGAGTTGGCGGAAATGGTCCCTTGCTTGAACTGGCAGCGATACGTGAATACATTCCTCATGGTGGACCATCTTATGTATTCTGGATTTATTACGAAGGCAACGACTTGATGGATTTGCGGCGAGATTATAGTGACTCATTGCTCAGAAACTATCTCCAGCCAGATTTCAAACAATCTCTACTGGATTCTCAAGAAACCATCAACGACACGGTGCGAGACTATGTCGAGGACCGCATTGCCGAAAAATTACGTGAAAAACCCACTCTTTTTCCCAATCTCAGGATGGCCTTGTGGAAGATTCGCCACAAACCAGCCAACGCCAAAGGCAATGGCGTTGAGGGCAAAGCAAAGATCGCCGAACTGGAACTCTTCCTGCGCGCAATCAAGATTGCACGCGATGAGGTGCATTCCAAGGGCGGGCAACTGGTATTCGTGTATTTACCGGAATACAACCGGATCACCGGTGACACTCTCAGTACAGCGGCAAGACAGCGTGAACCTCTGCTCAAGGGCATCGCCGATCTCGGCATCCCGGTTGTTGACATGCAGCCACGATTGCTCAACCACCCAGATCCTGTCTCCCTGCTTCCATTTCGCATGAAAGGTCGACACTACACCGCTGAGGGGTATGGCATGGTCGCCGAGGCCATGCGGCAATTTCTGGACACTCAACTCGTATCGCCGATACCGCTGAATGGTACTCCACCTGCGAGTAGGACCACGGACCATGATCGAACTCCTTCGTGACCTCTGGGCCTTCATGCGCGAACGCAAGAAGTTCTGGCTCGCGCCCATCATCGTCGTGCTGGTGCTACTAGGCGCGCTCATCGTCCTGGGCCAAGGCTCGGCCGTGGCGCCCTTCATTTACACGTTGTTCTGATGCCGCTTACACCACCACAACGGCCGCGCAACTACCTGCTGCTGTCGGTTGTTGCCACCACCTTGGTCATCTTGCTGCTGGTGCTCCTGGCGGAGGGGGGCGTGCGTCTGCGCCAGTGGTTGCGCCATGGCCAGACTGGCACGGTGGATAGCCTGCTGGTCCATGATGCGGCCAGCGGTCTGGCCATCCCCAGGCCAGGCGTGCACAACGGCAAGATCGGCATCAACGCCCTGGGCTTCCGGGGACCGGAACTGGCGACTGAGAAACCCGGCCTGCGTCTGGCCTTCCTGGGGGCCTCCACGACCTTCTGCTCTGAGGTCAGCAGCGACGCGGCCGCCTGGCCGCACCTGGTGGCCGAGCGGGTCCGCCAGGCCAGCCCCGGTCTCGCGGTCGATTTCGTCAATGCTGGCGTGCCCGGCTATGTGGTGGACACCTCAACGAAAAACTGGCGCCACCGCGTGAGCCGTCTCCAGCCCGACGTGGTGGTGATCTACCACGCCACCAACGACCTCAGCCAGGACACCCGTGCCCTGGCGATCAGGCAGGGCCTGCAGCCGGCCGAACGCCGGGAGACCAGCTGGCTGGCCAAACATTCCATGCTCTGGTTCCTGGTGGAAAAGACCTGGGCCGTGAAGACCGCCCAGCGCCGAGCCGTGTCCGACACCCCACGCCTAAACGCCATACCACCGGATCTGCCCCTGGGCTTCCAGGCGCGCCTGACCCGCCTGGTGCGCGAGGTCCAGGCCCAGGGCGTCATGGTGGCGCTGCCTACCTTCACCCATCGCCTGCGACGGGAGCAAAGCCCCGAGGAACAGCTCAAGGCGGCGGAATCCGCCCTCTATTACATGCCCTACATGAGCCTGCCCGCCCTGCTGGAGGGCTACGAAGCCTACAACCGGGCCATCCGCGAAGTGGCCAGGGAAACCGGCGCCTTGCTGATCGACGGCGAATACGCCATACCGGGCGATGCCATCCACTTTACGGACTCGGTGCATTTCACCGACACGGGCAGCGCGGCCATGGCCCAGCGGGTGAGCGAGGCCCTGCTGGCCTCACCGCAGTTCCAGAGCCTGCTTGCGCGCAGCCGGGGCCAATGACGTGGCGCGCCTGAAGGTCCTCGTCCTGTGCGGTCGCAGCGCGCGCCATCTCTACGTGGCCAATGCCCTGTGTGATGCCGCCGAAGTGCAGGCCATCGTCCAGGAGACCGGCAGTGAATGGAACGCGAAGAAGGTCTACAAGCTCCTGCGGCCGGACAACCTGACGCGCAAACTCTGGCGCTGGCTGCGCGACCGGCGGCGCTATGCCGGCAACCCCGAGGCGCGCTTCTTCTTTGGCGACGAGCCGCCCCGGCTCGCCCGACCCGACCTGGTGGTGGAGGTCCCCCATATCAACCATCCGGACGTCGTGGCCCTGGCGGATCGCCTCCAGCCCGACCTGATCTGCGTCTTCGGCACCTCCCTGATCCGCAGCGAACTGCTCAGCCGCGGCCGGCTCGGCATCGCCAATCTGCATGGTGGCCTCTCGCCCGACTACCGGGGTGCGGACTGCACCTTCTGGGCCCTGTACAACCGCGAACCGGAAAAGGTCGGCTGCACCCTGCACTGGATCGACCGCGGCATCGACACCGGGCGGCTGATCGCCCACATCAGCCCGGAGATCCGCCCTGAGGACGGCGAGCTCACCCTGTTCTGGCGTGGGGTGCGCGACAGTGCCGCGGTCTATGCCGAATTCGTGCATAGGCTGGCTGCCGGGGAGCGCTTCGGCCAGCCGCAGCCGAGCAGGGGTCGGCTCTATCAGGTCAAACAGCGGGGCCTACGGCACGAGCTCGTTCTGGACAGGCTGCTCAACAACGGACTGCTTCGAAACCTCGCATTGGGGCGGCGGGTGCATTGGTTTCCGGCCAGGGAGAACTGAATGGGGCTTAGAGACATCGTCCTGGCCATCATCTTATTCGGGGTTTTGCCCCATGTGCTGAAGAGGCCGCATTGGGGGATCTACCTGTCCGCCTGGCTGGGATTGATGAATCCCCACCGTCTCTGCTATGGCTTCATGATGGGCTTTCCCGTAGTCATGGTTGCCGCAATCACGACACTGGCCGGCATGTTTTTGTCGCGCGAGAAGATCCGGTTCATATGGAGCCGGGAGATCATCGTCCTGATCCTCTTCCTCCTCTGGATGGGGGTGACGACCAGCCAGGCCTTCTACCCCGATATCGCCATGGAGCAGTACATCAAGGTACTCAAGATTCAGGTCCTCACCTTCATGTCCCTGATGCTGCTCAACAGCAAGGAAAGGCTGCATGTCTTCGTATGGATCATCGTTCTCTCGCTCGGTTTCTATGGCATCAAAGGCGGCATATTCACGATCCTGCATGGAGGGGTTCACCGCGTTCAGGGCCCTCTTGGGACGTTCATCGGCGGCAACAACGAAATGGCGTTGGCATTGGCCATGACCATCCCCTTCATGCGTTACCTGCATCTCCAGGAAACACGCAAGTGGTTCAAGCTTGGTCTCATGGCAGGCATGCTGCTGACCGCACTTGCTGCCGTGGGCAGTCAGTCCCGAGGCGCCCTGGTCGCGCTGGCAGTGACTGGCACCATCTTTTGGTTGAAAAGCCGCGGCAAGCTTTTGACTGGCTTGTTGATGGCGGGAGCAGTCAGTCTGGTCGTCCTGATCATGCCGCAGGCATGGTACGAGCGCATGCAGACCATCAAGACCTACGAGGAAGACGGCTCTGCCATGGGACGCATCTATGCCTGGAAAATGGCATGGAACCTGGCCAAGGACAGGATCACGGGCGGCGGATTCGAGACCTTCCAGTGGGATGTTTTCAAACGATATGCAGAAGATTTTCAGGGCAGCCGTGACGTGCATAGCATCTATTTCGAGGTTCTGGGCGAACATGGCTTCATCGGATTGTTTTTGTATCTGTCGCTCATCGCCCTGGCCTGGCTCAAATGCAGCAGCATCATACGCAGAGCCAAGCGCGATCCGCAGTTGTCCTGGGCGAAGGATCTCGCCGCCATGACGCAGGTGTCTATCATCGCCTACCTGAGTGGTGGCGCCTTCCTTGGTCTGGCTTACTTCGATTTCTTCTATTACCTGGTCATCATCAGCGTCATCACCCACCATCTCATCACCCGCACACAGCCGGAAGCCGAGTTCCAGCATCTGGGTATAGAGCGTCGGCTGCTACCGAGGTCGTGGTTGAAGGATCCCCCCAAGCTGTACCCAGCAAACCCCTTGGGACGACACCGTTGACTTGCACGCACAACGCGGCTGAAGCACGAATGTGAATCTGGGACAAAGCATCCGTAGTGGCGCCAAGTGGCTCATGGCCGGCAAGGTCGGCGGGCGTCTCATGGAGTTCGCCTTCGGGGTGATCCTCGCGCGGCTGCTGATGCCAGCAGACTTCGGCATGATCGCCACCATCGCGGTATTCACTGGCTTCGTGGGCATGTTCACAGCCGGTGGCATGGGGCAATCCCTCATCCGCGCCAAGCAGGCGGACGAGAACGATTTCACCGCCGTATTCACACTGCAGTTGGCCATGGGCATTCTGGTCTATCTGGGTTTCTACGTCGCGGCGCCCTGGATCGCGCGGATGTTCGACAACCCGCTCTACACCGACCTTATCCGGGTCTCCGCCCTGAGTTTCCTGCTCAGGCCCTTCCTGGTCATGCGCACCGCCTGGTTGACGCGGGAAATGAACTTCAAGAGCCGCACCGTGGTCTCCGTCGTGATCGGCCTGCTCACCGGGGTCGTCTCAACGGTGCTGGCTTTGCTCGGGATGGGTGTCTGGAGCCTGACGCTTGCCGGCCTGCTCGCCAGCATCGTGCAAAACCTCTGGCTTGCGCGCTTCGTCCCCCTCAAGCTGCGGCTCAACCCCCATCTCGCCACCATGCGCAAGCACAGCGGCTTCGGCGCGAAGATCGTGGCGAACGATTTCGTTTCCTACCTCAACAGGGAAAGCAAGACACTGCTGCTCAGCAAGCTGGCCGGACCGGCCTTCGTAGGCCTGTTCAACAAGGCCGAGAGCCTTTCCCGACTGCCCAACCAGTTGTTGATGTCGCCCACCATGGAACCCCTCTTCCGCGCCGTGGGCACATCCCAGGACGACCTGGACCAGGTCAAATACATGTACTACCGGGCCATCACCCTGCTCACCGTCTATACCACGCCGCTGTATGTACTGATCTGGTGGATCGCGGAACCTTTCGTCGTCTTCGTGTACGGCGAAAACTGGGCTCAGGCCGGCCCGGCGATGGGCATCCTGGCCACGGCCGGGGTGTTCCTCAACATCCTGTTTCCCAGCAGCATCATCCTGGCGGCCTGCAATCGCCTGGGCAAGGAGATCGTCGCACAATCCATCAATCTGCTCCTGGTGCTGGCTGTTTGCATCGTCGGGCTGAATTATGGGCTGGAAGGCGTGGCCTGGGGTATCGTGCTCGCGCAAACACTCCTGGCCCTGCACCTCTATTGGCTCGTCACCGGGGTCATCGCCACCTCGCCAAGGGACTTGCTGGCCGCGCTATTGCCGGGCCTCGCGCTGAGCACCCTGCTATTCATTTTTCTCGGTGCGATGGATCACCTGGCGTCCGGCATGCAAGAGTCGCACCCATTCCTGTACATATGCCTGATGTCCGCGACCGGCGGCCTGGTTTACCTGACAGCGTTCATCTTCATCCCTATCCAGTCCATCAGGACGGAAGCACTGCGTTGGCGGCAAGCGATCGTCAGTGGCATGCTCGCTCTCGGCCGCTATGGCAGCAAGGCATGAATTGCAAGGGCAATACCACCGCGCCGATGTCCGTGTTCCATTGCCCAATCTCATGAAAACAAAGCTTGCCACATTGACGATTGCCCTTGCCCTGATGGCCGTTGCGGCCTATTCGGCCAGGGACGACCTTGTCCCATTGTTCAAACGCCTGACCTCGGGAGAAGGCAGCCAATTCAGGGAAATGGCGTTGCCGGAAACCGAATTGCTCCAGCTTTTCGACATGGGCGTGGTGGACGCCAACGGTGACGGTCACTTAGACCTCTACACCTCCGCGCACAACTACCGCCAGAACCTCTGGCTCTCGGACGGCAAGGGCGGCTATCAAGACCACCTCACGGCATGGGGTCTGGATCAGGTTCGGGCCCTGCCCGGCGCGGAGCAAAGCGAGCGAGTCCCCGAGATGCACAAGGCGGGGCTCTACATCTTCTGGTCCGGCGACCTGCTCAACCTGGTGGCGCACAAGACCGAAGGCCTCGCCCCCCTAAAAGGGAAGATTCGATTCTTCAACAAGGTCGAAATCGTCGCCAACGAGGGCTTCAAGGTCAACAGCCGGCTCCTGGAAGACGCGGCCGTGCCGGTCACGCAGCTGGATTTTTCCACTGCGGGAAGCGGACGGCTAGCGCTCTATGTCTCCACGCGCGGCGCCCCCATCACGTTCGATCTGGACTCACCCTGGGCACGTGAGCAGGTCTTCTTGGGGGCTCAAGGCGTTCGACCCGAGGCAGGCACGTTTATTGCCCCCCCCCAAAGTTCCGACACATCTCGGGTATCGATGGGGTCGGCATGTAACTGGTGCCTGCAATTCAACCTGGCTCTACGCGACCGCCACGGCATGGCCTGGTCCGACTACAACAACGATGGCCGGATGGATGTCTACATTACGCGTGGCGCTCTGGGCGGCACCTTGCGGAAATTTCCCGATGCCGTGCGCGACAGGGTGAAAGACGAGATGTACGTTTCCAGCTCCCCAGGCCGATTCGAAGACAAGATACGCGAACTGGGCTTTAACAAGAATGACTGCTCGGGCAGGCATGTGCGCTGGGTGGACTACGACCTGGATGGAAGGCTCGACCTCTTCATCAACTGCCTGGACCGCGGCAATGTGGCCGGCGGCTATCCCAAGCAACTTTATCGCCAACAGCCTGACGGCCAGTTTGTCGAAGTCGCGGCGCAGGTCGGTCTGGATATACCCAATTACCAACTCATCGACTTCGCATGGTTCGATGCGGACGGTGATGGCACCCCTGACATGCTGACGCATGAAGACCAAGGGTATTTTCTCTATGCCCAGAAGGATGGCCGCTTCGAGAGAAAATTCCTACACCGTGGGGCTTTCGAGCGTGTGGACGTCAAAGGCCTTAAAGGCAATACTGATGATTACTGGCAGTTCGATGGCAAGCTTTCTCTAGCCGATTTCGATCGGGATGGCGACCTTGACGTTTTCGTCGCCTCGAAAAGGGGGAATGTGCTGCTGATCAACGACCGTGGCACATTTCATCCGAAGAGCCCGGCCAGCATAGGGATGCCGTCAACTAGTGTAGCCGCTGCCTGGGTGGATTTCGACAATGACGGGCTGCTCGATCTGCACACAGTGCCCCAAGGACTAATTCGCCAGGCCAAGCCAGGGGTATTTAAGACCACGGGCATGTTCGCGTTATCCGACAACAAGTATCAGGCAGCCTTCATCCACTGGTTCGATAAGAATAACGACGGCAAGTTGGATGTCGTGATGGCGCTTCAGGAAAACGCCTCTCTGTGGAGGTGGTGGCAAAGACCCTTCCGTCACAAGGACCACAAGGGTAAGGATGACCGCTACCGCTGGAGACTGCTCGCCTATCACAATGTGGGCGATACTGGGCATTGGTTACAGCTAAACCTGCGCGGCAGAAAAGGCAACCCCGAGTCGATCGGAACGCGTGTCTCATTAGTCACCCGAAACGGACATCAGGTGATTGAGGTTGGCAGCAACGAATCCTCCTATTTTTCTCAGGGTCATTACCGTGTTTATTTTGGAACGAACGACCACAAGGCCGCATTATATCTTTTAATATTTTGGCCGGACGGGCACACACAAATACTAGATAACGTTTCATTCGATCGTATTGTAGACATTTCCAGATGAACGACACGAAGGCTTCACGTAACATCCTGCATATTATGACCTCGGGCAGTGAATTATATGGCCACACGCCCATGCCTCTATTACATGATATTAAATATCCCGAGTATGTTGGAAGCGGTGGTCCTCGCCTCAGATACCAACCACTCTATTGGCACATCAGCGCATGAAATGCAGAGGTAGATAGCATGATCGCCATGAGAAGTATCATAAAAAACCTACCATACATTCGCCAGTTATGGCTACAGATAGATCAATTGCAGCGAGAACTGCAACAGTGGAGGGCATGGCGCCCCCCGGGGCATTTTTACTCACCAATCCCCAACCTGGTAGAGGTCCGCGCTCATGAGGGAAAGATATTCTGTAACCATGCCACCGAACTACCCGCTATTAACTTAAATACCCACAGACAAATAGAATTATTGAGTGGTTTTCGATCATATTGCGCCGAAACCCCATTTCCTGACGATGCCACAGATGGATTTCGCTATCATTTTAAAAACAGCTACTTTTCTTATGCAGACGGTATCGTACTATACAGCATGTTGCGGCACCTGCGGCCAAAACACGTTATTGAGGTTGGCTCAGGATATTCCTCGGCGCTGATGCTTGACACAAATGACAAATATCTTGAGGGGAAGACAAGATTTACCTTCGTTGAGCCATATCCGGCCCGCCTTGAGTCCTTGCTTAGGGATGGCGATAAACACCATATAACGGTCTTAGATCGCTCCGTTCAGGATATTCCAATTAAATCGTTCACCGAATTGGAGCCCGGCGACATTCTTTTTATAGATAGCAGTCATGTATCGAAAACGGGTTCAGATGTAAACTATTTGCTTTTTGAGGTGCTCCCTGCGCTTTCCGCTGGAGTCTACATACACTTTCATGACATATTTTACCCGTTTGAATATCCAAAAAGTTGGGTATACGAAGGTGTGGCATGGAACGAGTCTTACGCGCTGAGGGCATTCCTTCAATACAATCACGCGTTCGAAATTGTGTTTTTTGTGTCGTATGCCATGCATCACCTTAAAGAATTGGTAGAAGAAATCATGCCACAAGCCATGAAAAGCGAAACCAAAGACATTTCACTTTATTCTGATGCCCCCGGCGGTAGTCTTTGGCTACGAAAGATAGCATGATCAGGCAGTTTCGGTATCTCCGGGCCGAATTTTACACAAAGCGCACAAGTGGGTATTTGCCTCGTTGGCAAGCGTTTTGGGAAGAATTCAAAAATTGCGATATATATTGCCGTGAAGAACCAATGTCGAGCGTGGCACGCGCTTTCGCATTTGCGACAAACCATTGGAGTCATACTCAATGATTATCTCGTACACCCACAAATTCATCTTTATAAAATCTTTCAAAACCGCCAGCACCAGCATAGAAGCAGCGCTTTCCAATTATTGTGGCGGAAGCGATGTTGTTACCCCCCTTGGAGATTATAAGTTCAACAGGGACGAAACCGGCGCATGGGTGCACCGAGCCATGAACGAGGGCAACTTCCGGCAACATGATGATGCGGAAACCATACGCAGGCAGATTCCCGAGGAAATCTGGAGCACCTATCTGAAGTTCAGTATTGCCAGAAATCCTTGGGATCGAGCGGTGTCCCTGTTCTATTGGGAAAAGAAGCGCAAGCCCACGGAAAAACCGCAAAAGCGCTTTTATCATTACCTCGGTGTGCCTTTCGATGAATTCGCGCAAACCAAGCGCGAGTTTTCAGCTTTCATCAAAGGTGAGAACTGGGGCAACAACGATGCTTTCTACGTCAAGGACGGTAAGCTTTGCGTGGATTTCATTATCCGCTACGAGCACCTGAACGAGGACTTCGCCACCCTGTGCGCCAGGCTCGATCTGCCTGACACGCGGCTGCCGCAGCTCAAGGCAGGCATCCGCGCCAAGGGGCGCCACTATTCCGAACTGTATGACGAGGAGACCAAGGCTATCGTTGCCGAGCGGCACTTCCACGACATTCGCCTGCTGGGCTACACATTCGAGACCGTGTGATTCTGCCAATTGAGCCAGTGCCCAGTTATTGCCAATCCGACGAGACGATCAATGACACATCCAGAAAGCCAGTCATTCCCGTTCAGGTGGGAATCCAGACCGTTGCAGTTTCAGGGTCCCCGCCTGCGCAGGGATGTCGAGCCAATGTACATCGATGGTCGGAACGGTTGGCCGAACTGAGGGAAACCAAGTATGAAGATATTTGGAATCGGACTCTCTAAAACCGGCACCACCAGCCTGGCCAGCGCGCTGGAGATGCTGGGCTACCGCACCAAGGACTATCCCGGCGTGGAAACCTATCGGCCCGACGACCTCGCGTCCCTGGACCCAGAACTCCTCGAAAACCACGACGCCTTTACCGATACCCCCATCCCCAGCCTTTACCGAGCACTGGATCGCGCCTACCCAGGCTCCCGGTTCATCCTGACGGTACGTGAAATGGACGGATGGTTGAAGTCCTGCCGCAAGCAGTTCACGCAGAAACATGCTGAAAAGCAGAACGAGGCCCACAACCGTCTGTTCGTTGAGCTTTATGGCACGCCCGTATTTGACGAGGTTCTGTTTCGTTCCGGCTACGAACGTTTTGTCCAGGGGGTAAAGGAATACTTCAAGGACAGGCCGGGCGACCTGCTGATTCTCGATGTCACAGCGGGCGAAGGCTGGGAGAAGCTCTGCCCGTTCCTCGGCAAGCCCATTCCGGATGTCCCCTTTCCCAAGGCCAACGTCACCAGCATCCAGTGGATGGACATCCATGCTTTGGTGAGCGTCGCCATAGCCGCCGGCGAAGAGTTGTTGAGCGCGCATCTCGCCTTCCGGCCAGGTTTGGGCCAGGCGACCTGGCACAACCATCTGGCCGCGCTGCTCAACCGTGCGAAATTCGCCCTTGCCGGTGCCAACCGGGCTTCCGCGCTGCGCAGCGCCACGGAGGCATGCCGTGCGCGTATCGTACAGGGCCTGGCAAGACTGAGCTCAAACATCCCGGTGGTGGACCGTGTGTCCGCCGCCACATTACCCCAGAACGCCAAATGGAACCACTTCTGGCTCGTGGATCCACTTGACGGTGAAGCCGGCTTCGGCAGCGAACAAGGAGAATTTACCGTCAACATCGCCTTGATCCAGGACCAGAAGCCGATCGCTGGCGTGGTGTACGCCCCGCTTAGCAAGCAAGCCTATTTCGCCATGCAGGGAAAAGGGGCGTTCACAAAGCGTGACTCTGGGCTACCAGAAAGGTTTGGTGAGTCGTCAAACGCAGTCGATAAAACTGCCCCCCCACACGCTAGTCTTGCCCTCGCGTTATGTCACGAACTGGTATCTGGGCTGGGCACTGTCGCTGAATGGGGTGAGAGCTTTGAATGGCAAACTGCAGCGCCACACGCCATCGCGCACACTCTTGGACATCGCTTAATCAGTTGTAGTGATGCTCGGCAGCTAAGCTACAACAAGCCAAACTGGAAAAACTCTTGCATCAAATTCGAATGAATACAGAAAAAAGAGTGTTTGCGAAGTTTTATGGCCCGGAATTATTTTTAGAGCATGGCAGGAATCTTTACGCTATACTGCGTGCGTTTTCGCACTCAAATTATAAGATTAGCCTTTTCGGCAACCTGAGCGACAAATCTTTGGGCTTGCTTGGCCCCATGACATTCACTTTGCCAGGGCTTGCACTAGTGGAAACCCCCCCCGATGATACTGGCGATATGTTATATCTATTTGACAAAAGTGATGGCTCTCTAGCCAAGAGATCATGGAGAAAGAAACTAGAGGTTCGATTTGATTTGTTTTCGCCATATTGGTTTTCTAACCCCATCATCATGCCGTACCCGATGTACCCGCCCCTATACGGTGTAAACGAGCCACAAATGGAATCCTGGCGTGCCGGCGAGAGACGGATGCGGATCTTCTTTGCCGGTGACACGAACCACTACGGCCGGGTATGGGTGCGTTATCCCAAGCCCAAGCTGCCGCGCCAGAAGGTCATCGACACCGTGAAGCGACGCCTGGCGGACCACGTGGTCGCGGTGCGCGACGCGGGTGAACTAGTTAGCCTGCTCGAATCTGGCTACACCAACAAATGCGTACTCAATGCCACGAGCGATGTCCGTATCGATCCGGCGGACTGGCTGCCTACCATGGCGCGGGCGGATTTTTTCCTCAGTCCACCCGGCATCGTCATGCCCATGTGCCACAACATCATCGAGGCGATGGCCGTCGGCACGATACCCATCACGAGTTACCCGGAGTGGCTAGACCCTCCGCTCACGCATGGCGAGAACTGCATCGTCTTCGGGGACGAGGACGATCTGGTCGCCAAGATCACCCAGGTGCTCGAGCTGGGACAGGGGGAGATCGGACGCATGCGCCAGAATGTCCTCGACTACTACCGCCGGCATATGCTCGCCGAGGATTTCGTGCGCAGGGTCGAGGCCAGCCCGGACCGGAAAGTGCCCATCCTTATGTACACGGAGCACAACATGGCACGCAACCACAAGCGCCTCGGGCGACATTCCATACTGATGCAAGGCACGGCCCGTCCCCGGCCCAAGCACTGGTACCAACGCATTCTCGCGGCCTATCTCGACAGGTAATATGCCGCCAGCGCCCGCAACGACCTTCATGATTCCCCTACCGATGGACCACGCTTCAACCACTCCCGCCGTGACCGGTCGTGTCTCGGTCATCATGCCCTGCTACAACGGCGAGCGTTTTATCGCCCAGGCCATCGATTCATTTCTGGCGCAGACGCATGCAAACAAGGAATTGATCGTGGTGGACGACGGCTCGACGGATCGGTCTGTCGAGATCGTGCGTGGCTATGGCGATGCGGTGCGCCTGATCACCCAGCCGAACCTCGGGCCATCCGTCGCGAGAAATCGCGGCCTGCACACCGCAACGGGGGAATTCATCGCCTTTCTGGACGCGGACGACTGGTGGGAGCCGAACTTCCTCGAGGCCATGGTGTCCGCGCTCGAAGGCTCTGGTGCCGTGCTGGCGTATTGCGGCTGGCAGATCGTGCTGGCGGACGGCTCGACCCGACCGCCGTTCGTCCCGCCCGACTACGAAACGCCGCAAAAGCGCGTCACGCTGCTCAGCAACGCCTCGCTCTGGCCCATACACGGCATGCTCACGCGCCGGGCCGACCTTTTGAAGCTGCACGGCTTCGACGAGAAACTCCTGATGTGCGAGGACTATGATCTCTGGCTGCGCCTTACGTTTACGCGCCCCATCGTCCGGGTCGCCCAAGTCCTGGCCTATTACCGTCACCACAAACCTCTGGCCGATAGCGACAAGCGCGGCCGCGACGCAGAATGGCTGCGCAGGATCAAGAAGGCATTCATCGCCGCCCACCCCAGCGAAGTCGCCGACATCCCGCGGGAAGTCCTACGAGACTGCGTAGACGGAGGCTTCATGCGGCGTGGTTACCAGTGCTACTGGAACCGCGAGCTGCGCTCGGCGCGGCGTATTTTCCGCACGGCTTTCCTTGCAGGGGCATTTACGAGGAAGGATCTGCGCTACGTGCTGCCGGCGCTGCTGCCCGAATCCGCCTATCTTTCCTTGATCACTCGTGCGGATGGGCGCGACCACTCCTCAGACGCTACCAAACCGGGATGATTCATAAACGGATCACCAGCGTGTTGGAGCGACTGCAGCCGTGAGATCGCGCTGCGAGACCGCAACGCTCGAATCGCGGCTGAAGCCGCTACTACGGGGAATTTTGTGTTGTTCATGATCTATCCGGGTTAAATGACCTCAGGTGCATACCCCGCGTTGGGAGCCCCCGCTTGAGCCTGTATCGACGACTCGTTGATGGCCCGCCCCTTCCCTGGCGAGTGCGACGGGGGCTGGAACTCTGGGTGGAGGGCCGGGCGCGTGTACACCGCCCCGGCCTCTACCGCTGGCTGCACTTCGGATCCAGCGCGGACCCGGCGCGACCTGTCACCCAAGGCCCGGCACATCATTTCTACGGGTATTACGACAAGTCCCCCTGGAACCGCTCAGGCACACTGATGCTGGGGCACGAAGCCGCGTTCAACGACCGGCCGCCGAC
>OGCL01000966.1_pt1 | contig 27018 bp, 24 predicted proteins | sample 1570041 | NCBI WGS metagenome assembly OGCL01 (sample SAMN06266162, study PRJEB24511) | hot springs metagenome | isolation source: Hot spring water | place: South Africa: Limpopo | collected 2015-06-22 | reverse complement strand
GGCTTCAGCGGCGGCCTGGGCTTCGGCGTACGCGGCGGCGCACGCCAAGGCTTGGGCCTGGGCTTCGGCGTACGCGGAAGCGATGGCCAGGGCAGCGGCAGCAGCTTGGGCTTCAGCCTTGGCGCGCGCCTCGGCCACGGCCTTTGCGGCCGCCTGAGCCTGGGCGTAGGCGAAGGCGCAGGCGGCGGCTTGAGCTTCGGCTCGGGCTTGGGCTTGAGCGGCGGCACCCGCCTGGGCACTCGCCCAGGACTCGGCGTAGGCCGCGGCCTGAGCGGCGGCCTGGGCGGCGGCGCTGGCCTGCGCCACCGCCGTGACCACGGCTTGGACGGTTCCACCGATCTCGGTCACCACTGTGGCGCAGGGCACGGCGGTCTTGATCCGCTCGCGCACAAGTCGGGCCGTGTCCTGAGCTTGGGAATAGGCCTGGGCGGTGGTGGCCGCTTGGGCCTGGGCGTAGGCGCGGGCTGCGGCGACGGCCTTGGCCTGAGCGGCGGCCTCGGCGGCGGCAACGGCGCAGGCGCTGGCCTCGGCCCGAGCCGCGGCCACCGCCAGGGCGGCGGCTTCAACTTGGACCGCGGCTGCTGCCTCGGCTTTGGCCAGGGCCTCGGCAATGGCCGCCGCATAAGCCTTCACTTCGGCGACAGCAAGCGCGCAGGCTTGGGCACTGGCCTCGACTTCGGCTTGGGCTGCGGCGATGGACTTGGCCACCGCGGCGATCGCGGCTGCGGCCTCCGCCTCGGCCTCCGCACAGGCTGTGGCCGAAGCGGAAGCTTGGGCCTGCGCCTGGGCGCAGGCCGTGGCGAACGCTTGAGCGCTGGCCTGGGCCTTGGCCGCGGCAGCGGCGCAGGCCTGAGCACTGGCTTGGGCTTTGGCCACAGCGGCGGCACAAGCGGTGGCATTCGCTCTGGCCTCGGCCTCGGCCCTGGCCACGGCTTGGGCAATGGCCTGGACTGCGACTTGAACATCGGCATTGGCCGAAGTGGCGGCTGCCACGAGGGACGAAACATTCAGGCCGTCCAGGAGTTTCTGGGCTTCTGTGGCCGCAGCCGTGGCCTGGGCCTGCGCCAAAGCCGCTACATCCCGGAGGTACGGTTGGTACGCCGGGGCTTGGCCTAGGCTCGGAAACAAGCAAGCCAATAGGACTAAACCCAGCGCGGCGAACTTCCTGGCTCCACTCCACATAGGTACCGCATCCTTCCCCCTTCGGGGGGACTGAAAAACTACAACTAGAGCGGAATGGGGTGCGTTGGCAAGCGCGAGCAAAGCCCCTTCCTGTCAGCTTTCCCCTTGGAATCTCAAACCTAGTTCCAACAATCGCGCCCCCATGGATCAATCACCCGTTGGGGACAGGCTTCTCGTGGGCATAGAAAGGCCTCGGCCGCGGGGACGGAGGCCTTCTGCCTGTAACCTAACGGACCCAGGTGGTGGGGAATTCCACAACCAAAACGGCGGTTGGGGGTCCTCCGGGTGTCCGAGCTGCAACGAAGCGCATGGCGGCGGAGGTTCTCGGAACAGGACCGGTGTACCGCAGCTCGAAGTTGGCCTGGCCTGCGCCTGTGCTGCTGACCTGAACGTACAGGGGATCGGAAACGAAGCCGGCGAGAGGGGCACCACCGGCCAACACCTCCACGGTGAGGAAAAGGGGAAGCCCCGCGCTCCCGTCGTACAAGTAGGAGAACCTGACTTGAGCTAGATCGTTCCTTTGGCTGAGCGCGTAGCCTGTGAACGTGAACCCCGCTCCAAGGGCAACAGGGGGTTCCCCCAGCACTGGAACGAGGGAGAGGCGGCCCACGAAGTCCCCCCGTTCTGCCGTGAACCACACGTTCCCCTGGGCGTCAAAGGCGAAGAAGAGCGGATGGCAGCCCGATGGCAGCCTATAGGTGACGATTTCGTTCGTCGTGGGATTGAGGTAACCGATCATGTCCGCTTCGCGGTCGGTGAACCACACCTTGCCTGCGTCGTCGAGCAGTATCTCAAAGGGTTGGTGGCCGCCGGGAATGGACCACAGGCGGATGTTCGAGATCGCAGGATCAAGAACGCCGATGGAGGCCCGGGCCGTGTCCGTGAACCACACCCACCCATCCGGCGCCACGGTGATGCCCAAGGCGCTCGTTCCCGAAGGGATTCCGTAGAGGAGCACGGTGCTCGTTTCAGGGTCCAAGACGGAAAGGGGCGCCATGCCCTGGGTGAACCAGATTCGGCCGTCCGGCGCCACGGCCACCCGCTCCACGTACCTATCGGGGATCATCGAAGCCCACTCCGTGAACGGTCCACTGGTCGCGGAGGTAAGGAGGGCGATGGGTGGGGGAAGCATGGGGTTCCCCGGGTAGAACTCCGCTGACACGGTGGTGACCGTGGGTTCCAGCTGGGCCAGGGTCGGTTCCACTCTGGTCGCGGGGGAGACGATGAGGGGCAGGGTGACGAGCACTTGAGCGGGGGCGAACCGCGCCACCTTGTACGTTTCCCGCTCGCTGAACCACAGGTTGACCTTGCCGGGCCCGGTGGGCGCCGCCACGAGCTTGTGCGGCCAGCTTGCCGGTGTGGGGACAGACCAAGAGGCCGAGCCCCCGATGAACTGCACAGCGTTGTCCAAGGCAAGGGTCAGGAACATGGAGCCAGAGTCCCCCAGGACCAAAGCGCTTGGACCTTGGCCCACCGTCCGCTCACGGATTTCGTTCGTGACCGCGTCCAGTTGAGCGACCTTGTTCAGGCGGAACTCGGTGAAGTACACCTTGCCGTCCTCGGCGGCAGCAATCCCGTAAGGAAGGGCTGTGGTGGTGGGGAGGGTCCAAGTAGTGAGTTCTCTTACCTGTCCCACCGCTACCGCAGCCCAGGCGCCCAGAAGGCCGAGCGCAAGGGCCACGTTCTCCTTTTCGCGCTCTGCATAGGACCCCACCTCCACTTGGGAAGTAGCAGAGTGTACACCTTTTGGCCTATTGGCCTGCGCAGAGGCTGGCGGCAAGCACCGGGCACTTGGTTGGCCTGTGGCCAGCTAGGCCTGGGGCCAACTTCCACTTGGTATGCCTGAGCGCTATCATTCGATTGCGGTGGTGGTGATGATGCGCCTGGGAAAGTACCACTTTGGTCGGATCGAGGTGGACGGGGTTCCCTACGAGCAGGACCTGGAAATCCTCCTCCAGGAGGTCCGGGCCTGGCGCCGCAAGGAGGGCCACAGGGTGTACTCCGAGGACCTTGCTGGCGTGTTGGCTGAAGGCCCCCAGGTGCTGATCGTGGGCACGGGCTACACAGGGCTTCTCCGGGTTACGCCCATGGCCGAGCGGCTGGTGCGGGACCGCGGGATCGAACTGGACGTGTTGAGAACCGGGGAGGCGGTGGACGCCTACAACGAGCTCGCCCCTCGAAAGAGGGTCTGCGCCCTCCTCCACCTCACCTGCTAAGCCACACGGCCGACTAGGTCCTGCCGGGGGCCCCAATCGGCTCGAAACACCCATGGAACGGCTTCTTCCGGCAAGGGAAGTCCCCGCTAGAATGTGCAAGCCATGAACGACCGGGAGGTGGGGAGGTGTTGGGACGAGAACGCGGAAGTGTGGGCTCGGCTCTCCCGGGCAGGGTACGACGTCTACCGCGACTTCCTCAACACCCCGGCGTTTCTCGCCATGCTGCCCGACGTCCAAGGCCTGCGCGGCCTGGACTTGGGCTGCGGGGAGGGCCACAACACGAGGCTCTTGGCCAAGCTCGGCGCGAGGATGACTGGGCTAGACATTGCCCCCACCTTCATCCGCCATGCCCGCGAGGCCGAGGAGCTTGATCCCCTGGAGATCACCTATGTAGAAGGAAGCGCCCTGGCCCTTCCCTTTGCCCCAGGGAGCTTCGACTTCGTAGTGGCGTTTATGAGCTTGATGGACATGCCCGAGGTGGAACGGGTCGTGGCCGAGGTCCACCGGGTCCTTGTCCCTGCCGGGTTCTTTCAGTTCTCGATCACCCACCCATTCTTGGATGTGCCGCACCGGCGCAACCTGCGCGGGGCGGATGGGCGAACCTACGCCTACGAGGTTGGGGGCTACTTCCAGGAGCTAAGGGGCCACGTAGAGGAATGGACGTTCAGCATTGCGCCGCCGGAGGTTCGGGCTGCGGTGCCCAAGTTCAAGGTCCCTCGGTTTACCCGCCCGTTGAGCAAGTGGATCAACTTGCTGATTGAGCGGGACTTCATCGTCGAGCGGCTGAGCGAGCCCTGCCCCCGCGAGGAGGACGTGCGAGCCTGCCCTCATATTCAGGACGCTCAAGTGGTACCGTACTTTTTCCACGTGCGGGTGCGCAAGCCGGCCTGACGAGAGGCCCTACCTGGGAAGGGCCAAACCCATCTTCGTCCGACGGCCCGAAATCCTGACCTTCCCGGCGGAGGGGAGACATCGGCTAGCACCTACGCGGCCCAGGCTACGATGCTGCTCAGCGCCGAGAAAGGAGCTGATTCTCATGGCTCGAAATGGCGCCTCGGCAAGTTCGGTGATGGCCTTCAGCTCTGCGGCTCTGCGGCTGTTTGTGGGATCGGCGCAAGACGGGTCGATCGAGTCCCGCCCAGTCCCACCAAAAAGGACACGGTTGTCGTGGAGATCTGTGGGCGGTCAGGCCCAAGCCGCCCAGGGTTACCCACTTCTTTTACCGACTAGGCACCACGATAGTTGCCCGAAGGACGCAAACGAATGACAAACCGTTTTAGCTTGAGGTCCTGACGCCGTGGACGGTGGGGGTGTCTTAGGGCAAGTTGCCGGCCGGAACCTACGTGGTCAACGTGAACAATCAGGGAGGGGCCACCTGGGCATCGAGTCGTTCCAGGTGAGGAGTGTCACCAGCTCTCCCCCCTGTGGTTGTGACGGCGGTCTATGACTCTGGGCCGGCCGGGCCTGGGTACATAACCGTTCCCGGAAGCCGCCTTTTCGCCAAACGTGGAACCGACCCCAACCACGCTTACCTGGACGCGGACAGCTTCGTCGAACTCACCATTCCCAGTGCCTTGGCGGACTGCGGGCCAACCTACGCGGTGTGCCCTTGGCACACTGGGCACTGCGCCATCTACATCGAGACCGGGGGCATCACCTCGGAGAAGGTGCAGCTCTGCTTGAGCAAGGAGGAAACCGCTTCGGGGGTTCAGCGGTGGAGGTGCATCTTCCAAAGCGGGGCGGCCGCGCTAGCCCACGACGGCAATCACCTGGGTGCTTCGGGATGGGTGAAGCTCGGTACGGCGACGATCATCCCTCCGAGCACGTGGAAGGTTTACGAGTTCTCTCCACCGGCGCACTTCGTAGCCACGGAGTAGGTTTTGGCCATCCGCCGCGCAGAAGGGGAGAAAGGCCCTGAGAAAGCCAAAGACCGCGACGTGTACATCGCCTGGCTCCAACTTGTAGCCCAAAGCCCAGTTCCAAGACTGGGAAGCTGGTTGGCCTGGGGCTTTCACGCTTTTCACATGGGAGAAAACCCCCTGGGGCCGTATACTCCGCGTTCGCAGGAGGGTCTGTGTCCGAAGCGGTCTTGGCCTTGGGGTTGACGGCTTTGGCTGGGCTGGCCACAGGTCTGGGCAGCCTGGTGGCCTTCTTTGTTCGCAGGGACAACTACCGGTTCCTCTCGGTCTCCACAGGTTTTTCCGCCGGAGTCATGCTCTACATCTCGTTTGTGGGCATTTTTGTGCAGGCCGAGGAGGCCTTGGTGGAGGGGTATGGCGCTCGGCTGGGGGCCTGGCTCAACGTGCTTGTGTTCTTTGCTGGGATTGCCCTCATCGCCCTGATCGATGCTTTGATTCCCAGCCCGGAGAACCCCCACCAGGTCCCGACCAAAGAGGAGACGGCAGGGCTGGCGGGCCGGGCCCCCCTGCCCTCTTCGACCCGGCTCATGCGGATGGGCATCCTGGCCGCCGCAGCCATTGGGATCCACAACTTTCCCGAGGGGCTGGCGACGTTTGTGGGCGCCCTGCGGGACCTGCGCCTGGGCGTGGCCATCGCCGTGGCCGTCGCCCTCCACAATATCCCTGAGGGGATCAGCGTGGCAGTCCCCATCTACTACGCCACCGGCAGCCGCGCCAAAGCCCTGGGCTATTCATTCTTGAGCGGGCTGGCCGAGCCCCTTGGGGCGGCGCTGGCTTGGGTGGGGCTGAAGCTCGCCTATGGTCGCGCGGAGCTCCTCCCGCCTCAGGTGATGGGCTTTCTGTTTGCCGGGGTGGCGGGGATCATGGTGTACATCAGCTTAGACGAGCTGCTGCCGGCCAGCCGGGCCTACGGCCAGGGCCACGACAGCCTTCTGGGGCTTGTCGGAGGCATGGCCGCCATGGCCCTCAGCCTCCTCCTCACTTGAATCACAAGAGTTTGCGCAGCTCGCGCACTTTGTCCCGGTAGGCCGCGGCGAGCTCGAACTCCAGCGCTTCAGCTGCCTTTTTCATCTCCCGCTCCAGCCTCCGAATGAGCTCGGCGATCTCCTCCCTGGACAGCCGCTCCGGGGCCTTGGGCACGCTCACCGGCTCCACCCGGCTGCCGTGGAGGTCCCCCAAGATGTCCCGCACTTCCTTCTGCACCGTCTCCGGAGTGATCCCGTGCTTGAGGTTGTAGTCCATTTGGATCTTTCTCCGGCGGTTGGTTTCCTCCACCGCGTCGCGGATGGCCTGGGTGTGCTCGTCGGCGTACAAGATGACCTTGCCCCGCACGTTCCGGGCCGCCCGCCCAATCGTCTGGATGAGGGAAGTGGCCGAACGCAAGAAACCTTCCTTGTCGGCGTCGAGGATGGCCACAAGCGACACCTCGGGGAGATCCAGCCCCTCCCGCAGGAGGTTGATCCCCACCAGGATGTCGAACTTGCCCAAGCGCAAGTCGCGCAAGATCTCCACCCGATCCAGGGTCTCGATCTCGGAGTGCAGGTACCGAGAGCGAAACCCCAGCTCCACCAGGTAGTCCGTGAGGTCCTCGGCCATGCGCTTGGTTAGCGTGGTCACCAAGGCCCGCTCGCCCCGCTCCACCACCTTGCGCAGCTCCCCGAGGAGGTGGTCGATCTGACCCTGCACGGGGTGCACCTCCAACGCGGGGTCCACCAAACCCGTGGGGCGCACGATCTGTTCCACGATCTTCTCGGAGACCTTGCGTTCGTGGGGACCCGGGGTGGCCGACATGAAGATGACCTGGTTCAGGCGGGCCTCAAACTCCTCGAACGTGAGCGGCCGGTTGCCCAGGGCCGACCGCAGGCGGAACCCGTACTCCACCAGGGTCTCCTTGCGGGAGCGGTCCCCGTGGTACATCCCATGGATTTGGGGCACCGTTTGATGGGATTCGTCGATGACCACGAGAAAGTCGGCGGGGAAGTAGTCGATGAGTGTCCAAGGTGGCTCCCCCGGGGCTCGGCCGTCGAGGTAGCGGGAGTAGTTCTCGATCCCTGGGCAGTACCCCATCTCCCGCAGCATTTCCAGGTCGAACAGGGTGCGCTGCTCCAGCCGCTGGGCCTCCAACAGCTTTCCCGCGTCGCGCAGCTCCCCGAGCCGCTCCTCCAGCTCCTCCTGGATCCCCACCACGGCTTGGCGCAGCCGTTCCTCCGGGGTCACGTAGTGGGTGGCGGGAGCAATCGTCACGGAATCAGGATGGCCCAAAGTCTCTCCGGTGAGGGGGTCGATGGTGGTGATCCGTTCGATTGTGTCCCCAAACCACTCGATGCGGAAACCCACCTCCTCGGAAGCGGGGATGATCTCCAGGACGTCTCCGCGCAGACGAAAGGAGGCCCGCTCGAACGCCAGCTCGTTGCGGCGGTACTGGAGCGTCACCAACTTGCGAAGGACCTCGTCCAGGTCGACCTCTTGTTCCCTCCGGAGGGAGAGGGACATCGCCGCGTAGTCCTGGGGTGACCCCAGGCCGTAGATGCAGGACACCGAGGCCACGATGATCACGTCCCGCCGCTCAAGGAGGCTCGCTGTGGCCGCGTGCCTCAGCCGGTCGATCTCCTCGTTGATCTGGGCGTCCTTTTCGATGTAGGTGTCCGTCTGGGGAATGTAGGCCTCGGGCTGGTAGTAGTCGTAGTAGGACACGAAGTAGTGCACGGCGTTGTCGGGAAAAAGCTCGCGGAACTCCCCGTAGAGTTGGGCGGTGAGGGTCTTGTTGTGGGCAATCACCAAGGTGGGCTTCTGCACATTCTGAATGACGTGAGCGATGGTGAACGTCTTGCCTGTCCCCGTGGCCCCCAGAAGCGTCTGGTAGCGCAGGCCGCGCAGAAGGCCCTCGGTGAGCCCCTCAATGGCCTTGGGTTGGTCTCCCTGGGGCCTGAGCTTCGTCTTGAGCTGGAACTTCCCGCCAACCGCAACCCGGCCCATCGGGGAAGAGTTTACCTGCATCCCCTGGGCCGGGCACCCCTAGAAAACGCTTTTCCTATGCGAGATCGTAGACGGCGCGGTACTTCTCTTTCACGTACTGGAGGAACGGGCGGGGGCTGAGGCCTTGCCCGGTCACGGCCCGAGCCAGGTCTTCGGGCAGGTACACCCTGCCGTGCCGGTGGATCTTCTCCCTGAGCCAGGACAGGATGGGGGTGAAGTTGCCGGAGGTCGCCAAGTCCCAGAACTCGGGGATGTCCTGGATCGCGGCGTGGGTGAACTGGGCCGCGTACAGGTTCCCTAGGGTGTAAGAGGGGAAGTACCCGAAGCTTCCCCCCGACCAGTGGACATCCTGCAAAACGCCCCGGCGGTCGTCGGGGGGGACGATGCCCAGGTAGTCCTTCATGGCTCGGTTCCATCGTTCGGGGAGGTCGTCCACCTTCAGTCGGCCCTCGATGAGGTCCAGCTCCAACTCGAACCGCAGGCAGATGTGGAGGTTGTAGGTGACCTCGTCGGCATCCACCCGGATGAATCCGGGCTGGGCGTGGTTTGCTGCCCGCCAGAAATCCTCGGCGGTGAGCTTGGCCAGGGACCTGAACCGCCGAACTACCTTGGAGCGGAAGAACCGCCAGAAGGCTAGACTCCGCCCGATCTGGTTTTCCCAAAAGCGCGATTGGGACTCGTGGATTCCGAACGAGGCTCCCCCGTCCAGTCCGCTCCAAGCCAGTTCAGGGGCGATTCCCTGGTCGTACAGGGCATGTCCACCTTCGTGGAGGGCTCCGAACAGCGCGGGGAGGGGGTCATCCTCCCGGTAGCGGTTGGTGACCCGGGTATCGCCCGGGCCGATGCCGATGGTGAACGGATGCACCGAGTCGTCCAGCCGGCCGGCGGCGAAGTCGTAACCGATGGCCTGGAGGGCCTCCCGGCACAGGGCCCGCTGGCTCTCCACAGGGAACTTCCCTGGGGGCAGGAGCTCGGGGGGGCGGCCCCGGTCCGTGAGCTCCTTGAGGAACGGCACAAGTTCTTCGCGGAGCCCACCAAGCACCTGACGGAGCTTGTCCGTGGTCATCCCCGGCTCGAACTCCTCCACCAGGGCGTTGTACGGGCTGTCCTTGTACCCGATGAACCGGGCTAGCTCGCGAACCATGTCCACCACTTCGGCCAGGTGGGGCCGGAACATGGGGAAATCGGACGCGGCTTTGGCCTTCTCCCAGACGACCTCGGCTCGGGTGCAAGTCTCCACGAACTTCTGGTAGAAGTCGGGAGGAACAGCCTTGTACCGCGTGTACCGCCGCTTCCACTCCCGCACCAGGGCCTGGTCCACCACCGAAGCTCCCTGGGCTTCGGCCTCCGCCCGAGCAAGGAGCTCGCCCATGCGGTCGGAGACCGTGCGCTCAAAGGCCATCCGCTCCAGCCGACCGAGGACCTTGGCCCGGGCTTCCGCCCCCTTGTCCGGCATGTGGGTCCGCTGGTCCCAGGCCGCCAAGGCCGTGGCCCCGTGAAGCTCGCCGATCTCTCGCACGTACTCCCGCAGGTCCCCCAGCGCTCCCATCTCAGATCCTTTCCGTTCGCCCGGTGAAAGCGAACTTGCCGATACGCAGCTTGGGCACCAACGTGGCCCCGAATCCATCTCCTGTGATGAGGGCCTGTTCCCGTCCCACCGCCTCCACGAGCAACAGGGCTCGCAGGCCCGACTCCGTGACCCGCATGTCCTCCACCGCTCCCCCCACCTTGCCGTCCTCGATGAGGAATGTGCCGTCGCGGGTCATCATCGTCATCAGACCCCGCATGGGGTCTACTGGCCGGGCGTAGTGGAAGCGGGTCACAAGCAACCCCCGCTTGACCCCGCGGACGAGGTCCTCGTCGCTGGCGGTCCCCGGGTCCATGACAAGATGGAGGGGCATGGGCGACCACCCCGCGGCGGCAGGGGGAAGGGCGTGGCCGGTGGATTTCACCTTGGCCAGGGTCGCCGTTCGCGTGTCGTACACAACGCCCTCGGCCACGCCCCGGCGGAAGAAGTACACCTTCTCCTTGGGGACGCCTTCAAAGTCAAACGGCAAGGGCAATGTCTCGGGGTGATGGGCATCGTCGTACACGGTGACCAGGTCGGAGACCAACTTCTGGCCGAACTTGTCGCAGAAGAAACTGCGCTTCTCAAGAACAGCTCGGGCGGAAAAGCCCATGGAGGAAAGCATACTCAGCAACGTAGCCACAGCCGGTTCCTCCAGGACCACGGTGTACTCCCCTGGTTCCAGGGCCAGGCGCTTTTCCGAGGCCTGGGCCTTGCGGAGGGCCCGCTCGGCCGTGGCCTCAGGATCGAATTCCTTCAGGCGGAGGCTGGAAAACTCGGCATAGCCCGACCCTCCGCTCTTTCCCAACACCACGGTGACAAACGAGCAAGAGGTGGAGCGGAAGTGGACGTCCACCCCCTTGGTGGAGCGGATCCACAGTTCTCTTCCCCCGGTGGAAAGGGAACCGGAAGCGTTGAAGCCCAGTTTTTTTGCGGGGGTCACGGCCTTGGCCACCAGGCGGGCCCGCTCCTTTGGTGTGGCCTTCCAGGTGGCCTCATCGAAGGCCTGGACAGCCTTGGGCTTCTTGGGGGTGGGCGGCTCGAACCCGGCTGGCCGGGTCTGGGCCTGGGCTACAGCCAAGGCGGCCTTCACCGCACGAACAAGGCCCCGTTTGGTGAGCTCGTTCGTTTGCGCCACCCCGGCCTTCCCATCGGCCCAGGCCCGCACGAAAACCGTCGTGTCCAGGGAAGCGACGTTTTGGTGGATTTGACAACCCGTAAAGCGGGTCAGCTCCTCCCGGTCCCGAACGGCCACAACCTCGATTTCCTCGGGCCCCTCGGCCCCCAGTGCTGCCTCCAACAGATCCTCAATCTGCACAGCTCCTCCTTTCCTAGGTTGGCCAGCCCACCCGGCGCAGCCTGTCCGCCAACCCGCCCGCGCGCGGCCTCACCAACACGGTTCTGTGCGGCGCTTCGTGAATCGTCACGGACTGTCCCGGCTCGATCCGGCCCGCCTCCTCCCCGTCCAGGTAGACGCCCAACGGGGAATGGGCAACCACCTCCACCTCCGTGGGGCAAATGACCAACGCCCGGGTGCCCAGGGCGTGGGGGGCGATGGGGGCCAGCACCAAACCCTGCACGGCGGAATCGACGATGGGCCCTCCTGCGGCCAGGGCATAGGCCGTGCTCCCGGTGGGGGTGGCGACAACAAAGCCGTCCCCGACAAGAGAAAGGATCTTCTCCCCGTGAACGCGGACCTCGAGCCGGGCTGCCCGCAACCCTGTCGTGGGCCGCACCGTGACCTCGTTCAGGGCTGTACCCAGGGGCTTTCCCTGGAGGGAAGCTGTAACGCGCGAGCGACTGTCCGCCCACAACTGCCCTGAGAGGTAAGCCTCCAAGGCGTCCGTAAGCTCCGCGGCCTCACAGGCAGTGAGGAACCCCAATCCCCCCACGTTGACGGCGAGGATGGGGAGCTCCCGGGGATAGAGGGCGGCAGCCACACGGAGAAGGGTCCCGTCTCCGCCCAGGGAGACCACAAGCCGGGGCCATCCGGGAATGGGTTGACCCAGGGCGAGGGTGGAGGCGGGTTGAGCCCTCTCGGTGCACCAGCGGGCTCCCTGTTCGGCCAGGGCCTGGCCCTGAGGCCTCCTTGGGTGGTAGACGAAGAGGACTTCCTCACCGGCCACGTTGGGCCCCCACGAACTTCCAGCGGCACAAGGACCGCTCCAACAGTTCCAGCAGGGCGTAGAAGAGAAGGCCGAGGAGGGCCAGGCCCACCACACCGGCCAGGGAAATGTCGCCCCGGAAGGTGTAGTACTCGATCAACCGGCCAAGGCCGGCCTCGGGGCCCAGAAGCACCCCCAGCTTGGTTTCCGCAATGTACAGCATCGTGATCCCCAGTCCCACCGAAACACGGGCCGCGGTGAGCACGCTGGGCAGCGTGGCGGGCAGCACCACGTGACGATACAGCTGGAGCCTTGTGGCTCCGGCCGAGCGGACCGCCGCCACATGGGAAGGCGTGATGTACTTGGCCGCACCTTGAGCGGCCACCACCACCTGGAAGAACAGGGCGATCACCACCACCACCAGCCGCACCACCTCCCCCAGACCGAAGGCCAAGTACAGGAAGAGGAGGAGGGCCACCGGGGGCATGGGATAGAGAATGTAGATGAGCGGCGACAAGAACGTGTCCAGTCTCCGCTCAAATCCAATGGCCAGCCCCAAGGGAAGGCCGAGAAGGAAAGAGACCACCAGGGCGATGAGGAACCGCAAGGCCGAGGTTCCAAAGGCCTGGGCGAGAACAGGCAGGTTTGCCCACGCGGCCGTGAACGTCTCTCCCGGCGTGGGCAGCACAGGCCGGCCCCGTACCCACACGAGCAAGGCACAAATCCCTCCCCAACCGCCGATGACCACACCCAGGGCCAGAAGGTACAACAACACCCAGCGCACGGTACTGGAAAGGGCGGACCTCACGAAGACCCTCCCAGAACTTCCCGCAGGTGGGCCACCTTGGCCATGAACTCCGGCGTGCCCCGGTACTCCACGGTGCCCATGCCGGGGTTGTCCACAATCTCCACCACACGGGCTGGCCGCGGGGAGAACACCGCGATCCGTTGCCCAAGAAACACCGCCTCCTCCATATCATGGGTCACAAGAAGCCCGGTGAACCCCATCTCCCTCCACAAGGTGAGGATGAGGTTCTGAATGTGCTCGCGGGTCAGGGAGTCGAGGTTGGCCATCGGTTCGTCCATGAGCAGCACCCGGGGCTGGAGAGCCAAGGCCCGGGCGATCCCCACCCGCCGCTTCATCCCTTCGGAAAGCTCGCCTGGGAAGCGGCTCTCAAATCCGGTGAGGCCAAGCTGGTGCAACACCTCCTCCACCCGCTCCCTGGAGTTTTTCTGTCCCTGGATGCGCAGGGCCAGTTCAGCGTTCTGCCACACCGTCTTCCACGGGAGAAGCCCGGCATCCTGAAGAATGAGGGCCACGTCCCGCCGGATCCCCCGCACTTCCTCTCCATAGATACGGGCCTGGCCCTGGGAGGGGCGGAGCAGGCCGGCCAACACCATCAGTACGCTCGTTTTCCCGCACCCGGACGGTCCCACCACCGCCAGGAGCTCGTAGCTGTCCACGAGGAGGGACAACCCCTCTGCGGCGGAAACCTTGGACGGTCCCCGCCCGTAGGCGATCGACAACTCCGCTAGCTCAATCATCCGGGGGGAGGGGTCGTCACCTGGGCGTAGCTCAAGGCCGCCCGCAGGTACCCTTTGCGCATGGCCCAACTGACCACCCGGTTGAACATCGTAGCGTCGACAGGGGCCGGTTCAGGGAAGCGGGGAAGAACGATGGCGGCGATCGCAGCCTCCACCCGGGCCCATTCCTCGGGCTTGGCTGGGTCAGGCCCTGCCCCCGGGAAGAACAGTTGAACGGCCACAGGTAACCCTGTGGTTACCAGTTCGTCCCGGTCCATCTCGTTCAAGCGGACGGTGGCGCGGCGAATGGCCCGGAAGAAGGCGGCCGCAGCAGCTCCGTTGCGGTTGAGGGCTGTGCGGCGAAAAACGATCACGTCCGGAGGGACATCCCCCGAATCGATCTCCGCCAGCACCACAAGGGCCGGCTTCCCTGGAAAGTCGTAGTTGAGGATGTAGTCCACATAGGGTTGAGGTAGGGCAGCAGCTGTGACCATCCCGAACAGCGTCCACGAAGCGTTAGTCAGCATGTTGTCTTGACCGATGTACCCGTCGGGGCGGAACGTCAGGCCGCTTTTGAAAAACAGTTCGTCCAGGGCGAACTCCAGGTCCGACTGGCGGGGCACGGCGATCTGCACCCGGTCACCCTTGCGCACCCGGGCCGCCAACTCCTGCCAAGTGGAGATGCGGGAGTACCCCGGTGGGGTGATCAGGGCCACGTGTGCCCGGGGTCCTTGGGCGCTGAACACCGACCCGGCAATTACGGCCTCGGTGGGCATGGAGCTCACCAGAAGAAGAGCGCCGGTGAGGTCGGTGACGAAGGCGTCAATCTGGCCAGCCTGAAAGGCCAACAAGCGGTCCCTTTGGGCCGGAAGAGGGACCATCTCCACCTCCACCCCCTCCTCGGCGAACAGGTTCCAGGCCGCGCTCAGCACAATGGGCACCGCACCGAACGAAGGGGGGAGGGAGACCCGCAGGGCTGCCCCCGCCCCCCCTAGGCAAAAGGAAAGAACCAGAGAAAGGATTCCAAGAGTCCGCATGGCGGAGGATTATAGCCCAGCGCTTTCGCGACCGGCAAAGAGAAGCTCAAGACACAGGGGAAGAGGAAAACCGGGCTCCCTCGCTCAGGCCCCGGATAAGGGCCTCGCAGGCCGGGCCCATGATCTCCGGGATGTACCCCCCTTCCAGCACAGCAAAGGTGGGGACCCCCACCTCGCCCAACATGCACCCGATATCGTAAAAAGCGTCCACCTCCAAGCCCAGGGACGCCAGAGGGTCCTCCTTGTAGGTGTCAAACCCCGCGGATATGGCCAGCTCCTCAAATCCTCCTCCGGCTTGGGCCAGCGCCGTCTCCAAGGTCTCCAGGTACAGCCCCTTCCCACACCGAGGCGGGAGGGGGAAGTTGAGGCAGTTGCCCCGCGAAGCCTGACCCGTACCAGGATAGTTGTAGATCCGGTGCAAGCTCACGTAGGTGACCTGCGGGTCCCCGTAGAAGATCTCCTCGGTCCCGTTTCCATGATGGCCGTCGATGTCCACAATGAGGGTGCGCTTCCCAGACGAGCGCACCGCCACCGCGACGTTGTTGAAGTAGCAGAAGCCCCCAAGAAAGTCCTTCCCTGCATGGTGCCCGGGGGGACGAAGAATGGAGAAGCCCCGACGGGACTGAGCGAGGAGGGCCCCCCCGGCGGCGAGGCGGGCATAGAAGTCGATGTTGGGGTACCGCGGACAGTCCGGATCGTGGAAATTCCCTTCCCGAACACGGACAAGGTGGCCTGGGGAGTGGACCCGAAGGAGGTCAGCGTCCTGGGCAGGCTGGGGTTCGATGAAGGTGAACCCCTGGCGAGCGAGGTGCTCCTGAAGGAGGCGAACCCGGGCTGGCCCCTCGGGATGGCCCAGGGTGTGGTACTCCAGGCACCGCTCGCTGAAAATGATGTCCATGGCCAAGGATTATGAGATTGGCGGAGCTAGTCCGCAACCGCTCGTGCTGGCGTCCACATCTCCCCGGAGGATCGAGCTCCTCCGCTTGATCACCCCCCATTTCCTCGTCGTCCCTCCCAAAGGCACGGAGGACGATATCCACGCCCCCGGGGACTTGGTGGCCGTGGCGCGGGGCAAGGCCGCGTTCGCCTTGGGCCAGTTCCCTCAAGCCGTGGTCATCGCGGCCGACACGGGGGTGTTCCGCAACGGCAGGGCGTACGGCAAGCCCCGAGAACGGGAGGAGGCCGCCCAGACCCTGCGGGAACTCGCAGGGGGGTGGCACTCCGTGTTCACCGGCCTGGTGGTGCTGCGGGGCGAACAGGAGCGGGTGGCCCTGGTGGAGACCCGCGTTCAGTTCAAGGAGCTCAGGGAGGAAGAAATCAACTGGTACTTGGCAAAGGAGACGGTTCTGGACAAGGCTGGGGCGTACGCGATCCAGGGCCAGGCCGCCCTGTTTGTGGAGCGCATCGAGGGGGATTTCTTCAACGTGATGGGGCTACCCCTGAACGTTCTGTATCGGACCCTGGGGGCCCTGGGGTGGTTCCCCTGGAGAGGTTGAGCTCGCCCGCCTACCGCCAGCTCCCGCTGCGGGTCCTGGAAGCGAGGGTTCGGTCCCTGTACGAGCTTGCCTCGCCATGTCGGCTGTGCCCGCGGGCGTGCGGAGTGCGACGGGATCGGGGAGAGCTGGGCCTGTGCCGGGCCGGCCTGCGCCCTTGGGTAGCCAGCTTCGGCCCCCACTTTGGGGAGGAGCGGGAGCTTGTGGGTCAAGGGGGCTCGGGCACGATCTTCTTCTCCGGGTGCAACTTGGGGTGCGTGTTCTGCCAGAACGCGGAAATCTCCCAACTGGGGGAGGGAGAGGAAATCACCGTGGACCAGCTGGCCCGGATGATGGTGAACCTTCAGGACTCAGCCTGCCCAAACATCAACGTGGTGACCCCCACCCATCAGGCCCCGATGATTGTGGAGGCCGTGATGCACGCCCGGGAAGAGGGACTGGCGGTTCCCTTGGTATGGAACTGCGGGGGGTACGAGAGCATGGAGGCCCTCAGGCTCCTGGAGGGGGTGGTGGACATCTACATGCCCGACCTGAAGTTTGTCGACCCGAAGGTGAGCGACAGGCTGGCCGGGGCCCCGGACTACTTCCAGCGGGCCAAGGAGGCCCTCAAGGAGATGCACCGCCAGGTGGGGGACCTCCAGGTGCAGGGCGGGTTGGCCGTGCGGGGCCTTCTCATCCGCCACCTTGTGCTGCCCGAGGGGTTGGCAGGAACTGGGGAGGCCCTGAGGTTCGTGGCCGAAGAGATCGGGAGGAACACCTACGTGAACCTGATGGCCCAGTACTACCCAGCTCACCGGGCGAGGTCGCTTCCCGAGCTGCGCCGCCGGATCACCCCCGAGGAGTACCAGGAAGCCTTGGCCCTCGCCCGAAACCTGGGATTGACCCGGGCCGGTCCCCGCTGAACTTGCGACTTCCCAGATTTGGGAGAAGATCGAACTCAAGGAGGTTGGATGCCCAACTCACATAGTAAGCTGTTTGTTCCTGGTCCAACGGAAGTGCGGCCAGAAGTTCTCCAGGCCATGGCCACACCCCAGATCTACCACCGCGCCCCGGAGTTCTCCGAACTGTACGGGGAAATTCAGCCCAAGCTCCAGAAGCTCCTCTACACCCAAAACCCGGTGTTCCTGTTCACGTCTTCTTCTACAGGCGTGATGGAGGGTTCAATCCTCAACTGCGTGAAGAAGAAGGTCCTTCACACGGTCAACGGGGCGTTCAGCGAGCGGTGGTACGAGATTTCCCAGATCTGCGGGGTTCCCTGCCAGGCGCTGACCACCCCCTGGAACGTGGCCATCAAGCCGGAGATGGTGGAAGAAAAGCTCGCCTCCGGGGAGTTCGATGCTGTGGCTGTGACCTACAACGAGACCTCCACGGGCCTCCTCAACCCCCTGGCCGAGATTGCCCAGGTGATCAAGAAGTTCCCCCACGTGCTGCTTTTGGTGGACGCCGTCTCGGCCATGGGGGGTGTGAAGATCGAAGTGGACAAGTGGGGCGTGGACGTGTGCTTGGCTGGGGTCCAGAAGTGTTTTGCCCTCCCTCCAGGGCTGACGGTGTGCTCGGTTTCCGAGCGAGCCCTGGCCCGGGCCAAGGAGGTCGGCCCCCGCACGTACTACTGGAACTTCCAGGAGATGCTCAAGTACCACCAGCGCAACCAAACCCCCGCCACCCCCTCCATCCCCCACATGTTCGCCCTCAACGTCCAGCTGGACGCCATGTTCGAGGAAGGCCTGGACCACCGCTTCGCCCGACACGAGGAGATGGCCAAGATCGTGCAGGACTGGGCCCTCAAACACTTCGCCATCTACCCGGAAAAGGGCTACTGGTCCAAGACCGTCACCTGCATCAGCAACACCCGGGGCATCCCGGTGGACCAGCTGAGCGACACCCTGGTCAAAGAGCATGGGGTGCTCATCTCCGAAGGCTACGGGCAGATCAAGGGCAAGACGTTCCGAATCGCCCACATGGGCGATTTGACTGTGCCGGACATCCGCGGTCTGTTGGGCACGATCAACGCCACGTTGGGCTTGTAGGAGAACGCCATGAAAGTGCTCATTTGCGACCCGATCGACGAGAAGGCGCTGGAGAAGCTGAGGAAGTCGGGGCTTGAGGTGGTGGTGCGCACGGGGATGTCCCCCGAGGATCTGGGGCAGGAGCTGGCCAAGGGATACGAGGCAATCGTGGTAAGGTCGGCCACCAAAGTCCGCAAGGGGGCCATCGACGCGGCCACGGGCCTGAAGCTCATCATCCGGGCAGGAGTGGGTTTGGACAACGTCGACGCCGACCACGCCCAGGCCAAGGGGATCAAGGTCCTCAACACCCCCAAGGCCAGCAGCGATTCCGTGGCGGAGCTGGCGTTGGCCCACATGTTCGCCCTGGCCCGCTCCATCCCCCAGGCGACCCAGTCCCTGCGGGAGGGCAAGTGGGACAAGAAGGCCTTCCACGGGATTGAACTCCAAGGCAAAACCCTTGGGGTCGTGGGCATCGGCCGAATCGGTCAGGCCCTGGCCCGGAGGGCCCTCGCCCTGGGCATGAAGGTCCTGGCCTATGACAAGTTTGTGACGAAGTCCCCCATCCCCGAGGTGCCCCTGGTGTCCTGGGAGGAACTGTTGCAGAGGGCAGACTTCGTTTCCTTGCATGTGCCGCCGGATCCTGCCGGCCCGGTCATCGGCGCCCGGGAATTGGCCATGATGAAGGACGGGGCCTATCTCATCAACTGTGCCCGGGGAGAAGTAGTCGACGAGCAGGCCTTACTTCACGCCCTCCAGTCCGGCAAGCTCGCTGGCGCCGGTCTCGATGTGTTTGCCGTCGAGCCGCCCACGAACATGGACCTCCTCCGCCACCCCAAGGTGACGTTGACCCCCCACATCGGTGCCCAAACCCACGAGGCCCAGGCCCGCATCGGCGACGAGGTCGTGGAACTTTTGCTTCAGCACGCCAAGGGGGCTTAGGATGGCTGTGGTTCATCCCTTCCGGGCTGTGCGGTACAACCTGGCCAAGGTTGGCGATCTCTCTCGAGTGGTCACGCAGCCCTACGACCGCATCGGCCCCAAGGAAATGGAAGGTTATCTGGCCCGCTCGCCGTACTCCTACGCCCGCCTCATCGGGGGCAAGACCCCGCCCGGGGACGACGGCGATTACCTCCGCCGGGCCGAGCTCCTTCGCTCTTGGCTGGAACAGGGCGTCCTCCTGCGCGAAGACAAGCCCGGGTTTTGCTTGTACCGAGTGACGTTCACCCACGAGGGCCGAACCTCCATCCGCCAAGGTGTGATCGGCCTTCTCGACCTGCAAAAGAGCGGGGCCAAGGCCCACGAGCGCACCCTGCGTGGCCCCAAAGAGGACCGGCTGAAGCTTTTCCGGGCCACCGAAGCCCACCTGGAGCAGATTTTTCTGCTGTACCGCGATCCCCAGCGGCGGGTCACCCGACTACTGGAAAGTGCCGTGGGCTCACGCAAGCCCGACCTTGAGGCCCACGACGACTTCGCCAACCTCCACCAAGTTTGGCTCGTGTCAGACTCCCAGGCGGTTCGGCAGGTTCAGGAGGCGTTCGAGGCCCAGGAACTCTACATCGCCGACGGCCACCACCGCTTCGAAACCGCCAAGGCGTTCATGCAGGAATGGCTGAACAAGGGCTGGGAAGCCCTGGGGCCCGAGAGCTTTACCTCGCTTCCCGTGACCCTGGTCAACGTGGCCGAGCCGGGGTGCGTGATCCGGCCCACACCTCGGGTCCTCCACAGCCTGCCCGGCTTCGACCTGCAAAGCTTCTTGGGCCGCGTGAGCCAGCACTTTGGCGTGGAGAGCGTGGGTTCGCTTGAGGAGGCCAAGGCCCGGTTGGCCGAGGGCTGGAAAAAGGAGCACGTGTTTGCTCTGTACAGTCGTGGAAAGTTCTGGGCCCTGGTCCTCAAGTCCGAGGGGGACGTGGGCCGCCTGGTACCCGGCGCGCAGCCGCTGGCCTGGAAAAAGCTCGACGTGGCCATCCTCCACAAGGCCCTGCTCGAGCGCTACCTGGGGATCGACGAGGAGGCCTTGGCCAAGCAGACCTACTTGGAGTACGCCCACACCGCTGAAGAAGCGGTGGAGCTCGTGGACAAAGGGCAGGGCCAGGCCGCGTTCCTCCTCAACCCCACCCAGGTCGAGGAGGTGCTGGCCATCGCCGACCTTGGGGAAACCATGCCCCAGAAGTCCACGGACTTTTATCCCAAGCTGCTTTCCGGGCTTGTGGCGATGAAGATGGAGATCAACAAGGGCTAAATCGCACCTTGATACACCCGTACGGACAAGAGCCTTCTGTCACAGTAGAACTGCTCTTCTATTCCCCCCCGACGCGGGAGGGGCAAAGGGAGGGGGTAATCCCTACCCACCCTCTGCCCTGAACCGATAGCGCAGTCCTTGCCTTGTTCGCCCGTGGGGGCTGTCCATGTCCGATGTCACGTCCTAAGGTCATGGAGAAAAAACAAAGGGCGGCCCAACCGGGCCGCCCTCGTTTCTAGATGTAGCCCACGATGGCCAAGAGCCCGTGCAGGGTGGCCAAAGCCAAGGTGAGGTAGGCCAGCACGTGGTGGAGCTTGACCGGCTTGCGGCGACGAATCCGTTTGGCCAGCGCCATCGACGCCCCCGTCGCCAAAAGCAGGGCGTAGGAGACAATCCCCAAGTAGAAAAGAAACGGGAACGGGCCCAGGGGATAGAAGGCGATGCGCCGGAGGGTTTCCATGGCCTATCCCTCGAGCTCGATCCGCACCGAGCCCCGTGCCGTGTGCCGGACAGTAAATGAGGTGGACGTGCGGTTGTAGGCCAAGAGGACGGTGTAGGTGGTCTTGGGTTTGAGGGGTTTGTCCTCGGGATCTTTGCTGTCCAGGGGGATGATGAACTCCACCACTGTGGTTCCGCCGCTGATTGCGCCCGCGGCGAGGAAGATGTGGTCCTTGGCATCCGGACGGTGGGCCGTGGCGCCCGTGCCGAAGTGGTCTTCGATGACAAGCTGGGCCCCGGAGACGGCGGCAATGATGTAGTTGGCCCCTTGCATGGCCCGTACGGGGTCGAAGCCCACGCTGACCCAGCCCGTGCCCGGGCTGCGCAAAGCCCCCACCAGCACCACCAGCCCGTTGCGCCAGGAAAACTCCACCCCACTCGCGGAGTCCCTGGCCGAGCGCCGGTACTCTTGGGCACCAATTCGGCCGTCCACCACGGGAGCGGGCCCAGAGGTCCCTTGGTACACGATAAGGTCCGCGCCTTCCACCTTTCCCGTTTCCGAGAAACGGAGGGCCGAGTACACGTCCAAGGACCGTCCATCCCTGAGCCTCAGCTTGAGGTCGGCAAACACTGTGCGAGCCTCGGGCACGGTTCTTACGGAGTCGTTCCCCGCGAAATCGCCCACCGGGAAGTCCCGGAAGAAGGCCGCCCACGCTTGCCCCACTTCCTCGCCCCTGTAAAAACCGTCTGTGTTCGTTCCCATGAAGCATTGGGCACCTGTGGGTTCAAACGTGGCCAGCACCTGTTGCGGGTCGCGAAGGGACCAGGTGCTCCAGTGGACGATGGCCCACAGACCGAGGTCACTCTCGGTCGGTTGGCCCAGGGCAGTCAAGCCGCCCACAACCAACGCTAGAATGAAGGCAGATCCCATTGTTCCCTCCTTTCGGTCCTGCCGGGAAGGGCAGGCGGGGGTCATTGTCCCGGGCCTGCGGGGTCTTGGCAACACTGCGGGGCCGGCCTGACCAAAGGGAGTTCCATCGCCCACGCGTTTTCCCCGTCCTCATAGTAGTGGGGGAGCACCTGCACCACACGAAATCCCCGTTGTTCGTAGAACCGGCGGGCCTTGTCGTTGCCCGTCCGCACCTCCAAGCGGACTGTGGAGGCCCCCCTGCTGCGCGCTTCGCCGATCGCAGCTTGAAGCAGGGCCGTACCCACCCCGCGGCCCTGGTGGCTGGGGTGGACAGCCAAGTTGTGGACGTGCACCCCCCCAAGCGGTCCCTCCTCCCTCAAGGCCAGAAGAAACCCCAGGACCTCCGCTTCCTCGGCCACGAAGTTGAGGCCGTCCGGGCGCTGAAGGTACCAGGCAAGGAGGCTGGCAGGCCAAGGGTCAGCAAACGATGCGCGCTCGATGCGCACCAGGGCCCTAAGATCCTGGGGTTGGGCTCGGCGGATGTTCATCGCGGACTCCATCCAAGCACAGAGATTCTAGCTCGGGGGGGGAGCCGGGGTGGGTAAGATCGAGGGGCAAGACAACCTGATGAGGAGGCGCGATGAAAAGGAGTTTGACGCTTGTGTGCTGTGCGGTGCTGGGACAGCTGGCCTGGGGGCAAGCAGGGCTGGATCTCGTGAGCGCGGGCGATGCGCTGTACAACCGATGGGGTGTGCCTTTCGAGCTTGCCACGTACCGGGCGCAGCTGACCCAGGCCCTCGCACTCTGGGAAAGGGCCCTGGATGTGATTCCGGCAGAGGAAGCCCAGGTTCGGGCTCAGGTCTTGGTGCGTCTCTCTCGGGGCTACTTCGAGCTTGCAGAAGCGTACCTGGCGGTGCCCAAGGAGAAGGAGGAGGCGTACCGCAAAGGGAAGGACTACGCTCTGGCCGTCCTCCGGCTGGATCCGGAATTCGCACGGATCGAGAAGGAGCAAGGCCACCGGGCGGCGTTGACCCAGGCTTCGCACGCGGCAGCCCTATTTTGGTACGGAAACAACCTTGGACGTTGGTTGGGTTACAACTGGTTTCAGGCCTTGGGAGGGGGAACAAGGGACGTCCTCGCCTGTTTCACTCGTGCGGCGGAACTGGACGAGGCCTACTGGGGCGGAGGGCCGCGCCGGGCATTGGGCAACTTCTTGGCCCAGACCCCAGGTTTCCTGGGCGGGGACTTGGACGCTGCTGCCTGGGAGTTTGCCCGGGCCATCGAGCTTGACCCCAACTTCATCCAGAACTACGTGGACTACGCCGAGGTGTACGCCAAGCCCCGCGGTGACCGCGCCCTGTATTGTCAGCTCCTCGGTCGAGCGGCCGAGCTCGCTGCCCAGGAAGCTGTGTTCACCGCCTGGCCTTTGTACAACGCCTTGGCCCTGGCCCGGGTGGACAAATTGATGGCCAGCCCGCCCGGAGGAGGAGCCTGCAAATGAAAAAACGGGGGCCTGGGCAAGCCCAGGCCCCCGGTGCTCTGCGCCTACACTACAGGACCTTCATCAAGAAGGAAACAGAGACGTCCAAGCTCCAGTCCACCTGGTCCGCGGGTTTGGCCAAGCTGAGGGAGACCCCCACGTTGGCCATCCCCAAGGAGAACGAGAACTGCATGGTGGTGGACATGGAGAGACGTCCTTCCTGGCCGGGTCGCTTCACCCAGTCCGCCACGGCCTGGCCGAGGAACAGGATTCCTCCTGGCAAGACGGTCTCGTAGGAAAGGTTCGCTGTGGCGGTGTGGTCGTTGACGATGTCCAGGGGCCCACTGAACGAAACCCTGAGGAGGAGCTGAGAGTTCATCTCCGGGGGCCAGGCCACATCGACGGACCCGCTCACCACCCAATCCTGGGCCGCGAGGTACGGATCGAGGATCTCGTACCCCAGGCCGATCTGGGCGGCCCATCCGCAGTAGCGGTCCTTGCCCGCGGCGAGGATCGCGTCTTCCACGGCCAGGACCGTTCGGGGGTCGAGCTTGACCTTGGCCCCCGTTTCCACGAGCTTCACCACGGCGGCGGCAAGGTCTTTGGACTCCGGGTACTCGGCCCGCCGGCCAATCTCCTTGGCCACGGCCATGAGGGTGTCGTCGGGCAGACTTTGGGGGATGGCCTTGCGCTCAATAAGCAGGGCCTGGATACGGAAGGCCTTGGCCAAGGGGGTGACATCCTGGAACCTACCGAACCCCACCCCTGCGCTCGCCCGGAGCCCGAGCTGGGGCTGACCGGTGGCCAGTCCCCCCTCCACACCCCCAAACCCAAAGAGGTTCTCTCCCTCCTTCAGGTACAGCCGGTAAAAGCCAGATCCCTGAATGGCCACTGTGGACAGGGCAAACGCGTTGAGGCCCAGGTCCCCCAACAGGTTCAGGGCGTAGCCCGTTTCCGGTGAGTCGCCTAAGCTCGAGAAGGTTAGCCCTAGCCGCCCGGAGCTGGCTTCGACCCCAGGTGTGGCCGGGGTGTCGAAGTACCGATAGGAGCCAGAGAACGCCAGGCTAACGAGGCTGGTGGTGGGCGCCTTGTAGTCGCACAAGGCCAATGGGCTTGCCCAGGTGAGTCCCCCGAGAACCGCCGCCATCAGTCCTGCTAGTGCAACCTTTGTTCTCATCCTGTCCTCCTTTGTACGCATTTTGGCCCCTTGGGAGGGGCAAGTTCATTATAGGTGGAATCCGCGAACACCTGCCAATCGGGCCGGCATCCGGCTACGCCGCCTGGCTGGACCCCCGGAACGTGTTGACAGTGGCGAGCGGGAGGACTATATTGCGGCTGCTGCCAGGATAGGAGGCCGACCGGCAGGGAGGAGGTGAGACGAGGATCGGAGCATGGAAGACGAACCGCAAGGGGTCTATGGGGATCGAAGCCGTACGTGGGGGAAACAAGGAGGGACAAGCATGCGGAAGTTTTGGGTTTGTGCGTTGATTGCTGTCAGCGTGGTGGGCTGGGCCCAGGTGCCCAATCCGGACACTTACATTGTGGCGACCATCGGGGACTTGGAGACTCTGGACCCAGCGTGGGCGTACGACACGGCGAGTGCCACCGCAATCTTCAACATCTACGAGACCCTTGTCTTTTACGAGGGGGAGCACATTGACAAGTTCATTCCGCTCCTGGCCGAGTCGTGGACTGTCTCTGCGGACGGTCTGGTCTACCGGTTCAAGATTCGCAAGGGCATCAAGTTCCACGAGGGCGGCGTTCTGACCCCGGAGGACGTGGTGTACAGCTTCCAGCGGGCCTTAATCCAGGACCGGTCCGGGGGGCCAATCCACATGCTCACCGAGGTGCTGCTGGAGGCAGCCTCCACCGTGGAGCTCGCGGACAAGGTCGGGGACGACGAGGCTTTCAGGCAGATCCAAGAGGCCGTCAAGTTGGTGGGGGACGAGGTGGTGTTCAAGCTGCACTACCCCTTTGCCCCGTTCATCCAGATCTTGGCCGGTTCCTGGGGCTGCATTGTGGACAAGGAGTGGGTGATCGCCCAGGGAGGCTGGGACGGGTCCAAGAACTGGCGCAAGTGGAACGACCCGGCGGCGGAGGATTCGGAGCTGTTCAACAAGGCCAACGGGACGGGGCCCTTCAAGCTCGAGCGTTGGTTGCCGGGTGAGGAAATCAGCTTCGTCCGGTTCGCTGGGTACTGGCGCGGGCCGGCCAAGCTCGCCCGGGCGGTGATCAAGGTCGTCCCCGAGTGGGGAACCCGCCTGGCCATGTTCGAGGCCGGCGATGTGGACACGATTGCCGTGCCGCGGGCCTACGTGGCGGCGATGGAGCCGCTGGTCAAGGCGGGCAAGGCGCGCCTCCATGGCCCGTTCCCTGGGACGATTGCTCAGAGCGGGTTCTTCAACTTCAACGTCAAGGAGGGAAGCCCGTTCATGCCCCTGTTAGGCGGGGCCAAGAAGCCCGACCTCCTTTCGGACATCAACCTCCGCCGCGCCTTCAATTACGCGATGAACATCGACACCTACATCCGGGAGGCGTGGCTGGGCGAGGGCAAGCCCCTGCGCGGGCCGATCCTGGGTGGACGCCTGGGGTACAACCCGAACCAGCCGATCTACGGGTTCGACCTGGAGAAGATGGAAGCCGAGCTCCGACAGGCTTGGGGTGGCCAGGTTTGGCGCCTGGGCATGCGGGTGACCATCTGCTACAACACCGGAAACCTCATGCGCAAGTTCGCGGCCGAAATGCTGGAGCGCCACATCGAAGCCCTCAACGATAAGCGGGCCAAGGAAGGGTTCCGCGCGGCCATCGTGATCGAGGTGGTGGACCTCCCCTGGCCCACCTACCTCAAGGCCATGGACGACGATGAGCTGGCCATCTTCTTCGTGGGGTGGCTGGAGGACTATGCCCATCCCCACAACTGGGTCCAGCCCTTCATGTACCGCACCGGGGCCTTCGCCATGGGCCAGAACTTCCACACGGTGAAGAACGTGAACTTCGCTGCGGTGCACGCCACCTGGCTCCCCAGCAAGACCTACGCCACGCTCCAGGACCTGTTCGACGAACTTGTGGACTTGGCCAAAAAGGAGCAGGACCTCAAGAAGGCTGAGCTCCTGTACTTCGAGCTCAACCGGTTGGCGGTGGATTACGCCATCAACGTGGCCCACTTGGAGCTCTTGGTCCGCCGGTACGAGCAGCCGTGGGTCAAGGGATGGTTCTACAACCCCGCTTACCCCGGAGACTACTTCTACGTCCTGTCCAAGGGCTAAACCCAAGAGGCTGAAGCAAGGGGCCGGGGGGACCTCCCCCGGCCCTTGTTTTTCCAATCGTGCGGGTGTATAAACCGCCCGGAAGATGCTGGCCTACATCGTTCGGCGTCTGATGATCCTTCCTGTGATCCTTCTCGGGGTCACAGTATTTATCTTCGGGATCTTTTCATTCCTCGACCCCAAGATGCGCGCGGGGCTTTACGTCAAGGACATCCCCAAAAGCCCGGATGCCTTGCAGCGGATCATTGCCAAGTACGGGCTGGATGATCCCATCCACGTTCAGTACTGGCGGTGGTTGAATCAGATTGTGCGGGGGAATTTCGGGTGGTCCAAGACGGCCCAGCGACCAGTCCTTCAAGCCTTGGGCCACTACTTCCCGGCCACGGCCGAACTGGCCCTGTGGGCTGCGATCCCCGTGCTGGTTGTGGGAATCTGGCTCGGCATCCTCTCGGCTCTGCACCACAACCGCCCTCTGGACCACACCACCCGGGTCTTTGCCTTGGTGGGTTGGTCGTTCCCTTCGTTTGTGTACGGGCTCCTGATGTTGATGGTGTTCTACGCCATGCTCAAGTGGTTCCCGCCGGGGAGGATTTCCGACTGGGTGACCCGGGAGGTGATCGGGGGAACGTTCAAGCAGTACTCAGGCATGTACACGCTGGA
>OGCL01000964.1_pt1 | contig 27042 bp, 15 predicted proteins | sample 1570041 | NCBI WGS metagenome assembly OGCL01 (sample SAMN06266162, study PRJEB24511) | hot springs metagenome | isolation source: Hot spring water | place: South Africa: Limpopo | collected 2015-06-22 | reverse complement strand
GGATTGGATGGGGCGATAGGAGTTTATTTGAGGTTGATCCTTTGCCATACGCTCTTCCTAAAGCACCAAATTCCAATGACCCAATCCCCAATAGATTTCAATTACCCATATCCCCAATGAATCTGCTTCGGTCATTCTAAAATTGGCATTTGAAATTTGTGATTTGGAATTTGCATTTTCTTCCGTTATGTCCCACGCCCTATGCGCTCTACCGATATTCACAGGGCACTTAACATCTCTACAAAGGCCTGTATCCTGATCTTCATCTGTCCCTGCGAGGTTGAAGGATCATCCACTTCTAATAAGAGAGAGGGAATTCCTTTTGCATCCAGGGCTGTTTTTAAATCGGGGTGGTCAAAGAAATGCGGTTCACAATATTTGTAGAAAAGAAAGATGACCCCCTTTGCTCCGGATTGTTCCACTTCTGTCATAAGAGTTTCGAGGTGCGCTTGAGTTCCTTGATGCTTGGCAGGGCAGAGAAACGAGGAGAGATAGCGTTCGGTCAGCGCCTCGATCGGATCCATGTCTTCACGCGTCATGAGGCGAAGAAACCGGGCTCCGCTGCAGAGATCATCTGAGACGACTCTGGCTCCTCCTTCCTCGATAAGAGAGAAATAGGAGACGGAATGAACCATATTCCCAACCAATAAGATGGGAATACGGGAGTCATCCCTTTTTACCTTCTCCGGCAAGGAGCTTAGGAGTTCATTCAGAAGATCAAGGTATCGGGTTCGTTCCATCCCGTATCCTGCCCGAAGGATATTCGCAAAGTCACCTTCTGAAAGCAGACCAGGTGATGTTCGCTTGAGCTGATAGAGTTCGCGGACTTTTTCCCTGATACGATTGAAGAGCTGAATCGCGGACACCAGGTTGGCGGTTGTTACTGGTCCCACATTTGATTCGAGAAAGTTTCTGAACCGTTCGATTTCTGCCTTGAGATAGGGGCGTGCGTATTCCGAACCTAAATGGGTGGGCATCATCAGGTTGAAGATCAGAGGCAGGCGTTTCTGAAAAGCCCAGATATCTGAAAGACCCTGCATCACATCGCAGGTATGGCTGAAGACGACCCCTTTCAGAAAATCGAGTTCGCCACGAAGAAGACTTTCAAGAGAAGACTTTACAAAATGGCAGCACCCTGGAGGCAGGTGCGCTGGTGAATGGGATAACTTGGTCGGAGAACCCATCAGACGGAAAGGAAGGGCTCCGGCTGCATGGAGAAGTTCCTCCGGGACGTAAGGACAGAAATAACCGATTGGGACGCGACCTTTGGGAAGAATCGAGGCGATCGTTTTATAATCAATCGAGGTTATTCTTCTGAATTCCTTCAAGATGCGATCGTAAGGAGTCTCTTCTGGCATGATCGGAATTTAATCTAACCCAGATCATCACCCTTTTCAATGTTGGATTGAAAAAGGGAGTTTGAAAATGGGGGATGAATCTGTTATGAACTCCTGAAATGTATTGGAGGAGAGGATGAAGATTCAATCACCCAAAACCTATTCAATGTTAATTCTTACAGCGGTCTTTTTTACTCTGGCGCTTGCTCATCCGGTCTGGGCCAAGACGACCAAAAAAACAACTCAAGCTAAACGGCCTCAAACAATATCTTCCCAGAAAAAGGAACAACCTCCCAAAGAGACCCAATCGCCATCAGCTCCAAAGGACCCCCTCCATTGTGAGGCTCAGTCTGCCGTGCTGATGGATGGGCTGACGGGAGAAATTCTCTATCAGCAGAACCCTGATTTGAGAATCCCGCCTGCGAGTTTTGTGAAGGTTCTCACCCTCTACTTGATTTTTGATGCCATTCGCGCCGGCCAGATGAAGACGGATGATATGGTCACTGTGAGCGAGAAAGCATGGAGGGGTGCTTATAAGACTGACAGTTCGGCCATGTACATCAAGGTAGGAGAACGTGTCAAGGTCGAGGATTTACTCAAGGGCGTGGCGATTGCCTCAGGGAATGATGCCTGCATTGCCCTGGCCGAGCATCTGGCAGGCTCAGAAGAGGCTTTCGTAGCCAAGATGAATGAGAAGGCTAAAGCTTTAGGCATGAATGATTCCCAATTTAAAAACTCCCATGGGCTTCCAGCAGAAGGTCAGTATGTAACGGCCATGAATATGGCCATCCTGGCCCGGCGGTATATTGAAGACCATCCCCAAGCGCTCGTCCTGCATTCGGCTACTGAATTCGAATACAATCACATTAAGCAGGGAAATCGGAATCTCCTGCTCTATAAGAATATTGGCGTGGACGGACTTAAAACAGGCTACATTAAGGAATCGGGTTACCATCTGGTGGCAACCGCTAAGAGAGAGGGACAGAGAATGATTGCGGTGGTCATGGGATGTGAGAAAGTGAAGACAAGGGCCCCCGAGGCACAAAAATTACTCGAGCATGGGTTTAAGAATTTTTCTACCGTTGAGGTAGTGAAGAAGGATGCGTCTTTCGGTCCTTTAAAAGTCAAAAGGGGAAAGGTGGATCAGGTCAGCCTGACAGCTGCTGAAAGTGGATGGGTCACTGTCCCCAGGGGGAAGGAGAACCTGGCGATTGCCGTCACCCAGTTTCCCGAAGCTGTGTCCGCTCCCATCCAGAAGGGGCAGGTCTTGGCCAAAGTCCTGGTGCAGAAAGAGGGAAAGACAGTGAAAGAGATCAACCTGCTTGCGTCCTCGGATATAGAAAAAAGTTTGATTCCTCCCTGGCCTTACCTCCTCGGAGGCTTTCTGGTTCTGACACTCCTCTTCGCCCTCGGGTTATGGTTTTTCCGCAGGCCAGCGAGGAAAAAACTGTAGGGGATAAGGATGTTATCAAAACAGATTATTCAGAATGAGCGTGACATTGAGGTATCTCTGAACCGGATCTGTGACCAGCTGCTTCAGCGGTATCCTGTGTTAAAAGGGATGGTCCTGGTGGGAATCCGTTCTGGAGGGATCTATTTAGCCGAGCGGTTGAAACAGAAAATCTTTCAAAGGACCGGGGTTGATCTTCAAGTTGGAGTCATTGACATTACCCTTTATCGTGACGACTGGACGAGGCTGACCCAGACGCCTGAAGTGAAGAAAACCGAAATCCATTTTTCCATCGAGGACAAGCATGTCCTTTTGGTGGATGATGTGCTCTTTACCGGACGAACGATCCGGGCCGCCCTGGACGCCCTGCTCGAGATCGGTAGGCCTCGACGGGTGGAATTGGCTGTTTTGATTGATCGGGGGCACAGAGAGCTGCCCATCCACGCGGATTATGTGGGAAAGGTGTTAGAGACCGCAAGGCAGGATTCGATCAATGTGGAACTGAAGGAAATGACCGGTGTGGATCAGGTCACCATTGAATACGAGAAATATCCGATCCGTTCGGAGTTATGAGTTTGTCGTTCGGAGTTTCTTTATTTAATCTTTTCTACTCCGAACTCTGAACACCAACTCCGAGCTTTTATTCCTTAATCGAGCCATCTTCTTCCAAACTCCCACCAGAACCGAGCGCCTCTCTCACCATGGAACAGATCCTGGCGAAGGCTTTGGTTTCTGCCATGGAGCGCTCTCTGGGCCTGTCGAGCGGAATGGAGACGATTCTGGCGATGCGACCCGGCCGGTGAGTCAGGACGACAACCCGATCCGACATGAAGCAGGCCTCTGAGATCGAATGGGTGACCATCAGGATCGTCTTTTTTGTCTTTGACCAGATGTCGAGCAAAAGCATCTGCATGGTTTTTCGGGTCAGGTCATCCAGAGCGCCAAAAGGTTCGTCCATCAGCAGAAGAGGGGGGTCGAGCGCAAGGGCCCTCACTATGGCAACCCGCTGTTGCATGCCACCTGACAGTTCCCTTGGATAGTAGGACCAGAATTTTTTATCGAGTCCCACCATCTCGAGAAGCATCTCTATCCTTTTGACCTGTTGTTCCGTTGGGATGTTACTTTTGGCGATCCGGAAAGGGAGAAGGCAGTTCTGGAACACGCGATACCATGGGAAGAGCGTTGATTCCTGGAACACGATCCCATAACCGCGAGTCCTCCTTAACTCTTCGGGGGTCTTTCCTTCAATCCGGATCTCGCCATCCGTAGGGCCACCCTCATCACCGATATCCCCTAAAAGTTCGAGAAGTGTGCTTTTTCCGGAGCCAGAAGGTCCAATAAAGCTGATGAACTCTCCCCGAAGAATCTCAAGGGAAACTCCTCCCAGGGCTTCAATATCCCGGTCCTTAAAATGTTTTTTCACATTGACCAGGCGGATGGAGATTGGAAGGATGGGATCTTGATTCATCGTTTACTTTGGCTTCCATAAGACATTAAAATAATCAGCCAGATTTGGATTGAAATCAAAAACTTTCTTCTTAAACGCCTCCGCATGGACATCAACCGTCCATACGGTCCAATCCTCCTTTTTGGGATCCATTCCCAGAGCCTGCATCTCCCAGAGGGTGTGAAGAGAGTATTGGATGGGATCATCCAGACTTTCGCCAATATCACCCACACAGCACATCCGTTTTCCCTGATAGCGGTGAAAAGCCTTTTCGAAAAAGGATTTTGTCGTGATCGATCCCGGATTGGTCACCGGCAGGTCGGTCAAGGGCAGGCCAGGGAGGTTTCCTTCTTTCGAGACCTCAAAGATACACTGAGAGAAGACCGGGATGAGCTTAACCCCTCTGGGCACACATTCCTGATAGATTCGCCGGATTCCTTCGAGGCTTCCGCAGGCGGTAAAGACGTAGACCTGTTTGGGAAGATGGTGAGCAAAAGCATTCTTCAGAAAATAGGCGATGGTTGAACCAGAGGCAATGGCGGTGTCCGGGATAAACCAGATCTCACCCTGATATTCTCCAACCAAGCCCTGGGCTTTAATCTCCCAATCATCGCCCTTTGGATTGAGAACCCTCTGAAGTTTGATGAAGCCGGTGGGAAGGAGGAGATGATCGTAGGGGGGAATGTTTCCAATGGCCTGCTGCAGGTCAAAGGGGTAGGCCCCTCTGAGGATCAGGTATTGGGCACATGGTCGGTCGCGGAGTGGTTCAGAGAGGAGTTCAAGGAAGGAAGTGGCGATATAGCGAATCATGTTAAATTTAGGTCGGCCACTGATTCCTCTCCCTAAGAGAAAAGACTCCCCCATTTTGCTTTCCACGACATAGATCAGAGGAGGAACCGTTGGGTCATTCCGAAGATTTCGCACCTCCCATGCCCGGGCATGACCTGTGGGAGTGACCATGGAAGGAGTTCCCACATCCTCAAGATAGATTCTGTCTTTCATTCAAAACCCCTCGGGTCTGACTTGGAAATTTGAATTGTAAACCCCGTGTTCCTCCCATGAGAACCTAAACTGAGCGATTCACCCAATCTCCCAAGGAGGGGTGGCAATGCCTCAAACCCTTTTAGAATGCGATACGTTGAACGTCTGGGTCATGGACCTTAAACGTTCACCCAACGGGTGATGATTGAACAGGCCCGATGGTTAATTTAATCAATCAAAGGTCATCGCTCTAAGAGGCTTTTCGGCCTCCCCGCCCCCGTTGTGAAGGGTGAAAGAAATCGCTCAATTTAGGTAGAAATAAATCACCAACGGGGTTCGCAGAGAAAGAGACGAATCCCGTCCCCACTACAAATCCCGATAGAAGCTAAGCTTCGCAGGGGACAAGCGACAGGGCCATCTAACCAGGTCAAAACTGAGCTCAGGGGATCAAAGGACCTTCAAGGTTTTATGATTCTCCAGGGACGAATTCACCTGAGGACAGGCTCTCCAGATTTTCTGTTACCTGATCCCCTGGTCACGTTCCTATTTGGGGATCACCCCGCTTGGGAATTTTTCTGAATAAACTTTCTTGACCTCAGGCATCTTATCGAGAAGTCCAGCCTTGAACATGTCCTTGGCCACATTTTCCCACTTTTTGGGGTTAATATACCCTAAGCCATGCTTCTTAGTGTCGGCATTGATCATTAAGGCTTTCATTGGAGCTACGGCATCCATCTCATGGGCGAAGTCCAGTCCATCATTGGTCTTTTTTAAGATGGCAAAGGCTTCCTTTGGATTTTCAAGAGCCCATTGGAATCCCTTATACCTTCCGGTGACGACGGCCTGGACCACCTCTGGATGCTTTTTGAGGATCTCCTCCGTTGTGAAGAGAACGTTGTCCATCCAGTCAATTCCCAGATCCTTATAGTCGGTGGTATAAAAAGTTTTCCCCATCTTTTTGGTTTCGCGCTGAGCCGTAATGAGTTCATTGTAAGTCATGGCAGAGGCAAGCGGCCAGGTTCCAGCCAACCAGGGTTTAATGTCTCCGCCCTGATTCTGGATGGTGAACTGTTTTTCCCAACCCTTGCCCACGGCACATTTTGCTTTGGCATCATATCCGATCCAGATGCCGAAGTCGCCTTTGATATCTTTTGCTGATTTGATCGGAGTCCAGCTGATGATCCGCATGGCGCTGTTCTGGAAGTCAACGCTTACAGCGACCAGATCTATTCCTTCCCGTTCACGGGCACGGATGATATTTTCAGGGTAATCATTGCCAAAGGCGATGTGACCAGCCCTGACAGCAGCCACAACCTTCTGAATTGGCGAGATGCCGGGGCCTCCCTGAACCTCCTTCACCTTGACCTTCCCGTAAAAGCCTTTGTCCACGGCAACCCATCCCCCTGCGGACTCCATGTGGATGAACCAGGCTTCATGAACAATCACTTCCTGTGCCATTGCTGTCCATGGGAGCAAAGCAACCATGACGACCAGAGCCAATCCCAGATTTTTCATTTTTACCCTCCTCCTTTTCCTAAAGCGACTAAAGTGATCTAACGTGCCCTAACGTTTATTTTCAAACACTTTCTTAAGTTCAACACTCCGAACGCCACACTCCGAACAGAACTCACCTCCTTTCCGCAGAGACGTGCCAGGCAATGACCCGTTTTTCCACAAGGGTGATTACGCCAACCAAGGAAAGCCCTAAAAGTGAACAGGCGATGATGCTGGCAAAGACACGCGGGGTGTCCATGATGTAGATTGCATCCACAATTAAAAACCCCAATCCTTTATAGGCCCCGAAGACTTCTCCAACCACGGCTCCAATGACCGCAAGGGTCCACGCCACCTTGAAACTGGCAAAGATCTGGGGAAGGGCAAATGGAAACTGAAGATACCAGAATTTTTGCCATCGCGATGAATGATACGAGTCCATCCATTTGATTTCTGTGGCTCCGACTGAGGCGAGAGATTTGAATGTGGGGCCGAGCACAGGGAAGAAGACACAGATGACGGCCGTGATCACCTTGGACCACATCCCGCTACCAAAGATGATGACAATGGGTGCGGCGATTGCCACAATGGGAGTGCTGTTAAGGATCACGGCATAAGGGTAGAACATCTCCTTCAATGGTCTGGACCAGAGGAAGAGAATGGCCGTGAGAATTGCTGTAAAGGAGCCAATGAGAAAGCCAATGCCGGCCTCAAGAAAGGTCATCAAGGTGTGCGTGGCCAGCAATTTAAATTTGAGGACAACATAAGCGAGAATGGTGGAGGGGGTGGGGAGGAGGAATTTCGGAATCTCCAATCCCCTGACCAGAATTTCCCATAAGAGAAGAATGCCGAGGATAGAACCGATCGAGTAACGATTCATTGTTTTAAATTCAGATTTCGGAATTCGGATTGCGAAGTTTTAAAAAGAATATATTTTTTATTCCGCATTCTGCAATCTAAGATCGGCCATTATAAGCCGTTCTGTCTCATATATTTGCCCTGATAACAGGCTTCGCCCTCGGTACGCTGCAGGACAATCTGACATATTTTGACGCTGGGTTTGAGCACCAACGGGAAGGGAGCAAGGTTCCCAATTTCCAGCACCTGCCGGTTATTGACTCCTGGTTGCACGAATCCAGCCGTCATATGAATCACCAGGCCCATGCGGGCAAAACGGCTCCTGCCTTCGAGCCATCCGCATATGGTCGTAGGCAATTTTATCCTTTCAAGCGTAATTCCCAGAACGGTTTCCCCGGGCATGAGCGTAAAGGAGTCTTTGACCTCGACAAGTTCAGTGAGATCTTCTACCGAGATTCCATCCTCCACCACGCAGGCATTTCTCAGTTTTTTAAAGACTCTGAACTCATTACCCAAACGGAGGTCAATGGACCCAGGCCCCACGTGATCCTCTTCAAATGGTTCAATCTCAATATGTCCGAGATGAATCTCTTTCAAAATCTCTTCCCTGGTCAGAACGCCCATAAATCACCTCATGGTAAGATGTTTTGGTGGTATTCCTGGATTGAATGAACCGCGATCCCTTTCTTGAGCAGAGATTCAATACCGTTGACCACGGCTTCCGCGCCGGAGAGGGTGGTGATGATTGGAATGTTATGGGCGACAGCCTGACTTCGGATGACGACCTCGTCAGCTTTGGGTTTCTTCCCACTCGGGGTATTGATGACCAGTTGAATCTCTCCGTTTTTCATCCGGTCCAAGATATCGGGCCTTCCCTCTCCGACCTTGAAAACGGTCTGGACCTCGATTCCATTGTTCATCAGGACCTTGGCCGTTCCTCTGGTGGCAATGAGTTCGAACCCGAGATCCGCTAATTTCTTGGCCACAAAGACGATGGCCCGTTTGTCTTTGTTCATCACACTGATAAAGACCCTCCCTTTCAAGGGGATGGAGGTGCCTGCAGAGATTTGAGACTTGGCAAAGGCCACTCCAAAATCAATATCAATCCCCATCACCTCTCCAGTGGACTTCATCTCAGGGCCGAGGACGGTGTCAATACCATAGAACCGCTTGAATGGGAAGACCGATTCTTTTACAGCGATATGGCGGGGTTCGACCTCCTTCTGAATGCCAAGTTCCCAGAGTTTCTTCCCGGTCATCACCTTGGCAGCCACTTTCGCCCAGGGAACCCCTGTGGCCTTGCTGATGAATGGGATCGTTCTTGAAGCCCTGGGGTTGACTTCGAGGACATAGATCACATCATTCTTAATCGCATACTGGATATTCATCAACCCCACCACCTGGAGTTCTTTGGCCAGCCCATAGGTATTTTTTTTAAGCTGTTCGATGAGATCATCGCTCAAGGAATAAGGGGGGGTGACGCAGGCACTATCGCCAGAATGGATTCCGGCAGCCTCAATATGTTCCATGATGCCTGCGATGAGACAGGTTGTTCCGTCGGATACCGCATCCACATCAATTTCAATGGCGTCCTCGAGGAATTTATCAATCAGAATCGGATGGGAGGAAGAGGCTTCCATCGCGCGCTGAACAAAACGTTCAAGGGTGGCTTCGTCATAAACGATTTCCATGGCTCTTCCGCCCAGGACATACGAGGGCCTCACCACCACCGGATAGCCAATCTCCTCAGCAACCTTTCTGGCTTCTTCAAAAGAGATTGCCGTGCCATTCGGAGGCTGGATGAGGCCAAGTTTATTGAGCATGGACTGAAAGCGCTTCCGGTCTTCTGCCCGGTCAATATTGTCAGGGCTTGTTCCGATGATTTTAGCGCCTGCCTTTTCCAGAGGAACAGCGAGATTGAGCGGGGTCTGTCCTCCGAACTGGACGATGATGCCATCGGGTTTTTCCTGATCCACAATGTGGAGGACATCTTCGAGGGTGAGAGGTTCGAAATAGAGTTTATCCGAGGTATCATAGTCTGTTGAAACGGTTTCGGGGTTGGAATTGACCATGATCGTCTCATACCCCAATTCTTTAAGGGCAAAAGCGGCGTGGACGCAACAGTAATCGAATTCGACCCCCTGACCGATCCGGTTGGGACCCCCGCCCAGTATCATGATCTTCTTTCTCGAAGAGGGTCTGGCTTCGTTCTCTGTTTCGTAGGTGGAGTAATAGTAGGGCGTGTAGGCTTCAAATTCTGCTCCGCAGGTATCCACCAGTTTATAGACAGGAAGGATCCCTCTCTCTTTTCGCATCGTTCGAATGGCTTGATCATCAAAGCCTAAGAGATGTCCAAGCTGAACATCGGAAAACCCGAATTCTTTGGCTCGCCTGATCAGTTGGTCAGGGATATGGAGCTGATCCGGCGTCAGGGTCATCCGCCAGAGTTCGAGGTCTTTGATGGCCGATCCATAGGAACGTATCTCCACCTCGAGGTCAACGATTTCCTTAATATTAGAGAGAAACCAGGGATCTATCCGTGTCAGTTCATGGATCTCCTCCATGCTCATCCCGAGCAAAAAGGCGTAGCGAAGATAGAAGAGCCTCTCCGCATTCGGGGTTGACAGTCTCTTCTTCACCTGCTCAATGAGTCGGGATCGGGTGGAATTTCTCGAGAGATCATTCAAGAGGAGTTTGTCCTTACCATCTGCCCCCAGACCGAATCTTCCAGTCTCCAGCGACCTTAGCCCTTTTTGGAGAGCTTCCTTGAAGGTCCGGCCAATGGCCATGGTCTCGCCCACCGATTTCATGGAGACCGTGAGGGTGGGGTCGGCATCCGGGAATTTTTCAAAAGTGAACCTGGGAATTTTGACCACGCAGTAGTCAATCGTTGGCTCAAAAGAGGCAGGGGTCTTTCTCGTGATGTCGTTTGGAATTTCATCGAGCGTATATCCCACGGCTAATTTGGCAGCGATTTTAGCTATGGGAAAACCGGTGGCTTTGGAAGCCAGAGCAGAGGAGCGTGAAACCCTCGGATTCATTTCAATGATGACCATCCGGCCATCTTCTGGACGAACGGCGAACTGGATATTGGAGCCTCCGGTTTCGACCCCGATCTCACGGATCACCCGGATGGCTGCATTTCTCATCCTCTGATACTCTTTGTCAGTCAGGGTCTGGGCAGGAGCGACGGTGATGCTGTCTCCTGTATGAATGCCCATGGGGTCAAGGTTCTCGATGGAACAGATGATCACGACATTGTCATTGAGGTCTCGCATGACCTCCAGCTCATACTCCTTCCATCCAAGAACCGATTCTTCAATCAGAATCTCTCCAATCATGGACCATTCGAGGCCCCGTGCCGCCATTTCTTCAAATTCCTTTATGTTATAAGCTACCCCGCCTCCAGTGCCGCCCAGGGTGAAACTGGGACGGATGATTAGGGGGAAACCAATTTCTTTAGCCACTTCAAGGGCTTCAGGCAGTGAATAAGCGAGCCCGCTTTTCGGGAGGTCGAGCCCAATCTTTTTCATTGCCTCCTTGAAGAGTTTCCGATCTTCTCCTTTTTTGATCGCTTCGTACTTGGCTCCGATCATTTGGACATGAAATCTTTCGAGGACTCCTGCTTCATAGAGTGAAACCGAGACATTGAGACCGGTCTGCCCTCCCAGCGTGGGAAGCAGGGCATCAGGACGCTCACGTTCAATGATCTTTTCAACAATCTCTGGCGTGATCGGCTCAATATAGATGCGGTCGGCCATCTCCGGGTCGGTCATGATGGTGGCCGGGTTGGAGTTTACCAGAACCACCTCAAACCCCTCCTCTTTCAAGGCTTTGCAGGCCTGGGTTCCAGAATAGTCAAACTCACAGGCCTGGCCAATGACAATAGGCCCGGATCCGATGATGAGGATTTTTCCGATATCGGTTCGCTTTGGCATAGGTTAAGTCAAACCCAAAACTCTGAGTAAACTCAAAACCCCAAAACCTTTTGGGTTTTAAATTTTGGGTTTATTTAGAGTTTCCACCCTTTCGTACCTCGATCTATCAAAACTTTCACTCTATACGATGCTCATCTATCTTCCCTCTCCATCATCTTCACAAATTCTCCGAAGAGGCTTTGAGTGTCCTGAGGCCCTGGAGAGGCCTCGGGATGGTACTGAACCGAAAAGATGGGCAGCTTCCTGTGCCTCATTCCTTCGAGGGTATGGTCGTTGAGATTGATCTGGGTCAATTCAACCTCTTGCGGATTGAGAGAATCCGGGTCCACAGCAAATCCATGATTCTGTGAAGTGATCGCTACCTTTCCAGTCTGGAGATCCTTGACCGGCTGGTTGGCTCCCCGGTGCCCAAACTTCAATTTAAATGTCCTTCCTCCTAGGGCCAATCCTAAGAGTTGATGTCCCAGACAGATGCCGAAGATCGGTTTTTTACCGATTAACTCTCTTACGGTCTCAATGGCATAGGGGACGCCTTGCGGGTCGCCGGGTCCATTGGACAGAAGGATGCCATGGGGTTTGTAAGAAAGAACCAGTTCTGCAGGCGCAGAGGCAGGCAGGATGATCACCTCGCAACCCCAGTCCCGAAGAGAGCGTAGAATATTGAACTTGACGCCATAATCCATCACCACCACCCTCCGTCGAGCTGGCCCCGTAGCCGGAGGAAGGTCCTGGTTTAAGAATTGGACGTCATTGGGTTGAGTCCATTCGTAAGGCCTCTGGCAGGTGACTTCTCTCACCAGGTCGCGTCCGATCAATCCGGGGGAAGCCTTCACCTTTTGAAGCAGTCGGTTGGGGTCAACCTCCTCTGTGGAGAGAATGGCCTTCATGGCCCCCTTTTCGCGGATATGTTTGGTGAGGGCACGCGTATCCATTCCTTCCACTCCCATGACGCAATGGGCGATCAGATATTCGGAAAGGGAACGGTTGGCGCGCCAGTTGCTGGTGATGGCACTATTCTCCTTGATGACAAAACCTTCTACTTTTGGATTCTGCGATTCTGTATCTGCTTCATTGATTCCGTAATTCCCGATGAGGGGATATGTCATTATGACAATCTGGCCCTTATAAGATGGGTCCGTCAGTATTTCCTGGTATCCGGTCATGCTCGTATTGAAAACGAGTTCTCCTGCCTTTTCCCCAGGAAAGCCAAAGGACCTCCCTTCAAATCGAGTTCCGTCTTCAAGGACCAGGATGGCTTTTTGAATGGATTTCATAAAAAATTTTACTTCATTTTTTAACCCCACCTCACCACCCCTTACATCAGGGGGAGACAGAAAGGGTGAAGCGGGTTAGAAAAGGATAACAGTGCATAAAAAAAGACCCCCGATCCCATTTATTTAGGATCGAGGGTCTTTGATTTATCTTCTACCCGTTTGGCCATAAAACTTTCTTAAACAAATTTTTATTCTCTTAACATCCCGGATGTCGATTGTCAATACAAATGAAAGATTACAGGGATTCTAAAAGATGATTACAGCGTTTGATTTTTTCACCGAATTTCCAATCGTTGTCATCGTTTTTTAATCGCTGTCAATAGAGTTTTAGGTCAGGCATAGACGTAGATTTTCGTCTTGGTCGGTCTGGCCATCAGTTTCTCAATCTTTGCCTGAGCCTTCTTTCGTTCGGGATTCTTTTCCCAGGCCTTCCAGTCATCCACGCTTTGCCAGGTAGTGATGACGATATAGTTGTAATGGTCATCCAGTGAGCGAAGCGTTTCGCCTGAGATATAGCCCTTGGATGGAACCGCCTTTAGCCTCAATTCCCGAAGTAACTTTCCAAACTCTACTTCCTTTCCCTTCTTCACCTTCCGGTCAATAATGATCCTGACTGCCATAGCCGCTCACCCCCTCTTTTTTTCTCCATCCTACCAATTCTTTTAGGAGATTTCAAGAGGAATTTATGGCTTATTCGTCAGATAGTCGTCCGTCATATAGTCCTCCAGCCAAAAGACTATATGACTATGCGACCATCAGACGGTCAGACTTAGGAAGGGCAGGGGAGAGGGCATCCATGCCCTTGGGAGACATTCTCGCCTTCGAGAAGTCCTCTACTTTTTCCCCGGGGATGTGTCCGCCGATGCCAGAGTCATCCCCTGCCCAATGCTTTCTTAAGATAACGATTTGATCCCCCTCTCCCCTAACGACTGACCATTGCCGAAAGAGGGAAAGAAACAGCCTGGCAAAGAGTTAGAACGTGGGTCCTTTGGAGAATGTGAAACGGTTATTGGAATCATGTCAAATCGGTTCAAAGGATTGGAACGCCTGAATTTAAACAATTCAAGGTTACCGCTCTAAATCTTTGGGAAGCGTCTTTTTATCCTTTGACAGGCCGCTTCCCAGCAAAGCCGCCCACCTCTTTCCTCTTGAAAAGGACGGTTTTTTTGAATGATGACACCGTCTCTCTAAGGGAAGGACTTCACCGTCATAAGAGATTAAAAAACACCCTTAATGGTACCCTTCCAGCTCTCCTCTTGGGACAATCCATCTAAAATCTTCAGGAGTCATGCTCAAGAAGTTTCCCTTCAGGTTGATGTGGAGATGGTTATTCTCCTTTGAGATCCCAAGGTTGAAGATCCTCTCAAGTTTCAGCAACCGTTCCATGATCTCTTCCCATTTTTTCTGATCGATGGGATTGACTTTTCCGCCCCTGTATTGTGCTTCATCCAATCTTCTGTTGGGGTCGTAGAAGATGACCTCGCCAGCAGAAGCGCCTGCGAGGATCTTTGCTCCCCGGTAAGGAGAGTCCATCTGACAAAGCCTTCCACTGTCGTCCCAGAAGAGTCCTAATATCATGACCGACCCGCCCATGAGCGCCTGGCAGAGATGTTCGTAGGCCGTGCCCACAACATTCACCTGTAGCCCCGGACCCCGCGGGTCGCTCACAGCACAAACCCATCCCCGGTCCACCACATTGCCAAGGATGTTAAATGTTCCTCCCTTTGATGAATATCCAGTGACCTTGCCGGCATCTCCATGAATTTGAAGGGTTCCGGAATGCATGACCATCCCCGTGAAGTTCTGGGCATGCCCATGGACGCGCACCAGGGTTCCCATGTTGAAGGCACCAAGATATTCGCCAGGGCTTCCAAAGACATCTACCACCGTATCAGAGGTATCACCAGAACCCATTCCCATTCCAATGCCCCGCTGCCCTTCGACCCGGTAGACGATGAATCTTCGCCATCCCATCCGGTGTGCCTGATCGAGAAAGGGGCTGAGCACCCGGGAGGGATCAATTCCTTCGGGCAGAAATCCCCGTGAATCAACCAGTAGGACCTGACAGGAATCCTCGGGTGGGTTCAATCTTTTTAGATTGGACAGGGTGATTCGAATGATTTCAGGTCCGCCGTTGATGCGGTCCAGCAGGGCGGTCAATTCTTCCCGGACCATATGGGTGAGCAGACCCCTGTCTTTTTCTCCGGTCTCCCAGCTTGGAAGCCGATCGTGAATATGGGTCAGATCCTCGATGGCTTGGAGGGGTGATTGGTTTTCTATGATCTCGCTCAGGGCCTTTTTAAAATGTCCAACATCCCAGCGGCGAAGCCGCTGACGGATGAACCCTGGGCGATCAGAGGTGGAGTCCATGGTTTCACTCCAGTCCACCGGGAGGTTAGGCTGGCCAGATGGGAAAAGACCATGTGGGATAGGGATCTTGCTGCCAAATTTATCGAGAACCTCATATCCTGTAATCTTTCCTCTGTCGTCGTAAAAGAGCCTGCTCAGCATGCCAGGGTTGACTGTGAAGGTCACCGGAGCCACCGTGCTTTTGATCAAACCGAGACGGTAGAGTTCCTCAAGACCTGCATCGCATCCCTGTTTTTCGGAGCAGATGATGCTGACGAAGTTTTCACCATCCTCATAGAGCATAGCCACATTGGGCCGGAGCAGAGAGGGATCAATGATGTCGAGTCGCTCGATGATTCTGCGGTTCGGGTCAATTCTTCCGCAGAGGTACTGATAGGGGCCATCGGGTGCGCTTTCGAGTTCCACCTCCTGAATACGCTCAAATCGGTCTCTGAGCCCGTCAGGCAGCTGCGTGAGGGTCCACCCGGTGGTTGGTGAAAAGGATTCCACCAGGGCATCAAAGGGATAGTGAAAATATTGGCTGAGCAGATGGAGTTTGAGAGAGGCCACAGCCGTGTCGGTTTGAGCCAGCGGAGTCAGATTAAATTGGGTGACCCGGTTGAGCATGGTCCGATAATTGGTCGTCTCGCCATTATGGGTTAAAGCTGTATGCAGTTCAGCGAAGGGATGAGCATTCATCTGATCCACCACCGAACCAGTGGCCAACCTCCGATGGATGATATTGGCCGGAGCGTCCGGAAGCTCCCAGGGAATGTGCGAAGAATCGCTCTTCCAGCAACCAGAATTCTTGCCGCAGGAGAGCACGGCCGCCTTCTTCTGAGGATCTTCCACATAATTCTCTTTCGTGATCCTTCGGGCGAGACGGTAGATGTATTCGTCCTCTGCCTCCTGGAGAAACCCTCTGTTCTGTCTGTAATTTTGGAGATGGAGATGAGTGTAGCGCATCTGCCGGGGAGGCCAGATCTCGTCTTTGAGCAGTTCGTCTTCGATGAAACGGAAGAGCTCATCCTGACGAACCCTTACAAAGAATCGAAAGACATCGCCCGGGTCTTTGTCGCCGAAGCGCCGAAAATCTTCTTCCTGACCTTCCGCATTGAGACGATAGGGAATCCGAAAACGTTGCAGGTCCGGATGGTCTTCGGCGACCTCCAAGCCATTGAAATACCTTTCCCTGATGAGCTTCATCACCTCCAGTCGGAAGGCAAGGACTTTCTCTCTGGCCCTCTTTCGGATCTTTCTCGGGTGGAGTCCGAGATCTCTGGAGAGGTGTTCGAGCTCGACCTCATCCTGGCGAATGCCTTTGATCAGAATGTGCAAGGCATACTCATCAAGATGTTCGGGATAGCATCCTCCCTTCCAGATGCCTACGCCATCCATGCCACGGTTTGCCATGCGATCGAGCATCAGATCCATCACATGGCTGGGAATGAAATGGTTTGAAACGATGGCCGCTACCCCGCAATCCGAAGGGGAGGTCCATGAATCTGTCTGTGGAGGAGAGACTGGGAGCTCCTTGCCTTCTTCTGGATGAAGGGGGGTGGTTTCTGCGAAAAGGGTTCTTCGGCGGCGATGGGTGTTGACCCGCTCTTCGAGAACAGACCATCGGATACAGTCATAGCGGCCACGGAGCTCGCGGATATCTTTCATGCCCAGGGCTGCTAACGCACGGATGATCTGGGCTTGAAGAATGGCACGGAAGTTGATGAGCTGACGGGTGTTGATCTCCACGTCTCGAAGCAGTTGCATCTTTGGATTGACCGTGGAGATACCGCTCCGGCAGCCGGATTCGCAGTTACGATCCCGAACGCAGCCAATGGCCACCAGATCAGAGGTTCCAAGAACGACCCCATCGAGCCCCATGGCGATTCCTTTGATGATATCTCCCCAGGTCCGAATGCCACCGCTTCCCATGAAGACCAGATGATCTCTCAAATTGGAGTCCATCAGCTTCTCGTGACAGATGGGGATGGCATACTCCATGTGCATACCCATCTGACCTTTGATGATGTCAGGAGCAGCCCCTGTGCCTCCCCTGGGTCCATCGAGCCAGACCTCAATCGTCATCCCATTGTCCTTGGCAATCCTGGCCAGGCCAGAGACAATAAATTCGATATCCGGAGAGGGGGAGACCTTGATGCAGATCGCTGCCTTCCGGTTGATCATGCGAACCGCATCAATAAAGGCTTTCACATCTTCGATCGAATAGCAGTTGTGGAAGGGGAAAGGAGAGATGAGGCTCACCCCCTCGGGAACGCCCCGCAGCCTTGAGACCAGACCAAAGACCTTTCTTCCAAGAAGGTGTCCGCCCACTCCCTGTTTGGCTCCCTGGCTGTAAGTGATGACGACACGTCTGGCACGGCGAATCGTCTCTTTGGTCACTCCAAAAAGGCCTGTCTTGAGCTGGGTCGAGATATAGGGCTCTTCCTCAGGGGTGACGATGGGAACAAACTGGACCGGCATGGAAGAGGGATACCTTTTCAGGACTTCTCCGATCTCCCGATATTCTCGGAAGAGAGACTCCTTCTTGCTGACACGACGGAGCAATTCCTCAATGGTCAAAAGCTTTCGCTCCTCCATCACCCTGCCCAAAAGGATGACCTGTCGTTCTGTCAGTTCAAGGGGATTCCACTTCGCATCGAGGATGTAGAAGGTCGGGTACCCACCCTCTCCAGTATCGAGCTGAGTCTTGAGTGTCCGGGTGGCTAAGGCCCTGGCCCGCCAGGTTCCTGGTCCGATCGAACCAACAGACATGCCTGCTCCGATTAAAGGGGTCTTGAGACGGAGGGAAGGGGTCAGTTGGAGGGCGGTTGAAACTTCATCCAGTTCTTCCTCTGGAATCTGATCGGGCTCCTTCTCAAACCGGATCTCAATCCGATCGAAGCCATCCCTCAGATGGCCGATGGGATCTGCATTCTTAAGGAGAAGGGTCTCTGGATCGCCACTTGCCATGCGGCCTACGAGGGTGATGAGTGAAGCAGGCCAGACGTGATCCTGATCAAAGATGCGGAAGCAGGCAGGGTTCATCTTTGAATCATAGAAACGGTGAGGGAGAAGGGTTGGATGAATCATCTTCATGAGCTGATGATAGCGCCATCCATAACCTGACATCAGGCCTTCCCGATGGATCCGTTCCCTATTGGAGGCTTCATTCCTTTTGAGACGGGCTGGATCGTGAAAGAGGTCATAGACCCTCTGCTCCAGATCGTCAAAGATGATGAGGCGGTTCTCCTCTCCGACCGTCTTCTTAATGTCCTTAAAACCCGAGGCCCCAAGGACCTCGATGATCTGAACGTTCCAAACCCGAATTAGATTGGAGAGGCGCCTGGCCAGAGTCTTAGCCTCCACGGGAGACTCAGGGGGTTGTCCCTGGAGCGCTTTCTGGCGTGCCTGAGGATCGCCAACAAAAAGGATCGGCCAATCAATTTTGATGGCATTCGCTCCCCGCTGGATGGTCTTCTGTGCATCGGCTGCAGAGCGAATGCCACCTGAACCGATGATCGAAAATCTATGCCGAAGCTTCTTCTCCACCAGGGAGCGGTGAACGGCTGGCACCCCATCGGTGGTCGGATAGTAGCCTATCTCAGGGTCATAGTCTGAGGTGAGGCAGATGAGGTCAAAAGGCGATTGGATGAGAGCCTCCAATCGTTTTTGAAGAAATGGAGAGAGCCGAAGCTCTTCGTCCACCTCGCCCCGGTTGAGGTTTACAACAGCACAGAGCACGGTAGATTCTGGGAAGAGAGACCGGATCTGATCTCTTTGCTTCAGGACCGTTTCATCTATTTCAATTTCGATCAGGTCGAAGATCTGGCTGTTTGAGAGGCGGTGCAGGGCCTTCAGATCGTCCGGTCTGAGTCTGAGGATGATGGAGTTCATACGGTTTTCGATTTTAGATCGAAACCGTTCAACGTCTTTCAGCCGCAGGGTCAGCCGGGTTCCCAGGGTATGGCAAGCCTCGAGCATGGCCTCAAGCCAGATCTCATCCACATCCATCGGAAGGAGATCGAGAAGGATCGGCGTTTTGAATGAGATGAGGCGGAGAGGAGGTGTCACGATCTGGTCGTTTTCAAACTTCAGAAACTTCGGTCGGCGTCCCAACTGGACTGAAATGGCATCGGCTGAGCTCTCATAGAGAAGGTTCTGGGCAGGGCCGACAATATGAAAATGGCCAAAACGAATGGAATCATTGCCTGATCCACGATGGGGATCTCCCTGACCAGTTCCTGAGACAGGAATCTTGCCTGTGGTGGCTTCCAGGTCAATGTGGGTGATGACCCGTGCGGTCCAGTAGGGATCATCCAACTGGAGAAAACAGGGATGAAGCTCCACGGTTGTGGCTGGAAATCCAGACGCCACCTGGGGACATCTCTCCAGACAGGAGCCGCAGCCGCGGCAGAGCCCTTCGTCCTCGATCAGGATGAGGCGGGGATCGGATTCACTCCTTTTGCGAACGCTGTAGATGCAGGCATCTATGCAGGTTCCACAGTGGATGCAGTGGGCCTCATCCACCCGCACCCGGTATCTTGGGAAGGTATTCCGTTTTTCATGGATCTTCTGGTCAAAGCCCGTTCTCATGATGTCGAGGTGACGATGAAAATCTGGGCTCTCTTCGACCTCACGGATGAATGATTTGATCTGTTCAATAGGAAAATCGCCGGTATCGGCTAAATACCGCTCCAAACCTTCAAAGAGGGGGAGGTGCTTCAAATGGACCTGGCATTCCTCATCACAGCGACCACAGCGGAGGCAGAAATAGAGGGGCAGGACCCTGGAGAGTTCCAACTCCCCTTTCTCAAGCCCTTTTTTAATCGTGAGAAATTTACCTCTGGCGGTCAGGGTTTCGTCCCCTGTGGCCCGGTAGACCGGGCAGCGTGCGACACAGGCGCCACACTGAGCACAGGAGAGGACCTCTTTGGCGATTCCATCGAGCCTTGAAGGAACGATGGGAGTCCGTAGCCTCAGTTTCTCTGCAGGAAAGAATGAGAGAAGCCTGAACATCAGCCACTGAGAGGTAGAGAGCCCAAGATCGAAGAGGCCCTCCTGAAAGAGGTGTTTCTGAAAGGCACCCCAGCGGCCCGAGGTGGAGAAGAATTTGCCTGAATTGAGGAGGCCAGCAGGATCTACCTTCTTCTTATAATTGACGAGCTGTTTCAGGGTATGTGGCGGAAAGAGCTTTTTCAGAAAAGGTGTATTCCAGATGCCAAGGCCATAAGGTTTTCCCCCGTAGGATTGAACTGCCAGCCTCAGCATCATGGGGATGAGCATCAAATCGAGATAGAAGATGTTTTTGCGATTGTCTGTTGCCAGCATTGCTAAGAAAAGAACTTCATTTGGATTGACCAGATGACCGATCGGATAGAGGGTGACGGCAAGATATTTGCCCCATTCGTTCACCTTTTCGATATAAGAGGCAACCCGATCAACAGGAAGGATCATCTCGCTTGCGAGGAGCGAGGGGCCTAACTGTTTGATGGACATGGGGAGGAAGCGTTTTTCCCAGAGCCTTTGGGCAAACGATTCATTGGTCGCTGTAAGATGTCGTTTCGTCAGATCGGATTCCAGGGCCTGGGCTTCCTTCTCACTGGAGAAGGCAACCAGAACGAGATAACCTGTTGAGGGTTCGGTTGTTCCATCAAGGGAGAGTCCAAGGGCCTGGATGAATCCAAGAGGATAGACCACAATGTCCTCGGGTTTTAGCGAAGAATGAGAAGCAACCTCTTTGGCAAAGGAATAAGCAGACATAGAGGCCTCAAAAGGGATGGCTACCGGATACCAGCGGACAGGCCGTCTGGAGACCTGAATCGTTGCGGTGACAATCACTCCCATCTGGCCCTCAGTGGAGAGGAAGTAGTCTATCTCAGGATCCTGACCAGAGAGGTCTTTGAGGGTACCCTCAGGGGTGATCACCCTTATAGAAATCACCTGATTTCTCACCGGTCCATGGTGAAATGTTCCAATGCCCATTCCACCTGTGGCCATCCATCCGATCAGGGTTCCTCCTTTTCCCGAGGCTATGGTAGAGAGAGTCAGTCCATAGCGCTCAAGCTCCTTCTCAATATCGAGAAACCGTGCGCCTGGGCCAACCGTTACCCGGAGGTTTTCGTAATCAACCTCAATCGTGTCCATCCGGCCAAGATCAATCAATATCCCTCCGCGGGTTGGCACGGCTCCGCCATATCCCCAGGTGCCTGCGCCTCTGAGGGTTAAAGGGACTCGATGCTGGCGGGCAAACGCAAAGATCTCCTGAAGGTGTTCTTCGTTCAATGGCTGGAGAATCAGATCCGGCAGGCTTTTGAGCATCAGGTCCCGGATCAGCGGGGGAAGATCCACATTGAGATCGGTGCGGTAATATTCGAGTTTTTCCGGATCACCAATCGTTTTTAGGTCAGGATGGCGCTGTAAAAAATCATCAAGATACCTTCTCCAGCCTAATTTTTTCTGCTTCTGCTTCACTCTTCTCAACCTCACATTGATTCGTCTTCAAAATTAGTTTTAAGGCCACGGTGACAAAGCCCTTATCGTCTATAGAAGGTTACGTCTGACGTGTGCCCTTCTTTTAAGCATTGCCGTTACCAACAACCGAAACGGGCCTCATTACCGTTACCGTTAATTTCCGCCTCCCTTCTATAAAATCGGCAGATACTTCTCCAGTTCGAATTGAGAGATGTGCGTCCGGTACTGATCCCACTCGATCTTCTTATTCTCAATGAATTTATGGAAGATGTGGTCTCCGAGCGTCTCCTTTACCAGACCGCTCTGCTCGGTCAGCTGGATGGCTTCGTGCAGGCTTCCTGGAAGCGATTCGATTCCATGTCTCTTCCGTGCCTCCTCTGACATCTCAAAGATATCCTCTTCAACTGGTGGTGGAAGCTCATAACCTTTTTCGATTCCCTTCAGGCCCGCAGCCAACATGACGGCAAAGGCAAGATAGGGGTTGCATGCTGGATCCGGAGAACGGAGCTCGATCCGTGTGGCCTTCTCTTTTCCGGGTTTGTACATGGGGACCCGAACCAGCGAGGAACGGTTTCTTCGTGCCCAGGCAATGTAGACCGGCGCCTCATAGCCTGGCACGAGCCTCTTGTAGGAGTTGACCCACTGGGAGGTGATGGAGGTGATCTCCTTTGAATGTTTCAGAATTCCCGCAATGTAGGACTTGGCGATCTTGGAGAGATGAAACTCATCCTTCGGATCGAAGAAGGCATTCTTCTCTCCCTTGAAAAGGGATTGATGGGTGTGCATGCCGCTTCCATTTTGTCTAAAGATGGGTTTGGGCATGAACGTGGCGTAGACCCCGTGCTTCAGGGCAATCTCTTTCACCACCAGGCGATAGGTCATGGCATTGTCCGCCATGGTGAGGGCCTCGGTATAGCGAAGGTCAATCTCGTGCTGACTCGGTGCCACTTCATGATGGCTATACTCCACCCTGATTCCCATGGCCTCCAGTGTGAGGATCGTCTCACGCCGAAGCTCAGTGGCCACGTCAAGTGGGGTAAGATCAAAATAACCGCCCCGATCGAGAATCTGTGGGGTTCCTTCACTGCTTTTAAAGTAAAAGTACTCTAGTTCGGGTCCGACATAGAAGGTGTAGCCCAGATCGTGAGCCTTTTTGAGGGTCTTCTTCAGAACCCATCGGGGATCTCCCTTGTAAGGAGTTCCATCAGGTTCATAGATGTCAGCAAACATCCTGGCCACAGCATTCTCCTTGGGTCTCCAGGGGATGATCTGAAAAGTCTTTGGATCGGGTTTTGCAATCATATCGCTTTCATCTATCCGGGCATAGCCCTGGATCGAGGAGCCATCGAATCCCATGCCTTCATCAAGAGCCCCTTCCAGCTCATCAATGGTTATGGCAAACCCTTTTAAAAAACCGAGGATGTCTGTAAACCAGAGGCGGATAAATTTAACATCATTCTCCTTAGCCATCTTCAACACAGTCTCTTTATCCATCTTCTCCTCCTTTTGTGATTTACGAATGTCACGAAGGTTAACGAATTTCTCAAATCAAGCCTATTTCATTCGTGCCATTCGCTGTAATTCGTGTTATTCGTGCTTTATTAAACCTAAATTGAGTGATTTCTTTCACCCTTCACAAGGGGGTCGGAGAGACCGAAAAGCCTTTTAGAGCGATGACCTTTGATTGATTAAATTAACCAAAGGGTCTGTTCAATCATCATCCGTTGGGTGAATGCTTAAGGTCCATGACCCAGACCTTCAATATATCATATTCTAAAAGGGTTTGAGACATTGCCCCCCTTGAGAGATTGGGTGAATCGCTCAACTTAGGTTAAAATAAAAAGCGTCTCTCCCTCTCAGGTTAGACGCCTTTGTCAGCCCAATACCCCGTTGTATTATTTGATTCCTCCCTCTCCCTTCAAAAGGACGGGGGAGTCAACAAATTTTTCTTATTTAAGATTTTCTTAATTTGTAGCAAATCATATGCCACGAAAGGCCATTTCATCGGACAAATGGTAATTTTGTAACAATTTGAAATTACATGAAATTATCTTGACCTAAGGAAGAGGACTCCTTGGAGAACGGATAGAGGGGCAAAAATCATTGATGAATTTTCGCCATACTGCTTAAAATAAGGCAATATGCCCATTCTCATAGAAAGACATTGACAAAAAGAGGTTGTTTTCATAAAGTTAGACTAAAAGGAAGAGGACCGGCAAAAAGCACTTCAAAAAGATAATGGGAGACCCTCATGGACACAGATCAATTTTTGGAAGTGGCGAAGAAGTTGGATTCGAAGAAGAAGGGAAAGAGAGAGGAACAGGAAAAGTTCCAAAAATTCTTCGAGCGGTTTCATCTCTTAAACCGGGCCTACCTGGACAAAGAGACCTTTGAAAAGGCACAGCAATCCATCTTTTCTATGGCAGAAACAATCGTCAATACGATTCGCTATCTCGATGAAGAGATTGCTCGCCTTAGAAACAAAGGAAGAAAACAACCTTTCGAAAATGTCGAGCTTGCCGAGATGCAGAAGACTCAGAAAAGAAATGAAATGTTAATAGGTGAATTCCTTTCAAGTGCACAGAGATAAACCCAGACATTTCTAATATCAAATCCCATTCTTGATGAAATCGTAAAAAGTCCCAAAGGGCTAAATTCTGTCATCCCTGCGCAAGCCGGAATCCAGTCTTTTTAGGCTATTATAACTTTATGTGATGATGTCTGGTTATCTGAATTCTCCGGAGAGAAAGATGCTCTGCATCTCTTCTCTTGCTTCCTCCAGGGCGGGAAGGTTTTTAAGCAGCGTCAATTTGATTCCCAATTTGGAGGCGATGGGTTCAAGTAATTTGAAACTTTCTTCCTTTTTTACCCTTATTTCTTTGGGTAAAGATTTAACCTCTTCCATGAGATTCAATATTTGATTTTGAAAATCGGTCCGATACCCTTCATGGCTGGCAATGTGATGTCCTAATACTAAACCTGAACGGTGATCCACACATAATAAAAGATAAGGGAAATAAGGCTTTTCTCCTTCGGTTATCACAAAAGGGGCATAGAAAAAATCGGTTTCCAGAACAATCTGGCTTTGACCCACCGTATTCTTAATTCTCTGCAATCGAACCTCGTCCACACTCGGAATAACCAACTCTTTTTTCTCAAAGGAGGCCGGCTTTAACCATTCGTCTCTCCAGACCAGACTTTCATTCGCCCTGTCCGCTACCTTGACAAAATAATGGCCTTCAACGGGAGAATCGAATAATTCCATGTTTGTTTGAAAACGTAAAGCAACTTCCCTGGCCTGTTCGAGGGCAAAGGTTAAAAAGATAGCCTCTTGCCTGTTTAAATACCAGGGTTCAAATCCAGGCTCATAACGCCTGAACAGTGGCCATGCTTTAGAGCCCCGGAAATTTAATCCGAGTGATTTAATTGTCTGTAAATCAGGCTTTTTTAAGAATTTTCGGTCATCGAAGGAGGCCATCAGGCAGTCCTGGAAGTGTATCGTATCGAAATCTTCCGGCAAAATCTCGCCTGATTGGATCTTTAAATAATCCGTCAGACTTTTGGTGCCCAGGTAAACAACCAGACCAAATACCTCACCAATAGCTCCCAGCACGCAACAGTAACCAATTTCTCCGGTTTCCGGATTCTGGACTCCAAACAGGTTTGAATCTTCCATCCAATTCCAGCATTCAATTTTTTTGAATTCGATAGCCGCCTGATACAAATCTCTCCATTCCTGCATTGAGGGTGACACATTTGGCATTTTGATTATCTCCTTTTAGAGGCTTACTTCGAGCAGGTTTTTTTCGACTTCTTCGAATAGATCATCGAGGGACTCTTGGATTCTAATTGTTTCTGCAATAGCTGTTACTACCCTACAATAGTGAGCCACTTCTTCGGATGATAGTTGCCTGCCCTTGCGGTCTTTGAGCCATTTTTCTGCCACCTGATAACCACCGATGTGATATTCCCAGACCTCGATGGAAATGCCGGTGAACCATTTCTCAGAATTGATGTGAACACGAGCTTTGTTTTGATCGTAGATTACTTTATCAACATGGAGGTTACCAGCCCCTTCACATTTCGAGATGGGTTTTGTAAGCTTCTTTGACCTGAGCAGGTGGAGTTCAACAAGCTCCTCGCCTTTCTCAGCCAGTTTGTTAAAAAGCTTGTAGTCTTTTGTGAAAGGGACGCGGGGGAAATCGGTCTTCAAAAACTCCGCATATTTTTCCCGGAAGGCATTGGAGTAGAGAACAGCATAGATGTAATGGAATATTTGTTCGGGGGAAGGTTGCTTTTTATAAGCACTTGATAAGGATTTAAACAAATCAGACCTGATGTTCGGATGCCGAACCGAATATGCTGTCGCAGGTTCAAAAACGAACATGGTTTGATATCGAGAAATTCCCGTTCTCCGGCTTGAGCCGCCGGAATCAGATTCTTTATTATAAAGATACAGGGGGAATTGATAGTTGGTAGTCTTCGAAGAAAGAACCCCATGTTCTGAAATTAGATTTGTGACAAGAAAATGCGTGTATGGAATTTGGATTTCTTCTCGGCGATGTGTCAACAATGCGAGATTAGGCTGTAACATATGCCGCATGACTTCACCGCGGGGCATACAATGAAAACCTTTTGACCTGCCGGTAAAATATGTATACCGAATGTCGAAGGGCCTATAAAGAATGGGAACAATATTCTCTTTGGTTGGGCCGCTTTTCTTCAAATCCTCTTGCGCTAAATTGACTTTCCAATCCCGCACATCATCTCCTAGTTGATAAGCATGGCGGGCAATCTCAGGCTCAAGGGAGACAAAGTTCAATACAGTTGTCCATGCTTGCTGAGAGGTGAAATGAATCGTCAGATGATCTCTGGCCGTTACAATTCCAACACTATTTACCGGAAAGATTTCCGGAATGCTCGGATAGGACTGAAACCGTCTGCTTAACCTTTCATCTCTTGGGACAAAGAGGTAGAAGGGAGAAGAAGGTTTGATCTCGGTCCATCCTTTCATTCGCAGGTCGTGTCTCAATAGCCATTGATACTTATCGTTTCGTAAGCCCCAAATTTCGCTGTGTTTAACCCTTTTGGGATGCGCCCCTTTTCTCTTCACAAAGAGCGCAATGGCGACGCCTTGCTGTATGTCAAAAACGTTTTCGTCCTTGGTCCCATCAGGGGCCTTTTCTTTTTTGAGTGAATTGCCGTGAAGGTCGAGGATGTATATTTCATCAAAAGAATTCATCAGCGATTGCCGCATTCCCCGAAAGGTGGGGTTATCGAGGTAGCTGTGATTTGTGATGAACCCGAGAACGCCTTCGCCGATCTGGTCAATCTTCCATTGAGCAAATCGGATGAACTTGACATAGTCATCCTGAAGCCACTTGGGGTTTTTCTCGCCAAGAGGTTTCCCATCCACCATCTTGTAGGTCTCAATTTGATTCTT
>OGCL01000963.1_pt1 | contig 27045 bp, 22 predicted proteins | sample 1570041 | NCBI WGS metagenome assembly OGCL01 (sample SAMN06266162, study PRJEB24511) | hot springs metagenome | isolation source: Hot spring water | place: South Africa: Limpopo | collected 2015-06-22 | reverse complement strand
TCAAAATGCTCATTTACAGCTCGTAAACTCCGCTTTTTCGCCTGTTTTTGCCTTGCACTGGCTGCCTCGCCTACGTTCTTCAACGGCCTGCTTGGGCAGAGTCGCTGCTGGCGCTGCACCGCGTATCGCATCGTGGGCAATTTAGCCGCAGCCGGGTAGCCCGGATAAGCCTTGGCGCAATCCGGGGGGTAGCGCTTACAGGCTGGGCAACAGTTGCAGGGTCAGGGCGGTCAGCACCAGATAGCGCCCGCTCTTGGCCAGGCTGACGATCAGCACGAATACCCACAGACGCTCGCGCATTACGCCGGCAACCAGGGTCAGGGGGTCGCCGATCACCGGCACCCAGCTTAGCAGCAGCGACCAGCGGCCGTAGCGGGTGTACCAGGCCTGGGCCTGCTGCAGGCGCTGAGGGCTGACAGGGAACCAGGATTTATCACGGTAGTGCTCGATATAGCGGCCCAGCCACCAGTTGAGCAGCGAGCCCAGCACATTGCCCAGGCTGGCCACCAGCACCAGGACCCAGACCGGGTAGGCGCCGCTGAGCAGCAGCGCCACCAGCACGCCTTCCGATTGCAGGGGCAGCAGGCTGGCCGCACCCAGGGCCGAGAGAAACAGCCCCAGGTAGACCGACAGGCTCAGCATGGGTTACGGCGGGCGATCAGGAGGCCGAATCCTGCTCGGCGTTCGCCATCACCTCTTCCAGCTTGAGCCCGGTCAGGCCATGGATGGTGCGCCACAGGTAATAGAAGATCAGCATCAGCATGATCATCGAGGGGATGGCGATCATCGGGTAGCTGAGCAGGTTCATCCGCCCCAGTTCGGCGTTGAAGGCTTCGCTGCCGGCCGGGCTGACCACGATCCACTTGGCCAGCACATAGTTCATCGCCGAGGAGAAGAAGAAGGTGCCACTCAGCCAGTAGGTGGCCTTGAGCAGGCGTGCTTCGAACTGCTCGGTATTGCCGCTCTGCTCCAGGCGTTCATGGATCTTGTCCACATTGAGTACCGCCTTGTTGAACAGCAGGGTGCGGATCAGCGGGTAGCGGGTGCGGGTGGATACCAGCACGGCAATGCCGATCAAGCCGGGAATCGCCGCTTCCTTGATCGCCAGCCACTGGTTGTCCAGCTTGAGCAGGCCGATGCCGCCGGTGAGCAGCACGCTGATCAGGCCGAGCAGGGCGATAAAGTTGAATTTGCGGTATTTGATCAGCTCGAAGGCGCCCCAACTGAAGGGGAAGGCCAGGGCCAGCAGCAGGGCGCCATCGGCACCGAGGTTCGCGTCGCCACTGAGTTTCATCAGAATCAGCGAGGGGATCAGCAGGCTGATCAGCAGATCGACCAGCGGGCGGGGCTTGTGGGTGGGGTGGTTGCTCTGGGTGATGTCGGTCATGGTGTTCAGCATGGGAAGTTGAGCACAGATGATCGCCTGCCTGGGCGGCGGCTACCAGCCCGGCGGTCGTCTGGAATGTGAAAAAGTGTGAAGGTTGGAGGGGGCGCTGGAAATCTGGCGGATAAGCGGTCGTGTTCTGGCCGGTGGGGCCAGGTCGGCGATGCTAAAGTGACAGTATCGGATCACACAAGGACGGAGGGCCAGCGCCGCTGGCCCTTGCCGGGCATGGCGTGGGTTGCCAGGGCTGATCGCCGGGAGCGTTCAGATGTGTATCAGGTCGCGGTTCCGTCATCTGCTGGGGGCTTTTGCTCTGCTCTGCCTGAGCCTGCAGGCCCAGGCGGCCAATTGCATTGGCATGGTGCCGGCTGGCGATACGGCCTTCTGGCGCCAGGTGGAGATCGGCGCCCAGCAGGCTGCCCGTGAGCTGAACCTGAGGGTCTATTACCGCGGCCCCCTGCGCGAGGGGGGCGTCGAAACCCAGTTGCAGGTGATTGAGCGGCTGCTGGGGCATGGCTGCAGGGCTCTGGTGATCGCCCCGAGCGATGAGAGCATCGCCGCCCGGGTCAGGCAATTGCAGGCCGGCGGCATTCCCACCCTGTATATCGATCGCAGTCTGAGCGAGCCGGCCCCTTTGGGTCTGGTGGCCACGGACAATTTCGCCGCCGGCTATCTGGCCGGCCAGCATATGGTTGAGTTGCTCCAGGGGGAGGGGCAGGTGGCGCTGCTGCGGTTGCGTCAGGGGCTGCATTCGACCAGTGAGCGCGAGCGTGGTTTTCGTCAGGGCGCCGAGGATGGTGGCCTGCAGGTGCTGATCGACCGCTATGTCGGCGATGACAGCCAGCGGGTGGTGGAGGCGCTGGGCGAGCAGCTGGAGCAGCTCGATGGTCTGTTCACCCCCAACAGCACCAGCTCCCGTGCGGCATTGGCGGCCATGCGTCGCCTGCACAAGGCCGGACAGCGCGTGCATATCGGCTTCGATGGCGACGAGGTGCTGCTGGAGGCTCTGCGCCTGGGCGATATGCAGGCGCTGCTGGTGCAGCAGCCGCGGATGATCGGTTATCAGGCCGTGCTGCTGGCGCATCAGGCCATGGTGGCGGGTACACCGGCGCGGCCCGCCCATACCCTGCTGCCGGCGCGGCTGATCACCCGGAGCAATATGCTGGATCTGTACGAAACGCTGCGGGATGTGCCGCCGCAGCCCTGAGCGGCCTGCGTGGCACGGCACTTTATCGAACGATGGTGGAGAACCGTCCATGGTCATCAGGCGAACGCTGCTTGCCCTGGCTGGAGCCTGCTATTGCGCGCTGCTCGGTGCCGCGGATTTGCGCCTGTACACCGAGGACTACCATCCGCTTAGCTATCTCGACAATGGCGTGCTCAGTGGCATGGCGGTGGAGGTGGTCGAGGCGCTGTTACGCGAGAGCGGACAGGCTGTGGAAATCGAACTGGTGCCCTGGACTCGGGCTTATCAGCAGGCCCAGCGGGAGGCCAATGTCGGGATATTCCCCACGGTGCGCACGCCCCAGCGGGAGGTCAAGTTTCATTGGGTGGGGCCCATTGCCGCCGGCCATACCAGCTTCTACAGCCGCAAGGAGGATGGCTTGCAGGTACACAATCTGGAGGATGTGGAGCGCCTGGGCACCCTGGCGGTACCCAAGCAGTGGTACTCCCATGAGGTGCTCAGCGAGATGGGGCTCAAGACCCTCTACGCAGTGCCTACCCCGGAACACATGATGCGTATGTTCAAGCACCGACGAGTCGCCCTGCTGCTGGCCAACAGTCTGACTCTGGATGCCCTGCTGGCCACTCAAGGCATGCGTCGCGAAGAATTGCAGTTGCACTACAGCCTGATGGACCACAAGACCTATATCGCCTTCTCCCTGGGCACCGACCCTGCTTTGGTGCAGCGCTGGCAGCAGGCGCTGGACAATATGCGGCGCAATGGCGAATTGGCGCGTATTCACCGGCGCTGGTTCCCCCATGCGGATGAGACGGATCTGGCGGAAATTATCGACACGCCGGGCGGCTGCACGGCGGCCTGCTAGGCTTGGCGCAGTGGAGGCCCATCATGCTGCGTCGTTATTGGCTTGGTCTGGTGTTGCTGCTGAGTGCGGGCGCTGCGCAGGCGGCCGAGTTACAGCTGCTGACCGAGGAGGCACCGCCCACCAGCTTCAGCCGCGACGGCGAGCTGGATGGTTTTGCCGTGGAGGTGGTGCGGGCCCTGATCGCGCGCACCGGGGACAGGGCCAGCATTGAACTGCTGCCCTGGACCCGTGCCTATCACCTGGCCCGGCATCAGGCGGATACGGCGTTGTTTGCCACAGTGCGCACGGCCGAGCGCGAGGCGAGCTTTCAGTGGGTGGGGCCGATCCTGCAGGGCACCACCAGTTTCTACTCCCTGAAGTCCCGTGGGCTGCGCTTCGACAGCCTGGCGCAGGTGGCCGCTAGCGGACCGCTGGCCGTGCCCAAACAGTGGTACAGCTTCGAGACCCTGAAGGCCATGGGGCTGGATAATCTCTATGGCGTCAGTGGGCCGAGGCAGATGGTGACCATGCTCAAGCATGGCCGGGTACAACTGATCGCCACCGAGGACCTGACCCTGGCCGACGAACTGAGCGCTGGCGGGCTCGACGCCGACGCGGTACAGGCGCATCTGCCCTTTATGCAGTCCAGCTACTACATCGCTTTCTCGCCGCAGACCGATCGCGCTCGGGTGCAGCGCTGGCAACAGGCCTTGCAGGGTATGCGTGAGGACGGCAGTTTCGAGGCGATCTTTCGCCGCTGGTTTGCCGAGGCGCCGCTGCCGCCTTGAACCGATCTGTGGCAGTCTGAGGACCCGCCTTGCCCGAGTTTGCCTATGCCCCGTGTACCTGCAGCCAACCCCAGTGCGGCCAACCGTGCCCAGTTGTTCAGTCAGCTGGCGGCCATGGAGCGGGCGGGTTTGCCGCTGTTGCAGGCTCTGGCCACGGTGCAGCTGCCGGCTGCGCTGGCGCCTGCCATGGCGCATTGGCGGCGGCAGCTGGAGCAGGGGCGCGAGCTGGCCTGTGCCGGTCAGCTCTGCGGCCTGCTGAGCCCGCTGGATGCCAGCCTGATCCGGGCGGCCCAGGCCAGCGGCTGCCTGGCCACCCTGCTGCAGCGTCTGGCCCAGGGCTACGGGCATCAGGCCCAGCAGCGGGCGGCACTCAAGTCGCGGCTGATGATGCCCCTGGCGGTGTTGCTGCTGGCGCTGTTTATCCAGCCTTTGCCGGCCCTGGTGGGCGGTCAGCTGACGCCTGCGGGCTACCTCTGGCACTGCCTGCAGCCGCTATTCGCTCTGGCCCTGATCTATGGGGTGGGGCGCTGGCTGTGGCGGCGCAACGAGCGTGCGGCCGAGGGCCAGGGGGCATTGCTTGGCACCCTGTTGGCGCGCCTGCCGCTGCTGGGTGATTTCTACCTGCGCAGCAATCTGCGGGATTTCTTCGCCACCCTGGGGCTGCTGCTGGAGGCCGGCCTGCCCATGCTCGATGCCCTGCCCAGGGCCTGCGCCACCCTGCGCAGCCGCCCCTTGCGTGCGCAGTTGGAGAGCCTGGCGCCACGTATCCAGGCCGGCCAGTCGCTGGCTCAGGCCCTGGCGCCGCTGCACTTTCCTGGCAAGGCCGTGGTTCAGGGCCTGATTGGCAGCGGTGAGGCCAGCGGCAGCCTGCCCGCCAGCCTGCAACGCTATGCCGGCGGCGAAACCGAGCGGCTGGACAGCCTGCGCGAGCAGCTGGCGCTATGGTTGCCGCGGCTGTTCTATGCCGCGGTGCTGCTGTGGATGGCCCAGGGCATTCTCGGCAGTGGCGCGTTCAGTCCGCCCGCGCTGCCCTGAACCCCTACTTGCGCGCCTTGAGCACGACGAACTTGGGTGTGGCCGCCACCTGTTCGACGCCGCGGAACAGGCGCGCCAGCTTGGCGTGATAGCCCAGGTGGCGGTTACCCACTATCCACAGCTCGCCGCCGGTGACCAGGGCGTTGCGTGCCTGCTGGAACATGCGCCAGGCGAGGAAGTCGCCGACCACCTGCTGCTGGTGGAAGGGCGGGTTGCACAGCACCAGGTCCAGGGAGTCCGGCGCCTGCTCGGCCAGGCCATCAGCGGCGCGGATCTGCACCGGCCGCAGGCCGAGAATCGCCCGCCAGTTTTCCTCGGCGGACTGCACGGCCATATAAGACTCGTCCACCAGGGTCAACTCGGCCTCCGGGCTGCCCAGGGCGTAGACGATGCCGAGCACGCCGTTGCCGCAACCGAGGTCGGCCACCCGCTGCCGCTCCAGGTGCCGCGGCAGGTGCGGGAGAAAGGCGCGGGTGCCGATATCCAGGCCCTCGCGGCAGAACAGGTTGGCATGGTTGAGCAACTCCAGCGCCGGCTGCTCCAGACGGTAGCGCGTGGGGTAGGGCGATAGCGGGGTGGGTTTGCTTTGCGGCGTGGCAAACAGCAGTCGCGCCTTTTTCACCGCCAGGGAGGCTTGTAGCGGGCCGATATACTTTTCCAGCAGTTCGCCAGCGGCCCGCGGCAGGTGCTTGATCATGGCCGTGGCGATGACTCGGGCGCCGGGCGCCAGCTGGCCATGCAGACGGATCAGCTGCTCCTCCAGCAGGGCCAGGGTCTTGGGAATGCGGATCAGCACCAGGTCGAACGGCCCCGTGGCCGCTGTGCTGGCCGGGATAAAGCGCACGGCCTGGGCGTCCAGGCCATTGCGCCGGGCATTGGCCTGCAACCCCAGATAGGCCAGATGCGAGTCGCCACTGCTGCTCACCTGGCACTGCCCGGCCAGGCTCAGGGCCAGTGCACCAAAGCTGTCGTTGAGTACCAGGCAGCGGGTGGCGGCCGTCAGCCCCTGCTCATGCAGGTGATTGAGCAGGTACTCGTCGGCGGCATCGAAGGCCTGCAGCGGTTCCTGCTGCTGTTCGGGTTGGCGGATCAGGTCCAGTTGGGCAAAGGGCGTAACGAATATAGGCATATGGATCGCTGGTGTTTGTGAGCGGCGCTTTGCGCGACACTGCGAAGCAGAGTGACTGCAAGGCAGAGCTGCTGCCTGGGGCAGCATGACGGCTACTGCAGCGGCAAGGCAGATGGGAGTGAAGTATGACCGCGACGCCCGACAAGTTCACCCGCCAGATCGTCCACAGCGTGCAGACCTGGGCGCCTAATCTGTTCAGCCTGCGCTGCTCGCGCGATCCGGGCTTTCGCTTCCGCCCCGGGCAGTTTGCCCGTCTGGGGGTGGCCAAGGCCGATGGCAGCCTGGTGTGGCGCGCCTATTCGATGGTCTCGGCGCCCCATGACGAGTTCCTCGAATTCTTTTCCATCCTGGTGCCGGAGGGCGAGTTCAGCAGCGCGCTCAGCCAGGTGCAGCCCGGGGCAAGCCTGCTGGTGGAGCGCCAGGCCTACGGCTTTCTCACCCTGGACCGCTTTGTCGATGGCGAGGATCTCTGGCTGCTGGCCACCGGCACTGGCGTGGCCCCCTTTCTGTCGATGCTGCAGGACCCGGACGTGTGGCAGCGCTTTGCCCGGATCAAGCTGGTCTACAGCGTGCGTCATGCCCGTGACCTGGCCTATCTGCCGCTGATCCGGGGCCTGGCCGGGCGTGATTATCTGGCCGAGTTCGCCGAGCGCCTGCAGTTTATTCCGCTGCTCAGTCGTGAGCAGGCGCCGGGCTGTCTACATGGGCGCCTGACCACGCTGCTGGAGAGCGGTGAGCTGGAGCACGCCGCCGGCCTGGGCCTGGACCCGGCCCGTTCGCGCCTGATGCTGTGCGGCAATCCGCAGATGATCGAGGACATGCAGGCGCTGCTGAAAGGTCGCGGCCTGCACCTCAGCCTGAGTCGGCGTCCGGGGCAGCTGGCGCTGGAGAACTACTGGTAGGCGCTGCGGCGCCCGGGTGCTCGGCGAGCGGCGCGCAGATCGGCAGGCGGATGGCAAAACGCGCCCCCCAGCCGGGCTGGCTGGCCACTTCCAGTTTGCCGCCGAGCACCCCGGTGACCAGGTTGTGCACAATATTCAGGCCCAGGCCGCTGCCGCCCTGGCCAAGACGGGTGGTGAAGAAGGGATCGAAGATGCGCGGCAGGATGTCCTCGGCGATGCCATGGCCGTTGTCCGACAGGGCCAGCTCGATCCAGCCAGGCTCGTAGGCGAAGGCATACAGGCCGATCTTGCCGTGGTCCATGCCTTGCAGGCCGTGGATCAGGGCATTGTTGATCAGGTTGACCAGAACCTGGCCGAGGGCGCCGGGATAGCTGTCCAGCTCGATGCTGTCGTCGATATTGCTGTCGATGACGAAGGGGGTCTTCTTCAGGGTCGGGCCCAGGGTGATAAGGATTTCCCTGACCACCTCGCTAAGCTGGAAGCGGCGGCGCTGCGAGCCGGCCTGGTCCACCGCCACCTGCTTGAAGCTGTTGATCAGTTCGCTGGCCTTGCGCAGGTTGCGCACCAGGATATCGGTGGCGGTCTTGTTGTCCTCGATAAACTGCTCCAGGGTCGAGCGTTTCAGTGCCCCGGCGCTTATGGCCGCGGCGATCTCGCGGCCATGGTCTTCCAGGGTGCTGGCGGCCATCAGGCTGTTGCCCACCGGGGTGTTCAGCTCATGGGCGATGCCGGCCACCAGAGAACCCAGGGCCGCCAGTTTTTCGCTCTGCACCAGTTCGTTCTGCGCATGCTGCAGGGTGCCCATGGCCTTGTTCAGCTCGTCGTTGCTGTGGGTCAGCGCCTCGGTGCGTTCGGCCACCCGCTGTTCCAGGCGGGAGTTGAGTTCGCGGTAAGCGGTTTCCGTGCGCTTCTGGTCGGTGACGTCGATATCCATGCTGACGAACAGCTGGCCGCCATCGTGGCCGGGAATGGCGAAGGTGGTGGTCAGCACATGCACCTGGCGCTGCGGGCCGAGCTGGAACTCATTGAGGTAGGGGCCAACGCCAGTGCCCTTGGCCGCCTCCTTGAGAATGGCCATAAACAGCCGCTGCTGGGCCTTGCTCTGGAACAGCTGGTCCAGGCGCTTGCCCAATGCCTCGCCACGGCTGATGCCGTAGAGGGTTTCACTGGCATGGTTCCACAGGCGTATCCGGCCCTCGGCGTCGAACCACTGCACGGCGACGTTGGGGGTGTTTTCCAGGGTGGCGAGCAGGCGGTCTTCACTCTCGCGCAGGCTCTGGGCGGTGGCCAGCAGGGCCTGCTCGCGCTCCTGAATGGCGCCGGCCATACGCTGCAGGTGGCCGCGCAGGCTGTTCAGCTCGCTGATGCCGCTCTGCTCGATGGGGCGGTCGTAGCGGCCATTGGCAATGTCCTCGGCGTGGCGGGTGAACTGTGAGATCTTGCGCGCCAGGCTCCAACTGGTGCGCCCGGCCAGCAGCAGGGCGGCGACCAGGGCCAGGCCCAGGGCACCGAGGATACGTTGCCAGGTGGTATGGATCAGGGCGTGGGCCTGGGCCTGGGGCTCGGCCACCAGCACCTGCCAGGCCGGGCCCTGCACCGGGCGGACCAGGCCGAGCAGCGTTTGCCCGCCCAGCTCGAAATGCCCCACCGAGGGATCGTGCAGCACCTGCAGGTGGCCGAGGTTGAGCTGCTGGCCGGCGTCATTGCTGTGCGAGTCGGCAATCAGCTGGTGCTGGCGGTCGAGGATGCGCACCTGCAGCTTGCCGTCCTCGCTCAACTGGCGGGCCAGTTCGGGCAGCGGGCTGATCGCCACTTCACCGACCAGGGTGCGTTGTGCCACCGGCTGGGCCAGGGCCACCGCCGGGCGGGCGCTGACGGTGGAGAGAAAGCTGTTGGACCAGACACCGTGCTCGCCCTGGTGGGCCTGGCGCACGAAGTCCCGGGCTGAGATATCCAGGCCCACCAGGTTGCGCCGCAAGTGGCGCTTGCTGGCTGACAGACCGATGGCCTGGATGCGCCCCTGTTCATCGGTCAGGTAGATGGCCTCGTAGAACTCCGAGGTATCGGCATAGGCATCCAGCAGGGTCTGGATCTGCTGCTCGCTCAGGCTCTGTTCGCTGCGAAACAGCTCGGCCAGGGTGCCCAGCTCGCGCTCGGCGCTGTTGAAATGGCGCTCCAGCTGCCTTGCAATGGCGTCGGCGGCCAGACTCTGGCGCTGCTGCACGTCCTGCAGCAGCAGGGGTTCGTAGTACAGGCGAAACAGCAGGCCCAGGGTCAGCACCGGAATACAGGCGATCAGCAGAAAGCGGCTGGCCAGGCTCAGCAGCAGCGGGCGGGTGAGTGGTGGCCTAGTCGAGGCGGGTAAAGCGGCCATCGCGGATCACCATGGGCAGCAGCGGGCTGTCGCTGTCGCCGAAATCATCGAAGACGATCGGAAACTGCAGGCCCTGGAACTGGCGGATGCGCAGCAGCGTCTGTTTCAGGTGCTCGCCGCTCTGGCGCTGCTCCAGGGCCGTGAGCAGGACCCGGGTGGCGTTGTAGCTGGTGATCGCTGCGGTATTGATCTGCTGGCCAAAGCGCGCCTGGTAGCGCTGCTTGAGGTCGAGAAAGTCGCGGGACAGGTCATGCATATCGAAGGCCTGTGCCGTGAGCATGCCTTCCACGGCCTGGCCGCCCATTTCGATCAGGTCATCGGCCGCCGCCCAGCCCGGGGTGGCCAGGGTCAGCTGCGGTTGCTGCTGGCGCAGCTGGGTGGCCAGCAGGGCGGTATCCAGGGCGCTGCAGATCAGCACCACGGCCTGGGGCTGGTCGGCCAGGGTGCGCTCGGCCAGGGCGGCAAAATCGGTCTGTTCATCGCGCTGGTATTCCAGCACCTGGCCGGTGCTCAGGCCAAGCGCCTGCAACTGGCGCTGGAAGTCATCGAGCCAGGGTCGGGTAAAGCTGTGGTTGCTGGTTTCGATCAGCACATTGATCCGCCGTAGCTCGCGCTTGTGCAGCTTGCGGGCGATATCGCCGGCATCCGGGTTCTTGTGGCTGAGGATGCGAAAGAACATATCGTCGCGCCCGGCCAGCAGCGGGCTGAGCGGGGTGCCGCCCATCAGCAGGATGCCGGCCTCGGTAAACTGCGGCGCCAGTTCTTCGGCCATGGTGCTGGTCATGGGGCCGATGGCCGCCTCGATACCGGCGTCGATCAGCTCGGCACCGGCCTGGCGGGCCCTGGCCGCATCGAAGCCGTCGTCGCGATAGAGCAACTCGACGGGCCGCCCCTTGATCCCGCCACGCTCATTGATGCCTTCCACGGCCAGTTGGATGCCGTTGCGCCCGGCAATGCCCAGGCTGGCGCTGGACCCTGAGACATCGACTATCACCCCCAGGCGCAGGGGCTCGGGGCGCTCCTGCGGCGCCTCGCAGGCCCCCAGCAGTAGGGCCCCCAGCAGCAGGAAGCAGGGGCGCAGGCAGTGTGACAACGGGCGGACTCGCGGCATGGCTACCTCAGGGCTGTTGGGCCTGGATCAGGTCGAGCAGCGCCGGCAGCTCCAGCGGCTTGCCAAACAGGTAGCCCTGGCCTTCGTGGCAGCCCATTTGCCGCAGCAGTGCGGCCTGTTCGGTCTGCTCGATGCCTTCGGCGATCAGCTCCAGCTGCAGGCCGCGGGCGAGCTGCACAATGGTCTCGACGATGCGCCGGCTGCCGGTACTCCGCAGCATCTGGCGGACGAAGCTGAGGTCGATCTTCAGGCGGTCGACCTTCAGTTGCTCCAAGTAGCTGAGCGAGGAGAAACCGGTGCCGAAGTCGTCGATCGCCAAGCCCACCCCCAGCTGCTGGATGCGCGCCAGCTGCTCGCGCAGGTTGTCGCTGTCGAGCATGGCGATGGACTCGGTGATTTCCAGCTCCAGCTGCTGCGGATCGATGCCGCTTTCCTGCAGGGTCTGCTGCAGGCTGTCGCAGAAGTCACCCTGGCGAAACTGCACCATGGACACGTTGACCGCCATGCGCAGTGTGCGGCCGCTCTGTTGGCCGAGCTGGGCGAGGTCGTGGCAGGCGCGGCGCAGCACCCAGTCGCCGAGGGCGAGGATCAGCCCGGAGCTTTCTGCCAGGGGAATAAACTGGCTCGGCGGCACCAGCTCGCCGGCCTGGTTGCGCCAGCGCAGCAGGGCCTCGACGCCGATCAGGTGCTGATCCTGCAGGCTGACCTGGGGCTGGTAGACGAGAAACAGGCGTTCGGCCTCGAAGTCGGTGCGCAGCGCCTGGAGCATTTCGACCCGGGCGCGGGTGGCCTGCTCCATGGCCCGGCTGAAGTGGCTGAGGCTGCCGCGCTGGCGCTGCTTGCCATGCTTGAGGGCGATGCTGGCGGCCTTGAGCGCATCATGGCCCTGACCGTCGACCTGGTCCAGGCAGGTCAGGCCGATGGTGACGCTGACCCGCTGGTTGAGGCCGGCGACATCCAGTGGCAGGCGAAACAGCTGCAGCAGCTGCTCGTCGGCCAGATCCTGGCTGCGGGCCAGAATGGCGAACACGTCGCCACTGATCCGCGCCAGCAGGGCGCCGGCCGGCAGCGCCTGTTGCAGACGGGCGCAGGCGGCCTGTAGCAGGGCATCGCCATGGGCATGACCGAGGGTGTCGTTGAGCTCGGCAAAGCCATCGATATCGATCAGCGCCAGGCTGTGGCTGGCGGGCTGCGGGCTGGCCAGCAGACGGTCCAGGGCCTGGATCAGTACCAGGCGATTGGGAATATGCAGCAGCTGGTCGTTGTAGGCGTGATCCTGCAGCTGATCGAGCAGCAGGACGTTGTCCAGGGTGACGATGATATTGCTGCAGAACACCTCCAGCAGTTGCCTGTCCAGCTCGCTCAGAACGCGCTCGGTCTGCAGGTAGGCGGCCATATGGTGGTGGCCCTGGCCCGGAAAGAACAGGGTCGTCGAGCTGTCCGTAAAGCGGTTGCTGCGTTCGGCCAGGGCCTGCTGGAGGGCGCCGGCCACCTGGCGGTCGGGCAGCTCGCCCAGTTGTTTGTCGATGCAGGCGGTCAGGTTGCCGGCCGCGGCGACGATCAGCGCGCTGGACGGGGACGCCTGGTGGTCATAGGCGCAGACCAGCCCCTCCGGCGGCAGGCCGAGCAGGCCGCAGATCTGGGTGATGATGCCGGCGGCGAATTCGCTGACGCCCTGGCGGGCCAGCAGGTGGCTGCTGGCGTGGATGACCATGCCCAGGCCACGGCGGCTGGCATTGATGGTGTGGATCTGGTCGTAGGAGCGGATCGCCGTGGTCAGGGCGGTGTACAGGCGGTTGCGGGTCAGCTCGGACTTGGTCTTGTAGTCGTTGATGTCGTAATCGCGAATGGCCTCCAGTTCCGGGGCGTAGCCGGGCTGGCCGGTGCGCAGGATGATGCGCGTCTCGCTGTTGTCCAGCTCCTGGCGAATGCGCCGCACCAGATGCAGACCAGCGTGTTCGGACTCCATCACCACATCCAGCAGGATCACCGCCACCTGGGCGCGCTCGCCCAGCAGACGCAAGGCCTCGCTGGCCGAGTAGGCGTGGAGGAATTTCAGCGGACGCCCGAGGATCTGGGTATTGGCCAGGGCGAAGCAGGTGGATTGATGCACGTCCTGGTCGTCATCGACGATCAGGATCTGCCAGCAGCCCCGGCTGCTGTCTTGCGGTTCGCTGTGGCCTTCATCGTCGAAGGCGAAGAGTTCTTCGTCGGCAGTCTGGCTCATGGCTGGCCTTCTAACTGGGCGCCTGTTTTATGGGGTTTGCACCCACCTATTACCGCCTTTATCAGGCTTCGGCGGGCTATTGCCTGCGTACGCCCAGGCAATAGCCCGCCCTGGCACGACCGTGCAGTGCTTTTAGCAGTCTAGGTGAAAATTGCCCACTTGCCGCCGCGGGCGGCCGCGACCCGGAGGGCCGCGGTGTCTGGCACTCAGGAAGGATTTTGCTGGTTCTTCAAAAGGTCGCGAATCTCGCTGAGCAGTTCCTGCTCGCGGGTCGGTGCGGGCGGTGCGGCGGGGGCCGCTTCTTCCTCGCGCTTGAGGCGGTTGAGGCCCTTGATGCCGAGAAAGATGGCGAAGGCGATGATGGTGAAGTCGATCACCGTCTGGATAAATTTGCCGTAGCCGAGCGTCACGGCCGCGGCGCCGCCTTCGGCTTCCTTGAGCACGATGGCCAGGTCGGAGAAGTCCACGCCACCGATCAGGATGCCCAGGGGAGGCATGACCACGTCGCCGACAAAGGACGAGACGATCTTGCCGAAGGCGGCACCGATGATGATGCCCACGGCCATGTCGACCACATTGCCCTTGACCGCGAAGGCCTTGAACTCACTCAGAATGCTCATGCTGCTGTCCCTATGGATGATGGTCGGCTGAGTGTAATGCAGGCGTCCGCTCTTGCCAGCCTGCGGCTATTCGGGAAAGTGGATTGCCGGCAGGGATTGGAAGCCCGGTTTGGCCAGCAGGTAGCCCTGGAACAGGCCGATGCCCATCTCGCGCAGTGTCTTGAATTCCTCCAGGGTTTCCACGCCTTCGGCAATCACCCGGACATTCAGCTTGCGGCACATCTGCAGGGTGGCCTCCACCAGGATCTGCCGCACCGCGTCCTGGTCGATACCGCGGATCAGCTGCATGTCCAGCTTGATCAGGTCCGGCTGGAAGTCGGCCAGCAGGTTGAGCCCGGCATAGCCGGCACCGAAGTCGTCGATGGCGGTCATAAAACCCTGCTTGCGATAGGCCCTCAGGATACCGGTCAGGTGGTCGATATCCAGCACCTGCTCCTGTTCGGTGACCTCGAAGATGATCCGCGACAGGGGAAACTTGAACCGCTCGGCCGCCTCCAGGGTGGCGCGAATGCAGGTTTCCGGCTTGTACACGGCATTGGGCATGAAATTGATCGAGACCTTGCCCGGCAGCTGCAGCCTGGCCGCCCACTCCAGGGCCGTGACCCGGCAGCTCTGATCGAAGGCGTAGAGATTGTCCTGATTCAGCCGGCCCAGCAGGCTGCCGGCGGACTCGCCGGCGCCGCCCCGCACCAGCGCCTCATGGGCGAACACCTCGCAGGTATGGATATCGACGATCGGCTGGAAGGCCATGCTGATGGGAAAGTCCAGTCCCTTGCCGTCACGGCAGGCGGAACAGCCTGTGGGCTTACTCATGCTGACTCTCTGTTGCAGGATGGTATTGGCAAAACCATAGCAGATCGTCCGCATTCGGGGCCTGAATGATCTGCGGCAAAGCGCCCTGGCTTGGGCTAGGCTCAGTGCAGGCCGTCAAGAGGATGCCCCTATGCCCCTGCAACATCATCCGCTGTCCCGGGAGTTTCCCGAGTTGAAGGACGCACTGCGCCGCCTGGTCAGTGAGGATGGGCATTTCGCCCGCCTGGTGGAGGAGTATGAAGAACTCGATAAACGCATCTACGAGGTGGAAAGTGGCCGTGTGGCCATGGATGAGCTGATGCTGGCCGGCCTGAAAATGCAGCGGGTAGGGCTCAAGGACGAACTGGCCGACAAGATGCGCGCCGCCGGTTAGCCGGCCGTTGATCCCGGTCAACCCCGGCCGGGTGCTGGCGGCATAGGCTAAGGGCTCTCTACTCAGGAGTTGCCCTATGCACGTCGAACATCATGCCCTGATCAAGGATTTCCCCGAGCAGCGCGCTGCCCTGCACGAGCTGCGTCAGCAGGATCACGCCTTTGCCCGCCTGGCCGAAACCTACGAGGCCCTGGACAAGCGCATCTGCCGCATCGAAGACGGCATCGAAGTGCTGGCCGACGATGCCCTTGGCCAGCTCAAGCAGGAACGCGTGACTCTCAAAGATGAAGTGGCGCGGCGCCTGAAAAAGGCTGCGGGGCAGTGCTGTGGTTGCGGCAATGGCTGTGGTAGTTAGACTGTAAATATATCCAGTTATTTCGTATCATCCGGGCTCTGTCTTCGAGGAGTCCGCTATGGCCAAGGCCAAACGCATCTACGGCTGCACCGAGTGTGGCGCGACCTTTCCCAAGTGGGCTGGCCAGTGCGGCGAGTGCGGGGTCTGGAATACCCTGGTGGAAACCCTTATCGAGGCCAATGCCGTCGCCCCCAGTGGGCGTGCCGGCTGGGCGGGCGAGCAGGCGCAGATCAAGACCCTGGCCGAGGTCAGCGTCGAGGAGGTACCGCGCTTTTCCACCGCCTCCGGTGAACTCGACCGGGTGCTCGGTGGCGGCCTGGTGGATGGCTCGGTGGTGCTGATTGGCGGTGACCCCGGCATCGGCAAATCGACCATTCTGTTGCAGACCCTGTGCAATATCGCCACGCGTTTTCCCGCCCTTTACGTCACCGGCGAAGAATCCCAGCAGCAGGTGGCCATGCGCGCCCGGCGCCTGGGCCTGCCGGAAGACCGGCTCAAGGTGATGACCGAGACCTGCATCGAAACCATCATCGCCACCGTCCGGGTGGAAAAGCCCAAGGTCATGGTCATCGACTCGATCCAGACCATCTTTACCGAACAGCTGCAATCGGCCCCCGGCGGCGTGGCCCAGGTGCGCGAGAGCGCGGCGCTGCTGGTGCGTTTCGCCAAGCAGAGCGGTACGGCGATCTTCCTGGTCGGCCATGTGACCAAGGAAGGCGCCCTGGCCGGGCCGCGTGTGCTGGAGCATATGGTCGATACCGTGCTGTATTTCGAGGGCGAGTCCGATGGTCGCCTGCGCCTGCTGCGGGCGGTGAAGAACCGCTTTGGCGCGGTCAACGAACTGGGCGTATTCGGCATGACCGACAAGGGCCTGAAGGAAGTGACCAACCCCTCGGCGATCTTCCTCACCCGCGCCCAGGAGGAGGTGCCCGGCAGCGTGGTCATGGCTACCTGGGAAGGCACCCGGCCGATGCTGGTGGAGGTGCAGGCGCTGGTCGACACCAGCCATATGGCCAACCCGCGCCGGGTGACCCTGGGCCTGGATCAGAACCGCCTGGCCATGCTGCTGGCCGTGCTGCACCGTCACGGTGGCATCCCCACCTATGATCAGGATGTGTTTCTCAACGTGGTGGGTGGGGTCAAGGTGCTGGAAACGGCCTCCGACCTGGCGCTGATGGCAGCGGTAATTTCCAGCCTGCGCAACAAGCCATTACCCCATGATCTGCTGGTGTTTGGTGAGGTAGGGCTATCCGGTGAGATTCGCCCGGTGCCGAGTGGCCAGGAGCGTCTGAAGGAAGCGGCCAAGCACGGCTTCAAACGCGCCATCGTGCCCAAGGGCAATGCCCCCAAGGAGGCGCCAGCGGGCTTGCAGATCCTGGCGGTGACGCGCCTGGAGCAGGCGCTGGATGCCTTGTTCGATTAGCAGGCCGTTGAAAAACTACCTGCGTTGGCAATACTGCGTTGAAAACGGCCTCAAAATGCTCATTTACAACACGTAAACTGCGCTTTTTCGGCCGTTTTCGCCTTGTCTTGCCTGCCTCGCCTACGTTTTTCAACGGCCTGTTTGCGGCCTTCGGAAGGGGGGCTGCGGCGTTCTGCCGCGAGCGGGGTCTGGGGAAAATTGATCTGGGTCAATGGTTAGCAGGCTATCGGAGGGCAGCATTAAGGCGTACTCACGCTAAGGAGGCGCCATCATGTTCTTGTTCTTCGATTTCTTTTCCCGCGCGTTCAACTTCGATGCCCAGGCCGTGCAGGGCCTTGAGGCGCGCCGTGACGCGCAGCGTAAGCGCTCGCGTCGTCAGTAGGCTGCACTGAGGCGCTTCAGTCCTCTTCCTCACCAAGGGCAGCCAGTTCCCGCTCCAGCAGGCTCTCGTCGCCCAGGTTGAGTTCCACCAGGCGGCGCAGGTGGCTGATGGAGTCGAGGTCGATATGGCGGCAGACGAAACCGAGCAGTTCGCCCTGGGTGCGGGTCAGCACCACTTCCATCTGCACCTGGGCTTCGTCGTTGAGGTTGATGCGCGCCTCGAAGGGCTGGTGCGGGTCGCCGTTCCAGCCTTTGGGCTGCTTGACCAGCACACCCTTGAGGGACACGTCATGCAAGACCACTGTCCAGGTACGTTCGCCCTGGCTGATCTGGGTCGGCGCGTCAAACGCGATGCGTTGAAAACGTCGACGCTCGTGGGTTGTTGCGCTCATGCAAAAACTCCTGCTGGGTTTAATCCACTATAGCCAAGGCTGGCCTGGCTGGCGTGTTTTTATGACGTCAGCTTTGGCGGTCGCGGGCACAGCTTGTAAGGTGGGCAAGCCTTCGGTATGTCGCGCTCTGCGATGGCCAGAATAAAGATTCTTGGCGGAGTCTGGAGGTATTGCGGTTTGACACCGGACTGGCAACTAGGTGTGTGCTGATGATGAAGTGGCACTATCCATTACCGGGCTGTTTGATCTGATGGGTTTCGCCCCTTACGGGCGACTTACTTGATTCGCTGCGCTCACCCTTCGGGCCAGCCTGCGGCTGTTACTCCGCTTCGCTTCGTAGCTTTTGCTTGTGCAAAGAAAGTAAGCAAAGAAACACACCCCGCCATCCGGCCCCGGCTGCGCCGGGGTTCCCTCGCTCCATCACCGCTCCAGGGGCACGCCGCGAAGGGCCATCCCTGGCCCATCGCGGCTCTCGCGGCATCCATGCCGCTCAACCCCTTACGCGGCGATTCCACTCGGCCTTCTGATGGGGGCTTGGGCGTCGCCTGTGCCATTGCAGTTAAAGAGCAAAAGCAAAAACTACAGACACCACTCTGTGTGTGTTGAAGAAAATCTTGCAAGCTCGCGACTCGGTCCCGTCAGGAGGCCGAGCGCAGGTGTTGCGCAGGGGGACGAGCCGCATGGATGCGGCGAGAGGCTTAAAGGGCCAGGGATGGCCCTTGTAAGCCGGCCCCCGGAGCGGCACCGGAGCGAGGGGAGTTTCGCGCAGCGAAACCCGGATGTCGGGTGCCCTTCTCTTTGGTTACTTTCTCTTGGGCAAGCAAGAGAAAGTAACGCGCCCGTGAGGGGCGCAACCCAAACGGCCAGTACACGCGACAATCGGCTGTGCCACGGCATTAGCGGCGCCGCACACAAACTTGCCAGTCCGGTATCTAAAGTACCTTCCCCGCAGCAATACAGAGAGCCACAAAAAAGCCCGCCGGATGGCGGGCTCGATTGCGCTGCGGCTAGGGCTTAGTTGCCGTATACCGGGAACTTGGCGCAGACCGCCTCGACCTGGGCACGCACGCGGGCCTCGACGGCTTCGTCGCCCAGGTTGGCGAGGATCTCGCAGATCCAGCCGGCCAGCTGGCGGCATTCCTCTTCCTTGAAACCGCGGGTGGTCACGGCCGGGGTGCCGATGCGCAGGCCCGAGGTGACGAAGGGCGAGCGCGGGTCGTTCGGTACGCTGTTCTTATTCACGGTGATAAAGGCGCGACCCAGGGCGGCGTCGGCGTCCTTACCGGTGATGTCCTGCTTGATCAGGCTGAGCAGGAACAGGTGGTTCTGGGTACCGCCGGAAACCACGTCGTAGCCGTTGTCGATAAACACCTGGGCCATGGCCTGGGCGTTCTTGATCACCTGGGCCTGGTATTCCTTGAACTCCGGCTGCAGGGCTTCCTTGAAACACACGGCCTTGGCGGCGATCACGTGCTCCAGCGGGCCACCCTGGCCACCCGGGAATACGGCGGAGTTGAACTTCTTCTCCAGGGCCTCGTTGGCACGGGCCAGGATCAGGCCGCCGCGTGGGCCGCGCAGGGTCTTGTGGGTGGTGGTGGTGACCACGTCGGCGAAGGGGACCGGGTTGGGGTACAGGCCGGCGGCGACCAGGCCGGCGACGTGGGCCATGTCGACGAACAGGTAGGCACCGACCTTGTCGGCGATGGCGCGGAAGCGGGCGAAGTCCAGCACCTGGGAGTAGGCGCTGAAGCCGGCGATGATCATCTTCGGCTTGTGCTCCACGGCCAGGCGCTCGACTTCGTCGTAGTCGATCAGGCCCTGGTCGTTGATGCCGTACTGCACGGCGTTGTAGATCTTGCCGGAGAAGCTGACGCTGGCGCCGTGGGTCAGGTGGCCGCCGTGGGCCAGGCTCATGCCCAGCACGGTGTCGCCGGCGTTGAGCAGGGCCATGTACACGGCGCTGTTGGCCTGCGAGCCGGAGTGCGGCTGGACGTTGGCGTAGTCGGCGCCGAACAGCTCCTTGGCGCGGTCGATGGCAAGTTGCTCGACCACGTCGACGTATTCGCAGCCGCCGTAGTAGCGCTTGCCCGGATAGCCTTCGGCGTACTTGTTGGTCAGCACGCTGCCCTGGGCTTCCATCACCGCCGGGCTGGTGTAGTTTTCCGAGGCGATCAGCTCGATGTGCTCTTCCTGGCGCTGGGCTTCCTGCTCCATCGCGGCAAAGAGTTCGGCGTCATAACGAGCGAGGGTCAAATCACGGCTGAACATGGCGGTCCCCTGAAATCAGCTGGGCGGTAGAAAGAGGGGGCGGATTCTACCGCAAAGGTCGCATTCAGGCATATGAAGGTCGGTCATGAGCCTGACAAATGGCCTTCATGCTGAGCTGGGCCCAGGGCTCGCCCGTCAATTGAGGATGAACAGCGCTGCGCCGCTGAACTGGGCGGTGAGCTGACGTGCAGGCATGGGTTTGCCCAGCAGGAAGCCCTGTACTTCGTCGCAGTCGTGTTCACGAAGGAAGTCCAGTTGTGCCTGGCTCTCCACGCCCTCGGCGATCACCATCATGTTCAGGCTGTGCGCCATGGCGATGATGGCGCGGGCGATCTGTGCGTCCTGCTCACCATCAGGCAGGCCGTCGACGAAGCTGCGGTCGATCTTCAATACGTCGATGGGGAACTGCTTGAGATAGTTCAGCGACGAGTAGCCGGTGCCGAAATCATCCACGGCAATGCACAGGCCCAAACGCTTGAGGTTGCCGAGGGTCTGCATCGCGCTGGCGACGTCACGCATCAGTATGCTTTCGGTCAGCTCCAGCTCCAGGCAGGCCGGGGCTACTCCGGTTCTGGCCAGAATGGCGGCGATGCGTGCGCTCAGATCGCCTTCGGCGAACTGCCGGGCCGACAGATTGACCGAAATCTTGGGGATGCGGATCTTTTCCTCGTGCCAGGCCTTGAGCTGCCGGCAGGCTTCCTCCAGCACCCATTCACCGACCTGCACCACCAGGCCGAGCTCCTCCAAAACCGGGATGAATTCATCCGGCGGCACCAGGCCGCGTGTCGGGTGACTCCAGCGCAACAGCGCCTCGACCCCGGTCAGGCGATTGCCGTCGCCGGAGAACTGCGGCTGATAATGCAGGACGAACTGGCCCTGCTCCTGAGCGTGGCGCAGATCACTTTCCAGCTCCAGGCGCTCCAGGGCACTGGCATTCATGTCGGCCTGGTAGAACTGGAAGTTGTTCTTGCCGCGTTCCTTGGCGTGATACATCGCGGTGTCGGCGTTCTTCATCAGTTGGCTCAGTTCGCTACCGTCCTGCGGGGCGAGGGCGATACCAATACTGGCGGTGACGAAGAATTCGCGGCCTTCGAGGACGAAAGGGCGGGCCAGGCTGGAGAGAATCTGCTCGGCGACATGAATGGCGCGATTCAATGCGCCCTCGCGGGTGGCGCGCGGCTGCAGCAGCAGGGTGAATTCGTCGCCGCCCATGCGCGCCACGGTGTCGTCGCCGTCGACGCAGGCCGACAGGCGCACGGCCACGTCCTTGAGCATGCGGTCGCCGGCGGCGTGACCGAGGGAATCGTTGATCGGTTTGAAGCGGTCGAGGTCGAGGAACATCAACACCACCCATTCGTCATGTCGATCCGCATGCTGCAGGGCACTGTGCAGGCGATCCTGGAACAGGGTGCGGTTGGGCAGGTGGGTCAGGGCGTCGTAGTAGGCCAGACGATGGATGCGCTGTTCGCTGGCCTTGCGCTCGCTGATGTCGCTGAAGAAGCACACGTAGCTGACCAGGTCGCCTTCCTCGTCATGCACCGCGGTAATGCCGACCCAGGCCGGGAAGTTTTCGCCACCCTTGCGCTTGAGCCACACTTCGCCCTCCCAACTGCCGCGCTGGTTGAGTTGGCCGAGGATGTACTGCAGGTGCGCCGCCTGCTGGCGGTCGGCGGTGAGCATGCCGGGCAACTGGTCGAGCACCTGGCCGGCGGAATAACCACTGACCCGGCTGAAGGCCTTGTTGACCTGGACGATGTAGCCGGCCGGGTCGGTGACCAGAATCGCCGCAGTGGAGTGCTCGAACACCGTGGCGGCCATGCGCAGGTCTTTTTCCGCGCGGCGCTGCTGGCTGATGTCGCGGCCGACGCCGAGGATGCCCTCGAAGCGGCCGTTCTCGTCCCACATCAGCACCAGGCGCAGTTCCACCGGGATCTTGTGGCCGTCGGCGCGCAGGCAGTCGAAGACGAACAGCTGATCCGGCAGCTCCTCGCGCAGACGCTCGAGGCGGTCACGCTCGCCGAGCGAATCGCGAATCCGCTCGAGCAGCAGGTACAGGCTGGCGAGCTGCTGCGGGTTGGCCGCCAGGCCTTGCAGGCCGTTGGCCGTCACCCATTCGGCGTTGTAGCCGAGCATGGCTTCCACCGACGGGCTGACGTAGTTCAGGGTCAGGCTGTCATCGGTGGAGACGATCACGTCGCTGATGCTTTCCGCCAGCAGGCGGTAGCGTTGCTCGCTGTCACGCAGCGACTGGTTGCGCTCGATCTGCTCGGTGATGTCCTTGGCCACGCCGATCAGGCGGCTGACGCGACCGCGCTCATCACGCGCCAGAGCCTGCTCACGGATGCTGAACCAGTGCCATTGGCCATTGCGGTGACGCCAGCGCAGCACCGATTCGAGCAGCAGACCGTTGCCGACCACTTTCTGCAGGTTGCGAATACGCCAGTAATATTCGCTGTCGTCGGGGTGCAGTACCTGCTCCCAGAAGTCTCCGGCCATCGCCTTGAGCTCGCTGACGCTATAGCCCAGCTGCAGTCCGAGGCTGTGGTTGCTGAACAGCACCTGCCGGTTCTGCATGTCATGCACATAGAGCAGGTCGGGGACCGAGCGAACCACTTCGGACCAGAAGCGCTCACGCTCGATCAGCGACAGTTCGATGCGCTTGCGGCTGGTGATGTCGCTGATGCTCAGGGTGACCGCCTGATAGTCCTGGAGCATTTCCGGCAGGCGCAGCACCAGCCAGACGTGACGCTGCAAGCCTTGTGCGGTGACCAGCTGGGTTTCCAGCTCCATCAGGTTGGGGCCTTCGAGCACGGCCACGGCCAGGCGGTAACACAGATCGTCGGGCTGTACCGGACCGTTGTCGATCAGTTGCTGCCAGGCCTGTTCGGTGGACTTGACCCCGAGCAGGTTGAGCGCCACCTGGTTGGCCTCGGTAATGCGCAGTTGCTCGACCAGCAGTTGCTGATGCTCGGCATCGGCCTGCAACCAGCGCTGCAGACCCGCCGCATCGCGTAACTTGTGCTGCAGCAACAGGCAGCGCAGGCCGGAGAGATCGAGCACGCACAGGGCTACGCCGGTGCCGTCGAAGATGTCCTGATAGCGCCTGCGGGTTTCCTGCAGTACGCGCATGGCCTGCTGCTCATCGGTCACATCGCGCAGCACCCAGACGTAACCGGCATGACGCCCGACTTCGCTGATATCGCTACGGGTCACGGCGAACAGTCGCTCGCGCCCCTCGCTTTCGACTCTGATCAGCTCCGGTCCCAGATCGCTGCTCAGTTGTGGGCTGTTGAGCAGCAGCGGGTCGAGATCGGGCAGCAGATCAAGCAGATGGAGTTCCCCGGCCACGTCGCTGGGAACCCCGAACAGCGCTTCGGCCTGCGGGTTCAGGTAGCGCACCTTGCCATCGGCCTGGGTCACCAGAATGCGTTCTTCGACGGCGCCGAGCGCGCTGGCGGCCTGGCGCAGCGAGCGGCGTGTTTCGGTATTCAGGCGCTGCAGGCTGCGCTGCTCGCGTTGCAGGCCGTACAGGGCCAGCAGGGTAAGCAGGCTGCACAGCGCGAACAGCAGGAACTTGCCGGCCAGGGTCGGCATCAGCTCGTTGCCGGCGCGTTCTGCATCGAACAGGGCGCGCAGTTGCCAGTCGCTGCCGGGCAGGGTGATCAGTTCCAGGCTTTGTGCCTGTTCTGCCGCAGTAACCGGAGCGATGATGCCGCCAGTCTGTTGCAGATCATCGGCACGCGCTATCACGCGGTGACTGAGCAGATCTTCGAGCAACCAGTTGTGCTCGCTCTGGTGCTGCTCGCGCAGCCAGCCGCGCAACGCACTGATGCGCATGCGCAATACTCGGTGACTGTCGTCAGGCTGACGCAGCAGCAGGTAGAGCGCGCCGCCGTCCAGTGCGCTGAAAGCGAAGTGATAGGGCGCCGCGCCGCTGCGTTGCTGCTGGCTGCGAATGAAGCTGAGGTCGCGCGACTCGCTGGCGCTGTCGGCCAGCAACTGCCCGTTGGCATCGAGCCAGGCCACGCTGCTGACGGTCGGGAAAATGCTGCGCAATGCCGTGACCAATTCGCTGCCGTCGCCAGCGCGCGCTGGGCCGCTTTGCAGCATCGCCTGGCCCGCCTGCGCCTTGAGGCGCATGTTCAGACTCAGGTGCTTGGCCAGTTGGGCGCTGTAACCCTGGCTCAGTTGCTTCTGACTATCGAGCAACTGGCGGTATTCCTGAGTCAGCTGCCAGGCCAGCAATCCCAGCATCGCCAGCACCAGCACCACCAGTGCACGGCGCAATGCTGCGCGCGACTCGCCCGGGGAGGAGGAAGGCAGGGATGAGGGAGTCGACACGTTCTGTGAACCTGCAGCCAGTGCTGGGCTATTTTAAGCGTTGAGACGCGCGGGCATGCCTGCGCTCGCGCGAGCCGGCTAGAATGCCTGTAAATGTGGCCAAGTGCCAGCTACGCCGACGAACGTAGGTTTGCCCTGTCACGCACATTCCGGTAGTTTTGCGCCGCGCGCGTGAACTGTCCGCGCGGTACTTGGCGTTCGCTCCGGCAGCGGCTAAGGTCTCTGCAAACGCCCCGCTGCAGGCTTGGTGAAAACTGCCTGCAGCCGGTAATACGGCGGCCAGGCCGGCACGCAGCAGATGGTCAGACTGTCGGCGTTGCCGGTTTCGTCACTCGCAACGTTATCGCAGTGTCTGCAAGGCCCGCCATTCTCAGCCCTCATTCTCACCAGTCAGGTTCTCCATGGCTCAGTACGTCTACAGCATGCATCGGGTCAGCAAGGTTGTCCCGCCGAAGCGTGAAATTCTCAAGGACATCTCCCTGTCATTCTTCCCTGGCGCCAAGATCGGCGTGCTGGGCCTCAACGGTGCCGGTAAGTCCACGCTGCTGCGCATCATGGCCGGCGTCGACACCGAGATCGACGGCGAGGCCCGTCCGATGCCAGGGATCAAGGTCGGCTACCTGCCGCAGGAGCCACAGCTCGACCCGAGCAAGACGGTGCGCGACATCGTCGAAGAGGCGGTAGGCGAGATCAAGCAGGCACAGGCCCGTCTTGACGAGGTCTACGCCGCTTACGCCGAGCCGGACGCCGACTTCGACGCCCTGGCTGCCGAGCAGGCCAAGCTCGAAGCCATTCTGCAGGCTTCCGATGGCCACAACCTGGAGCGCCAGCTGGAAGTCGCCGCTGACGCCCTGCGTCTGCCGGCCTGGGATGCCAAGATCGAGCACCTGTCCGGTGGTGAGAAACGCCGCGTGGCGCTGTGTCGCCTGCTGCTGTCGGCGCCAGACATGCTGCTGCTCGACGAGCCGACCAACCACCTGGACGCCGACTCGGTGGCCTGGCTGGAGCGCTTCCTGCACGATTTCCCCGGCACAGTGGTAGCGATTACTCACGACCGCTACTTCCTCGACAACGTCGCCGGCTGGATTCTCGAACTCGACCGCGGCCACGGTATTCCCTACGAGGGCAACTACTCCGGCTGGCTGGAATCGAAGGCCAACCGTCTGGCTCAGGAAGCCAAGGCCGAGGCGTCGCACGCCAAGGCGATGAAGGCCGAACTGGAGTGGGTACGCCAGGGCGCCAAGGCACGCCAGTCCAAGTCCAAGGCACGTCTGCAGCGCTTCGAGGAAATGCAGTCGCAGGAATTCCAGAAGCGCAGCGAGACCAACGAGATCTACATCCCGGCTGGCCCGCGTCTGGGCGACAAGGTCATCGATTTCCACAACGTGTCGAAGTCCTTCGGCGACCGCGTGCTGATCGATGACCTGTCCTTCAGCATCCCCAAGGGCGCCATCGTCGGCGTGATCGGCGGTAACGGCGCCGGTAAGTCGACCCTGCTGCGCATGATCACCGGCAAGGAGCAGCCGGACTCCGGCACCATCGAGATCGGTGAAACCGTACAGATCGCCAGCGTCGAGCAGAGCCGTGAGATGCTCGAAGGCAACAAGACCGTGTGGGAGCAGATTTCCGATGGCTTCGACATGATCAAGGTGGGCAACTACGAGGTGCCGTCGCGCGGTTACGTCGGCCGCTTCAACTTCAAGGGCGCCGACCAGCAGAAGTTCGTCAAGGACCTCTCTGGTGGTGAGCGCGGTCGCCTGCACATGGCGCTGACCCTGAAGCAGGGCGGCAACGTGCTGCTGCTCGACGAACCGTCCAACGACCTCGACGTGGAAACCCTGCGCGCGCTGGAAGAGGCGCTGCTGGACTTCCCGGGCGCCGCTGTGGTGATTTCCCACGATCGCTGGTTCCTCGACCGTATCGCCACGCACATCCTCTCCTACGAGGACGACGGCAAGGTCAACTTCTTCGAAGGCAACTACACCGAGTTCGAAGCCGATCGCAAGAAACGCCTGGGCGATGCCGCCGCGCAGCCGCACCGCGTGCGTTACAAGAAGCTGGCGTAGGGTGGGTTAGCGGCGCCAAGCACGTAATTGGCTGGTTTCACGAGCAGAGTACGCCGCGTAACTCACCATGCGATATCCCGGTGTTACGCCGGGATGAAAAAACGGAGCCTTCGGGCTCCGTTTTTCGTTGAGGGTGCAGGCTATCTGTAGGAGCCGCGCCCCGCCGCGAACCGGGGAAGAGGCGAAAGCTCCTACCCATTCGGAGTATGTGTCGGTCGAAAGATTGCTACGTACCTGTAGGAGCCGCGCCTCGCGGCGAATCGATCATGCGTTCAGCACAAATCCACAAGCTTCGCCCCGGGGCGGGGCTCCTACGCAGCGCGGCTCTTCTGCTCCAGCTTTCTTCGCGCAGGTGGCGTGTTCATAGCCTGGCCAGCAGGCTTTCCAGTGCCTTGGCCTGATCCTCGGCCAGATCGATGATATGAAAGCCGGCCCAGCAATGCTGGCCGTCGGCGCCGGGGCGGCTCCACAGGCAATCGGCGCCCAGGCGCACTTCCTGTACCGCATCGCTACCTGAGGTGCACACCAGGCGGCATTCCAGCACCGCGTCGGCGGTGTGGGGGGTGTCGCTGAACAGCATGAAACCATCGGCAGACAGGTCGACTATCCGGCCCAGGCGCTGCCCGCTGTTCAGGTCGAAGACCTCCAGCTGCATTTCGGTGCCATGGCGGCTGTGTTGACGACGCTCTTCCATGGAAATTCCTCAGCGGGGTTCGGCCGTGCGCCCAGTGAAACGCTGCAGCACACGGTAAATGGCAGTCAGCGCGCGATCCACCAGGGGCGTCGCGCGTTCGGGTGTCACGATGCGGGCCAGGCCCTTTTCCATCTCGCTGGCCAGCAGGGTTAGCGGCTTGATCGCCACGCGCTGGCCGCTGTGGTCGACGAACATGTAGTTGTGCGTGGTCGGGCTGAACCAGGAAAGCTTGAGTACGCGGCTCTTGCCGCCCTCGACGAACTCGAACCAGGTGCCGAACTCGACGCTGGCCAATTCCTTGGCCAGGACTTGTGCGCGTGGCGAGAGCTTGCTGCGCGAAGG
>OGCL01000962.1_pt1 | contig 27069 bp, 23 predicted proteins | sample 1570041 | NCBI WGS metagenome assembly OGCL01 (sample SAMN06266162, study PRJEB24511) | hot springs metagenome | isolation source: Hot spring water | place: South Africa: Limpopo | collected 2015-06-22 | reverse complement strand
GCCTGAAGCAGGAGATGAAGGCGCCCGTCATCGTCGACCTGCGCAACATCTACAAGCCGGACGAAATGGCCAAATACTGCTTCAGTCACTTCCCGATCGGCAAACGCAAGGCGAAGGCCTGAACTACCAGTAACCCACGAATGGAGGTTTGATCCGGGCCTTCCGGCTTGCACAGGCTACCGCCTATCTCTAAAAGTCTGGCTCATCCAGAAACATCGAGATTGCGGAACGATGCTGACCAACCAATCCATTCTGATCACCGGCGGTACCGGTTCCTTCGGCCACAAATTCCTCCCGATGACACTGGAGCGGTACAATCCACGGCGCATCATCGTTTACTCGCGCGATGAGATGAAGCAGTGGGAGATGGCAAAAAAGTTTCAGGGCGATAGCCGGGTACGGTTTTTCATCGGCGATGTCCGTGATCGTGAACGTCTCTACCGTGCTCTTGATGGCGTGGATTATGTCGTGCACGCCGCAGCCACGAAAATTGTTCCTACGGCCGAGTACAATCCATTCGAGTGTGTTAAGACGAACATCAATGGTGCGATGAACCTGATCGATGCTTGCATCGACCAGGGTGTTAAGCGCGTTGTTGCGCTTTCGACAGACAAGGCCAGCAGCCCGATCAACCTCTATGGTGCAACCAAGCTCGCCTCCGACAAGCTGTTTGTCGCGGGTAATTCCTATGTTGGCAGTCATCAGACGCGTTTTGCTGTCGTGCGATACGGTAATGTCATGGGATCGCGTGGGTCCGTTATACCCTTCTTCCTTTCAATCCGTGAGAAGGGCGTTCTGCCGATCACCGACGAACGCATGACACGCTTCATGATTACGCTGGAGCAGGGAGTGGAACTCGTTTGGCATGCCTTCAATGATATGGAAGGCGGCGAAATCTATGTGAAGAAGATCCCTTCGATGAAAGTGGTGGACTTGGCGCATGCCGTCGCGCCTGAGGCAAAGCAGGAGTTCGTTGGCATCCGTCCGGGTGAAAAAGTGCACGAGCAAATGATCGGCTCGGAAGATTCGTTCTACACCTACGAGTATCCTGAGCACTTCAAGATTTTGCCGGCGATCAACAACTGGAATACAAGTTCTGAGCGGATCAAGGATGGTGTAAAGGTCCCTGAGGGCTTTAGTTACACGAGCGATAACAATCAAGACTGGATGAGTGTCGAGACACTCCAGACATGGATCGCCAAGAATCGAGACAAGATCGGTAGCATATGAGCTATATTCCCTACGGTCGCCAAGACATCGACGATTCCGACATTGCGGCTGTCGTAGATGTTCTCAAGTCTGACTTCCTGACGCAGGGGCCGATAGTCCCGCGTTTTGAACAGGAAGTGGCGCGCTACTGTGGTGTGCCGCATGCCGTGGCAGTCAATAGTGCGACGTCAGCCCTGCACATTGCTTGCCTCGCTCTTGGGCTTGGGCCTGGGGATGTTTTATGGACCAGCCCGGTAACATTCGTCGCCTCGGCGAATTGTGCTCTCTACTGCGGCGCTGATGTCGACTTTGTCGACATCGATAAGGACACCTACAACTTGTCTCCGGAGGCTCTGGAGGCAAAGCTGCTGCGAGCATCTGAGACAGGGAAGCTGCCCAAGGTCGTGGTTGCTGTTCATCTGTGTGGGCAGCCTTGCGAAATGCAAGCAATCGACCGCCTTGCGAAAATGTACGGCTTTGCAGTCATCGAAGACGCGTCGCATGCTATCGGTGGGCGATACGAAGACGGTCCGATCGGCGATTGCCGGTACAGTGACATTACCGTTTTCAGCTTTCATCCAGTCAAGATCATCACCTCGGCAGAAGGGGGAATGGCGGTCACAAAAGACGCCGAGCTGGCGCATCGAATGGCCCTTTTGCGGAGCCATGGGATCACGCGCGATCCGAACCTCATGACACATGCACCCGATGGTCCCTGGTATTACCAGCAGATCGATCTAGGCTTCAATTACAGGATGACCGAACTTCAGGGCGCCCTCGGTCTCAGCCAGATGCAACGGATCGACGCCTATGTCGCGCGGCGTCACGAACTAGCGCGGCGTTACGATGAATTGCTCCAAGGGCTGCCCGTCACTTGTCCTTGGCAGCATCCGAAAGGATATTCAGGCCTCCATCTCTACGTGGTCAGGCTCAAGCTTTCAGAGATTGCCAGCAGCCACCTCGACGTGTTCAAGAGCCTGCAGAAGGAACAGATTGGCGTCAATCTGCACTACATACCGGTGCACCTGCAGCCCTATTACCAACGGATGGGCTTCAAGGCAGGGGACTTTCCGGAGGCTGAGCGATACTATGCGGAAGCGATCAGCTTGCCGATGTATCCAAAAATGACTGAAGCACAACAGGACTTCGTCGTTGCAACCCTGCGTGAGGCGATGGCTTCATGAGGCTTGCCGTCATCCCAGCTCGTGGCGGCAGCAAGCGGATCCCGAGAAAGAACGTGCGTGAGTTCTGCGGTCGGCCGATGATTGCTTGGTCGATCGAAGCAGCGCTCCAAAGCGGCTGTTTTGACAAGATTGTCGTGTCGACGGACGACGATGAGATTGCCGCCGTATCCGTGGCAGAGGGGGCCGAGGTCCCGTTTCGCCGGCCAAGCAATCTCTCGGACGATTACACCGCAACCTCTCCGGTCATCGCGCATGCGATCCAGTGGTGTTCTGATGCGGGGAGCACCCCTGACAAGGTGTGCTGTTTGTATGCTACCTCTCCCTTTGTGGACCCGGTGGATATTGTGCAGGGACTGCGTCAACTGGAGGCGAGCGACGCTGATTTTGCGTTCTCGGTGACGAGTTATCCGTTCCCCATTCAAAGGGCCGTTCGGGTGAACGCATCCGGGCGCGTCAGCATGTTCCAACCGGAGCATTTTCTGACCCGCTCGCAAGATCTCGAAGAAGCCTATCACGATGCCGGCCAGTTTTATTGGGGGACAGCCGCTGCCTGGATGGGCAACAGGCCGATTTTTTCCACGAAATCAGCGGCCGTCATCCTTCCTAGGCATCGTGTGCAGGACATCGACACGCCCGAGGATTGGCAGCGTGCTGAGCTCATGTTCTCCGTCATCAGAAACATGAAGGAAACGTCGTGATGCGTGCCGCCATGCGCGTCCTCATCCGCGCGGATGCGTCGCTGGCGATCGGCACAGGTCACGTTGTTCGCTGTCTGACCCTTGCGGAGAAACTGCGAGACTGCGGCGCCGACGTCGCATTTGTTTGCCGCCTGCTCGATGGTCACCTCTGTAACGACATTACAGCGAGAGGGTTTACCGTCTTTCGGCTGCCTGGTGTTCTCGACAGTGCAGATGGGCAGGCGTCCGCCGGATTGCCCACGGATGCGGAGCTGACCCAGAAAGCATTGGGGGAGCAGCGTTTCGACTGGATCATCGTCGATCACTATGGTTTGGACCAGGAGTGGGAAGTTGCAATTCGCCCATGGTGCAACCGGCTGCTGGTGATCGATGACCTTGCCAACCGGCGGCACGCTTGTGACGTGCTTTTGGATCAAAACTTGGTGGCCGGGCTCGATACGCGTTACGACGACCTTTTGCCGGCGCATTGCATCACGCTCTTGGGTCCCGCTCATGCGCTGTTAAGCCGGCAGTATGGAGAGTTTCGCGTCCGGGCCGCACCACGGGAGGGGCTGGTGAAGCGCCTCTTGGTATCGTTCGGCGGGTTTGACCAGCATGGTCTCACGGACATGGCCGTACAGGCATTGGTCGATCTCAACATGCCTGAGGTCGAGGCTGATATCGTGCTTGCCTCATCCTCATCCCAATATGCCGGGATCCAGGCCCTGGTCGCGACACAGCCGCAGCTCCGTCTCCATGACCGGGTGCCCAGTCTGGCTCCGCTCATTCTGGCCGCCGATGCCGCTCTTGGAACCGGTGGCAGCACCCATTGGGAGCGGCTTGCGCTTGGCTTGCCATCCCTTGTCGTTACGGTGGCCGACAACCAGCTGCCGATTGCCGCCGAGCTTGATCGACAAGGTTTGATCCGCTGGTTGGGCGATGCCGCACAGATGACGCCCTCGGTTCTCAAGGAGCATCTTCAGCAACTGCTATCCGAGCCGATTGACGGGCGGTGGTCTGAGCAGTTCCTGAAAGTTGTCGATGGCAGAGGCGCGGATCGTGTTGTGGCTGTTTTGACCGCGACACCTGACATGCAGCTTGTGCACCGACATGCCAGGCTTGATGATGAAGACTTGCTGCTGCTTTGGTCGAACGACCGTCAAACCCGGCAGAACGCCTTCAGCACCCGTGAAATTGCCGCGACGGAGCACCGGGCCTGGTTTCGACGGCGTCTGCGCAATCCTGCGGATTGTGTGCTCTTGATCTTTGAGACCTCGTTCGGCATCCCGATCGGACAAGTCCGATTTGATCGGCGCGACACCGCTTTCGAAATCAGCTATTCAGTTGCACCACCGTTCAGAGGCCGCGGATTGGGAAGCGCTATGCTGCGCTCCGCGATTGAGGCCTTCCATGCGGAAAGGCCTGGCCACACGCTTATCGGCCAGGTCAAAATCGACAATCCGGCGTCACTCCGGATCTTTGAACAACTCGGGTTTACGGTCCGCGAACGCATGCCCGATCGCCTCGTCTTCGAACTCGGTACATGAGGATTACAATGCAGATTGGAAACCGCGAAGTCGGACGCCAGAACCGCCCCTTCATCATCGCGGAAATGTCCGGTAACCACAATCAGTCGCTTGAACGCGCCTTCGAGATTGTCGATGCCGCAGCGGCGACCGGTGCAGATGCGATCAAGCTGCAGACCTACACAGCCGACACGATCACGCTGAACGTGCGCGGTGGCGATTTCGAGATCGCCGATGAGAAGAGCCTGTGGAAAGGGCGGAACCTGCACGACCTCTACAAGGAGGCTCACACGCCTTGGGAATGGCATGGCCCGATCATGGAGCGGGCACGCTCTCATGGCATGCTCTGCTTTTCTAGCCCGTTTGACGAGACCGCCGTCGACTTCCTGGAGAGCCTCGAGGTGCCGGCCTATAAGATCGCTTCCTTCGAGAACATCCACCTGCCGCTGATCCGGAAAGTCGCCCGGACCGGCAAGCCGATGATCATCTCGACGGGCATGGCCTCGATCGCCGAATTGGATGAAGCGGTCAAGACGGCGCGCGAAGCCGGTTGTCGGGATCTCGTGCTGTTGAAATGCACGAGCACCTATCCGGCCACGCCGGAGAACACCAATGTGCTCACCATTCCCCATATGCGCGAGCTCTTCGGCTGTGAGATCGGTTTGTCGGACCACACCATGGGTGTCGGGGTAGCCGTTGCCGCCGTCGCCCATGGGGCAACGGTCGTGGAGAAGCATTTCACCCTGCGGCGCGCCGATGGTGGCGTCGACAGCACGTTTTCCCTGGAACCGGAGGAAATGAAGGCGCTGGTGGTGGAAACGGAGCGTGCATGGCAGTCGCTTGGACATGTGCGCTACGGTGCGACGCCGGCCGAACAAAAGTCGCTTGCCTTCCGTCGTTCGATTTACATCGCTGAGGATGTGCAGGCAGGGGAGGTCCTTACCGAGAAGAACCTTCGCATCGTCCGCCCAGGGCACGGGCTGGCGCCGAAACACTTCGACATGCTGATCGGCCGACGCGCCAGTCGCGATCTCAAGGCGGGTACGCCGGCCACTTGGGATGTCGTGATGGGGTGAAGCTCTGCTTCGCAAGAAATGAAACGGTCGCAACGGATGCTGGGCGTATTCTGCGACGCCCAGTGTGGCTGAAACTCACGCTAGGGGCACCTCGTCACGTCAGCTAGAGCGCGTTCAATGGACGCGCTCTAGCTGTTGGCAGGACAGAGTGCTTGCTGAATGCCTTGCAGTTCCTCAACCAGGCTTTTCATTAAAGCCTCTGTATCGTGAATCGGCTCGCCTGCGACGAGGCGTGCGTTGTCATACCAGACATCGGTGCCGTCATCGTTGCGGCGCCAGATGGCTTCCGGGGTGCGGCAGAATATCAGCGTCCTGCAATCGACCATGCCGGCGAGCTCCGCCATCGTTGTCAGCGGCGAAATGGTGACATCCAGGTTGGCCAACAATGCCGCTTGGCCCTCGAAATCGTCCTTTAGATCGACATCCGGGACAATGATGTTCAGCCGCGCCGACAAATACTGGAGTTCCTCATCTGTGACACCAGCCTGCAGTATCCAGAAATCGACACCTTTTACCCTCGAAAGGTGAGAAAGGTCTTCAACCTTGATATAGTGCCTGTCCCTATCGGGGGAGGAGAGGAGGCTCCTCCAGGCCAATCCGACCTGGAGGTTGGCGCGACCTTTAAGATGTCTCTTCCAGTGCGCGTCCAGATCGGCATCAACTGCGTATCTGGTCCGTTGCCGGCGAAAATCGCTTCTATCCCTGCGGAGCTCGCCAAGAGTATCAAGAATGGTACATACAACGTCCTTGTCCTTGGCCTCTTGGAGAACGCCGTCCGATACAAAGTTCCTGAGCCTAGGCTCCCAAACGGCTAACCGATCCGCATGCGATGTTCCCGCTACTTCCCGTCTATATCTTTCGACGGGGAGGAAGTTTAGGCGGGGAAACGTCCTCTTCATGATGGTGTATAGTCTGGGGTCGCAGGTGATATGAATTTCACTAAACAGCGAAACAAAATCCGAGTATATACTCGAGAATCTTATCTCATCTCCCGGCCCAAATTCACTTAGGAATAGCGATTTCTTCGATTTGTTTCTCTCATCTAATATATTAAGATGATTCGGTAGTAGCTTTTGGGAGAAAAGTTTTGCAACCATTTTTGATTGAGGCCTCAGTCTGTATAGCCTGAATGCGTCTTCTATTCTGTTTAGCCTAAGAAGAGAGGCAAAATAAGTCACCTGGAAGTTGACCTTTTTTCCTGCTTTGGAAAATTGATGCTCCATAAGTAACAGGGCCGCCTCTGGATTGTCCTGCTCAAGCAAGGCCCTTGCCCGAAGAAATGCCGCTTTCCCGTAAGACGATGTGCCGAGTTTTACGAGTCCGAGGGTTTCTTCCGCTTCCTGCCATTGATAATTCAGAGTCAAGGCGTGGCCTTTAATCAAGTATGTCTTCGACTCGATCTCCTCTAAATTCGTATTTCGTCTGTTTGCTGATTTTATTGAGCGTAATCCACGCTCGCATGCATCAATGCAACGGGGAATATTTCCCATGTTCAGATAAAATTCCGCCGCTCGGAGGAACGTGCTTTCGTTTCCATGTTTCGATAAAAAATCTTCCAACAGTTCTGCGTCTAATTCGTAATATTGGCCGCCGCTGATCAATCTTTTTAGAGCCTTGACGTTTAGCGGATCGATGCGAAGAATTTGCTCTGAAATTTCGCGATAGACATCTGTCTTCGCCAGCTGAAAAGCCGTTTCAGCGTAAAGTTCAAGCAAACGCAGATCTTGATCGTCGCTTGTAACTTCCCGTTCCAAAAATTCGAATGCTTCCTGCAGCTTTCCTTGTCGAATTGATAATCGGGCAGTCCTGAGCCTTCTCTCTCCCAGAAACAATGAAGTCTCTTTGTATTCCGCTAGTTTGGAAATGGCTGAGGCTAGGATCGGGGTGGTCCTCCTACGTATCGAGCGAGGAATTTTGTTGTACACCCTGCGGGCTATTATTCTCGCAGTCCAAATAGCTGACATTCTTGCCTCGTTTTTTATCGATTTCCGCTAAAGTGTCGGCATCTGCCTAGAAAGTAATTGAACGACTTTTTGCATTAGTTTCGGGCGATCCCACGGTGGTTCAGCCATCTGGATACGTCCAGACGGATACCAGATGTCAGTGCCGTCTGGCATGCGCCGCCATGCTGTTGTGCGGCTTGTTGATAGAAGCCAGGTCGGGATGCCCAGCATTCCAGCAAGCTCTATGATGTTCGTCGGTGGGCTAATCACGAGATCGAGGCTGGCAATTGCCGAGGCCAAGCCATCAAAGTCGTCCTTGATATCAAGATCGTCGAGGACTCGGAAATTGGGCAGGTTCGCCTTCAGCCAACCGAGTTCGTCTTCCGTGATGCCAGCCTGCAAGTTCCAGAATTCGCAGTGGCTAAGGTTTGCCAATGGGGCCAGGTCCGAGACACCCAGATAATGTGTATTGCGCGAGGGCGTCACGAGTAAACTGCGCCATGAAAGGCCAATCCGAAGTGTGTCGCCTGCACCCTCCCATGGCCCGACGTTTGCGCGCAGCCGCGACGGGCTGTCCCTGAATTGATGCGGTTGCTGTCTCAGGTCTGCGAGCAGATCCAAGGTGGAGCAGACGAAACCGCATTGTGCCGCGAGTGCGATCGAGGTGTCGTTCGCAAAATTCCAGAAGGTCCGGTCTGGGAGCTTCTCCCGGTCCGCCAGTTTTTCTGTCCGGAACTCGTTGCGATAGCGTGTGACGGGTATGAAGCGAATGGCCGGGAAAGACCGCTCGAACAGCTGCGTAAGGCGGGGGTCGCAGGTAATCGTAACGCTTTTGAAGTAGCGGGACAATTCGCCGTAGAACGAACTGAACCTTACTTCATCTCCCGGTCCGGTCTCCGAGAAGAGGAAAGCGTCGAGTGTCCGGTAATGCCCAGACAAGACATCGATCCGGTCGGGTGACGGCATGTTGAAGGTGCGAGCGATCAAGCGTGATGATGGCCTCCGCCGGTATGAAAGGTGGGCGCTACGCAGGTCTCCGAGTGCGTAAAGGACCGGCAGCAGCGTCTTGTCGTATTCGAGGCTCTGCCCCCTTGAATTCGGATCGTGACCCAGCGTCCGGGCGGCAGAGGCCGGACGTCCCAACTCGAGTTGGCAGCGGGCAATCAGGTCGATCGCATTTGGTGTCGATGCAATAGCATTGGCCGCGTCAATCGCTTCCTCGAACCGATGCAGACCTTCCAAAGCGATGGCTCGCTCGAACATCACCGGCGCAATAATCCCCGCGTCGCCCTGCAAGGCCTTTTCTGACAGGCTCAAGGCCTCGGTGAACAGACCCGCCGCGTTTAGGTATCGCAAAGCCGAGATATAGGTTCGTGGACTGTTAGCACCTGCCTTCAGAGCATCGTGCGCCACGCGGACGTCGAAGGGGACATCATCCCCCATCGAGGACAAGAGACTGATGGCTTCGAGATTCAGTGGATCTTTCTTCAGGACGAGCCGCGTCTCCTCAACGGCCTGTGTCAGCAGGCCCATGTCCATCAACACTCTGGCCTTCATCAATCGCGCCGCCGCATCCTGCGGGCGCTGACCCAGCCTTGTATCGAGACACTTGAGAGCAGCGTCCAGACGCCATTCTCGATGATATTCCCGCGCGGCGAATAGGGTTCCATCCATCAGCCCGCGAAGTCCGAGCGTGCGTAGCGTGCGCCATGCTCTGTCACGCAAAGGACGCTGCAGGGAGGGCGGGATAATTCCCTTCAGTCTCAGCAGAAATGCCATGAACGACAATGAGCTCTCAATTTCACGTTCGGTCTGCAAGCTGATCCGACTGCTCGAGGGCCGGTTGATGTGCAAGCCCACTCTCAGTGCGGCTGATCAGTCCGAGCTAATGAAGTCCTTATTAGTGTGGACGAGCTCTCAACACAACAAGGCTGTACCGCCATCCCCGCTTACCAGTACGTCCTGCCTCTTGCTCTCTCGCCACCCCTCCGTTATCCCACAGCCTAAACTGAACGACCCCGGCGGTACTTCATGAGCCTATGGCGCCGAATTCGGCCTCTTCTGTCCACGACCATTCGCTTCTTTCACATTGCGTCGATCGAGGCACGCAATCAGCACAGCGGCACGCGGCTCGGTCTTCTGTGGACGCCTCTCTCTGCTGTCATCTTTTCCGCAATCCTGGCTCTGGTCTTCCGGCACTCCGACACGGTGCCCGCCGTCGACTTCTTCCTTTATGTGTACTGCGGCTACGTGTTCTGGAATTTCGTCTCCGACAGCCTGACCGGATCGACCAATCTCATTCAGTCTCAGCTGGAATTTGCCGTGCACAACAATCTGAGTGTTCTCGGGCTCTTCGCCAAGGCACTGGTGGATCGGCTGTTTGAGTATTTTCTGAATGTCAGCGTGCTGCTGCTGATGATCCTCGTTTTGCGTCCCTGGGATTTTTCGCCGACGCTGGCGCTCTTCCCGGTGTTCCTGGGATTGGCGGTTCTGGCGTCGATTGGCGGTTCATATCTGGTCAATATCGTAACCATTTTGTACCCGGATATGCGGACCGCTGTGCAAGTCGGCGCGCGGTTCATGTTCTTTGCTTCGCCCGTGTTTTGGAGCGCCGAGGCGTCGCACGGGACGCGTACACTTCTGGTCACCTATAATCCTGTGGCCTACTATCTCTCCGCTTGCCGCCAGGTGTTCGGCCTGCAGCCATTCGAGCCGTTTGCATGGGGTGTGATGGCCGCTACCTCAATCGTGGTTGCTGGGCTTGGTTATCTCGCCTTTGCCGCTTCGCAAAACTTCGTACGGAACTTCAAGTAAGATGGCGAAGATCGAAATCGAGAATGTCAGCGTCAACTATTTTCTTCGCAAGCGTGGCGATGTGAAGAAGATGACGGAGCGCGGCGCCGTTGGTGCCGAAGTGATCGTGGGCAAGCGGTTTCTTGAGGTGGCTGCACTGAAAGACGTCAGCATCTCTGTTCGCGACGGAGACCGCGTCGGTCTTGTCGGGATCAACGGCTCGGGTAAGTCGACCTTGTTGAAACTCTGTGCCGGGGCGCTCGGCCACCAATCCGGCCGCGTGACGATCGAGGGCAAGGTCAGCCCGCAGTTCAAGCTCGGGGCCGGCCTGCAGAACAAACTGTCCGGGCGGCAGAACGCCGAGCTGAAGTGCCTCTATATGGGCGTTCCTCAGCGATCCCTTCGGCGTATGGTGGAGGAGGTCAAGGAGATCTCCGGTTTGGGCGGCTACTTCGAATTGCCTCTCCACAGCTATTCAGCCGGTATGCGATCGCGATTGGTCATGAGCCTCCTACGTCTCGTCCGAGGAGAGATTCTGATCATGGACGAGTGGATCAACGCGGTCGATCCATCCTTGCACGCGACGGTCGGGGGGCTGCAGGCCCAGCTGATCGAGCGGGCCAAGATACTGCTGCTCGCAAGCCATTCCCGGCGGGTGCTTGAAGAGTGGGTCGAGCGGCTGATCTGGCTCGACAATGGGCGCATCAGAGCTGATGGACCAATTCACGAGGTCTATGCAGAGTACCAGGCATGGCTCGACGCGCGCGCTGAGCAAGCAGAAGGCGCCGCCTCCTAATGGTCTCGCAACGCGCCGGTGATTGGCCAAACGATGATCATGCGGGCGCGAACTCTGTTGTCTTTTCGATCATTGTCCCGGTGTATGAGCAATGGGACCTTGTCCCGAACCTTTTGCGAGCCATCGAGCAGCAGACACTGGGGCCGGAGCAGATCGAGCTGATCCTGGTAGACAATGGTTATCGTGACCCGATGGATCCGACGATGCTGCCACCGTTTGCACGCCTCTATCGCTGCCAAACGCCTGGGTCGTATGCCGCCCGGAATTTGGGGACGAGGCACGCTCGGGGGCGATGGCTTGTCTTCACGGACGCCGATTGTGTGCCGGTCCCGGAATGGCTTGCGGCGCTTCAAGCCGCGGTTCGAAGTGAACGATCTTTCCTCTTGGCTGGACCGGTGAATATTGTGGCTGCCAATGAGCACCCCAACTGGTACGAGGTCTACGACATGGTGCGCGGCATACCGCAGGCGCACTATGTCAAACGCGGCTATGCTGCAACGGCCAATCTGACCGTTTCGAGGGACGTGTACGACGCCTTGGGCGGGTTTGACGGTCGAAGGTATTCAGGTGGGGATGCTGAGTTTTGCAGGCGCGCTGGTGATCGCGGATTTGGTATTCGGTTCGTCGAAGGCGCCGCTGTTGCGCATCCTGCCCGCGATACGTGGGAGGAACTGTCAACGAAAGCGCGCCGGGTCAAGGGCGGTCAATTGACTGCCGGATCCCTCAAACGCCGCACCCTCTGGCATTTCGCCACCTGTCTGCCACCAGTTAGAGAAAGCTTGCGCCTGCTCCAAAATCGCAACTTTCCCATGCATTATCGTTTGATCGCGGTCGCCATTCAGCTAAGGCTGTGGCTGGTGCAAATAGCGGAGATGCTCCGTCTTCTTGGTGGTCGAGTTCCGGAGCGGCGCTGAAGGTGCTGGCCATAGGACAGGCAGGATGTCGTTAGATTTCGAAGAAGTATCACGATATCACGCAGAGGGGCTGCAACGGGTTGCTCGTGTCATCGCAGGCAATCCGTTATATGACCAGTTGATGGTTCATCGGCTTTCATCAGCCGAGGCTGATCCCCTAGTTGCTGCCAACGACATCGCTGCGAAACGTTCCATCGCCATTGACAGGCTTCGCAGGAGCATTACCGGTGCTCGCCACGTTGTGTACTTCCCTGACTTCCACGGGTTTTGCTGTGACGGCAACACCAAGAACAACATCAGGGAGTTTGAGTTCTTCGACGAGCTATGCAAGCCACTCGGCATCTCTGTCCTCGGTCAGAACCTCGCGTCTTTGCCTCGCGTGTCGCTTGGTAAGCTCTCTCCTCTGCAGAGCCGGATCGCCGGCCTGATCCTTCGCGATCTGGAGGACTATTATGAGAACACTGGCAATGTTACAGCGAGCCTGATCCAGCAGCATGCCGCCTACAGCAGATATTTTTTCAGCAGCATCCTTTCCTTTTTTTCGTCAGGAGCTGTGTTGCCGACGGCGCTTGTAACCGCGAATGATCATTCACCAGCTCGGGTGGCGACATCCATGGTCATGAAGGCGGCAGGAGTTCCCCGGATCTACCTGCAGCATGCAGAGGTGACACGTCTCTTCCCGCCGCTCGACTTCGAGTTCAATGTCCTTCGCAACCTGAAGAGCTTCCATACATATGATGCGCTTGGGTCGGCCGATAAAGACACGACCTTTGTCATATCTCGTCAGTCTGACACGTTCCGTGCTGATGAGCTGGCACGCGAGCGTCGCGGACCGGTCGTCGTTGGGATCTATCCGACTGCGCGCGTGAACCTGGAAGCTCTACGGCAACTTGTTGCAGCTCTATCCAAGAACGCGCTGGTAAGCAGGATCATTTTGAAGGAGCATCCCGGCTCAGCCGGTGCTGGCCTCAGTTCGCTGGCATCGTTTGAGAAGCTAGAGTTTTCCAAGAGCATCCCGCTCTTCGACCACCTTGCGATTGTTGGGAATTCGTCGGTTGCACTAGAGCTGCTGCACAGGGGAATACCCGTCTATCATGATTTCTCTTTGGACCCTGTGGGACGCGATTACTATGGCTTGGTTCGCAGCGGGATTACCCGTGAGATCGTAACATCCGAAGCCGCAAGGGCCTTCTGGATACCCTACACCATCGATGATGACTGGCTGGACGCGTATCGGCTTTGGGATCCCATGGCCGGTTCTGATCCGCAGGCAGACCGGAATCGCTTTTTAGCAGCCATGGGGCAACTAAACGCCGCGCCGACCGGAAAGATCTCGTCTTTCGGACCGCCGTTGAGGGGACGGTGGAAGGCAAAATTGAAAGGAAGGGTGGGTACCCAGCTCATCCTAGTCATCAATAAGTATCCGCGCCTGCCGTCGGTGGTGTTGAGTAGCCTGCTTCGTTTTACCCACCGCCTTGCAGATCGGATGTCCGTCTGGACAGATCGTATCGGGCGATACGTTCTTGCCAACACCGAAATTCGCATAGATGGGGACATCTGGCGTCGGACCCTGGCGACCGCTACTCATCGCCCCGAACGCAAGGCTGGAGTGGGCGAGGGGGAGACTGAGTTCATCCTTTCTACGCTTGCGACCATTCAAGATCCGGCGTCATGGCTTGTGGAGAACGAGCGTTCGAGGGTCGTTCCGCTGCCAAAGGTGTTTGCAGCACTTGCGTGCGCGGCAAACAAGGATACTCCAAGTCTCGATCATATCCTTCGGTCGGTACCAGATGGTATCGCACTCGACACAAGTGTTGGACTTTGGCTTCGGCTAAAGAAGGCCGAAGTCCACGAGCTCCCGGTGAAACAAGAGGGCATCGCTCAGCACGTCGAATTCCTTTCTGCATTTGAAGGAGAGGAACCGGTTAGAAGGGAACTGGAGCTGGTTCTCTTTCGAGTGCTCTTGCAGAGTGGAGAGGTTACAGATCTAAGCCGCTTCTGGCGCCAATGTCGCACGCTCGGCATGGAAACGTTGACGGCTGCAGAACGGCGGTTGCTTTCGAAAAAGCTTTCGTCGCTCGGTTCAGAGGGTATGTCACCTGGGAGGCTTGGTCGGCTTCCTGCAACGCCGAGTGAACAATCATGAAAGTCTGGCTCGTTCGCGATTTGGAACCAACACAGATCGATGAGGGTAATCCGAGGCTTTTACGTGCCGGCATGCTCTCGAACGCGCTCGCACAACGGGGACATGAGACCACCTGGTTTACGTCCAGCTTCAATCATTACTCGAGAAAGCAACGACCGGTCGGCCGTTATGAGCCTGCGCCCAACCTGACGATCGAAGTGCTCTCGGCACCTGGCTACAGCAAAAACATCAGCTTGAAGCGTATCCTTCACAACCACCGTTTTGGCGTGATGTTTCGTCAGGCCGCGATGGCTGCTGTCGAGCGTCCCGACGTCATCATTGCTGATCTGCCAACCACGGAGGCAGCATCGGAAGCCGTAGCCTTCGGGCGTCAGGCATGTATTCCGACGATCGTGACGATTCGGGATCTATGGCCAGACTTCTTCGCGGACTTCGCCCCGGAGCTTCTCAAACCCGTTGCCCGGCTCGGTCTGTGGCCGCTTGACCGTCAGGCGAGGTTTGCTTGCCGCCATGCCACCGCCTTGATCGGGATCTCACAAGGCTATCTCGCTTGGGGTCAAAAGAAGGGCGGGCGAGCTGATCCGTTAGACCGCATTTTCTATCTTGGTTATCCGCGTCCCAGCATTGCGCCGATCGAGGAGCCCGACCGTCTTTTCGCCGAACTCGACATACCCGCGAACGCGCATATCATCTCTTTTGTGGGGTCTTGGGGAGCGACCTACGACTTGTCGCTCGTCCTGGAAGCCGCGCGGCGACTTCAGGCAAACCCGAAACTCGTCTTCGTCGTCGCCGGCGACCAGGGTAGAGATCCCGCTCTGGCGAAGGAGTTTCGGAGGCTCTCAAATGTCAGGCTGATGGGCTGGCTGGACAGGCATCAGGTGTCGGCACTGCTCTCCAGCTCGTCAATTGGATTGCTACCCTATACCGCGAACGCGCCACAGGGCCTACCAAACAAGATATTCGAGTACATGGCCTATGGCCTCTATCAGGTGGCAACGCTTCCTGGAGAGGCAAGGCAATTGCTGGAAGAGACCCAGACAGGCGCTTACGCTCAGGCCGGCTCCTCCGCTGAGTTGGCTCGGCTGATAAGCCTGGCCGTTGAGCAGCAGACCACAGACGAACAACGCTCCGCTCGGCAAGCCGTTTTCGAGCAGCATTTTGAGGCGAACAACCTCTATGATGCCTTCATCGACCACACAGAGGCAGTGGTTGATCACTTCCGTCGGAAGAACCAGACGTCGCCCTGAGTTGAGCGACAATTGCTCTGCCGGTATCTGGCTCCGGCTGCCAAGCAAGCGTGGATGCAATTCTGGAGCTGTCGACCTCCAGGGAAGCCAGTAAGCCGTCCGCAATTGCCGTTCGCCCAGTGGCTTTCAGTGCGAGCTTGAGCATGCTGACCGGGAATGGGAACAGGCGCTCCTTGGTGTCAAGGCCCTTGGCTATGGCTCTGACCACACCGACAGTCGATATGGGTGCTTCATCGGCAACGACGAATGTCTGGTTCGCTGCTTCCTCTTTGGTGGCGCAGGCGATGAGCGCGCGCGAAAGGGCGCCAACCGAGACCATGCTCCGACGGTTCCTCACCGATAACAGTGGCAGCGGATAGCCACTTCGCACGAGGTGAACAAGCCTGCCGAAATTGCCAGGTGCTTGAGCACCATAGACCAAGGGGGGGGCGAAGAATGACCAGTTCCAAGCCGAGAGTGGGACACAGCGTCTTCAGCGCTTCTTCCGCTTCGTGTTTCGAAACAGCATAAGGCGTGATCGGCCTTGCGGGCGAACTGTCGGTCAGTTGTTGTCCGACAGGTGTGACCTGTCCGAGGACCCCGATCGAACTTACGAAAACGAAGCGGCGGACTCCCGCGTCAGCCGCCTGCCGTGCAAGATTGATAGATCCATCCACGTTGACCGAACGAAACTCTTCGAGGCTCGCCGGCCCTGACAGCCGGTGGGCGAGACCTGCCAGATGGATAACGGTCGTTACACCCGACAGGGCACCGGACCAGTCGGTGGTCGAGGCGATATTACCAACCGCGATCATGTCTAAAGAAGTTTGTCTCGCCGCAAGCTTGAACGGCACGTCGGCCTTGGTCAGGCTCCTGCGTAGCGAAGTCGCGATGAAGCCGTTGCCTCCGGTGACGAGAAGCATGGTGACCTAGCCCCGATGTTTTTGAGACGAAGCGGTATCGATCAGCGGAGCAGGGGCCTGCGTAGTGGCGTCAGGCGTGCTCGGATCATCGCCCACGATGATCGAGAAGAGGAGTTTTCTTGCTGCCGCCTCGTGTTCCTGTTCCACCGCGCGTTTCAGCGCATCGAGCGACCCCGCAAGCTCGTGATGACCAATCGTCGAGGCATCCGCCCGCATGATCTTCGGATGAGTCGTCGGTTTGGCATGGTCGCGGTTGTAGAACAGCTCTTCAAACGGCTTCTCGCCTGGGCGCTTGCCGATCACCTTGACGGCAATGCCGCCATCGGGGTTGCCGGCGTTCCTCACCTTGAAACCCGCAAGCCGGATCATGTTTTCCGCGAGATCGCCTATGCGCACGGGTTCGCCCATGTCCAGCAGGAACACGTCGCCGCCTTCCGACATCGCACCGGCCTGTACGATCAATTCGGCTGCTTCCGGGATGGACATGAAATATCGCGTCATGTCCGGATCGGTGACGGTGACCGGACCACCCTTGGCAATCTGTTCCTTGAAGAGCGGAACAACCGAGCCATTGGAGCCGATGACATTGCCGAAGCGGACGGCGCAAAAGGTCTGCTTGCTGCCGCTGCTGCGGGTCTGGATTGCCAATTGACGCACTATGAGTTCGGCCCAACGCTTGGTGGCTCCCATCACGTTGGTCGGGCGGACGGCCTTGTCGGAGGAGATCAGGACAAAGTTCTGGACGTTTTCTGTAGCGGCAGTCTGGGCAAGTGTGAGCGTGCCGAAGACGTTGTTGCGGATGCCTTCCAGAACGTTGGCTTCGACCAAAGGAACGTGTTTGTGGGCCGCAGCATGATAGAGAACCTCGATCCGATGCGCCCGGATGGTCCGTCGCACCAGTTGTTCATCGGTGACCGAGCCGAGAACGGGCACGATTTCCGGACCACCCTTCGTCGTCAGCTCCTGTTCGATGCGGTAGAGGGCATATTCGCTCGCTTCCAGAAGCACCAGCTTTTGCGGCTTCCAGGTGGCAATCAGCCGACAGAGTTCTGAGCCGATGGATCCGCCTGCACCTGTCACCATCACCGTCTTGCCGCTCAAGGCCTTGGCCAAAAGGTCCTTGTCCGGTGGGACGAAGGAGCGTCCCAAGAGTTCGTCGATTTCGATCTCGCGGATCTGGTTAACGATATAGCGACCGTCAACGATGTCGGAGATGTTCGGAAGGCTACGGATCTTGATCCCGAGCCCCGACACACGAGCAATGACCGCCTGACGCGCTTCAGCCGGGATTGACGACATGGAGAGCACGATCTCCCTGATGCCATAACGCTCGACCAGCTTTGGCAGGTCGCGCGGCGGGAAGACCCGGTAACCGCCCACATCACGGCCGTGATTGGCAGGGTCGTCGTCGATCAGACCCATGACGTAGCGGTTTCCATGCCCCCGCAGCGCACGTGCCAACTGAGCAGCTGTCGGGCCGGCGCCATAGATGAAGATGGGTTCTTCATCGCGGCGCATACCAGTACCTGCATTCAGGATCCATTTGGCAGCGAAGCGCGTACTGCCGATCAGCAAAGTCCCGAGTGCGAAATAAAGAACCGGCACCGAACGAGGCACGATCCCCCGGCCGGTCATCTCGGTCAGGAAGATGATGATGACCCAGCACATCGTCGCGATCATCATCGCACGTAGGACAGTCCAGATCGCCGCTTCCGGCAGGTAGCGGATGACCGACCGGTACAATCCGAGCCTGATGAAGATTGGAATTGCCACGGCCACAGCGAAGAAAGCCAGGGTGACACGTTCAGGCGTTATCGCCGGCGACCAGTTGGAAAGGCGCAAGGCATAGGAAGCCCATATCGCCACCAGAAGCAGAACGGCGTCCATCAGGATCATGATCCCCCGCTTCCACAGGCGCGGCGTCCGGATGATCCGTTCGCGTATCGCGCGTGTGAGAGGGTGTTGAACGAGGTCGGCTCTTGTCATGGGCTGTCGCCGATACTTTCTGATGGACTGTCCGCTCTAGTGGGATACGCCTCTGGCTCCGGCGACCTTCAGTGCCGTCAGGATCAAAATCCGCAAGTCGAACACGAAACTCTGACGTCGGAGATACTCGGCGTCATAGGCAACTTTCAAGGGAATTTCCAGTTCATCCCGTCCATTTACCTGAGCCCAGCCTGTAAGTCCGGGCTTGAGGGCGTGCACGCCTGCCTCTGTGCGGGCCATAATGAGGTCATCTTGGTTGAAAAGGGCGGGGCGCGGCCCGACGAGGCTCATCTCGCCCTTGAGGATGCACCAAAGCTGCGGAAGTTCGTCCAGGCTGCTCTTTCGCAAGAAGCCGCCAATCGGTGTAAGATGCTTTGAGGGATCGTTCAGGAGATGCGTGGCGACGACGGGCGTGTCGGTGCGCATGGTTCGGAACTTCGGCATCAGGAAGATGCTATTGCCCTTGCCCACGCGTTTGGACCAGTAGAGCGCAGGTCCCGGCGAGGTCAGACGCACCGCAAGCGCAACGATCGCCATCGGGATCGCGAAGGTAAGCGCCGCACATGCTGAAACAACAATATCACACAGGCGCTTCATAATCATTATGGGTAAATCTCCGACTAAATCACTGCGACCGCGCACGAGAGTTCACACAACGTCTCCGTGTTCCAGAATCAGCGGTCGGCTCCTTTGTTCGGCAAGCTCTTCGCCATTCTGAAAAACACGCCAAACATCACATTGGATCGTTCGCCGTCATTCAGTGCATCTGGTTATCGAGCTTTCGCAATCCTGGTTCCCGTTCAGCCAAAATGGCCGCAGTCCAAATGATCGGCCTGTCCCCACGGCTCGGTGGCATTTGAGCGCAACCGCAGCAACTGGCTGTGCATTCCAAGATTGGTCCTTGTCTGTCAAGTGATGCTTGTATGGCTTTCAGCGAGAGGAGTGTTCAAGACGCTCTCACTTGTTTTGAGTTCGGGGACAGCCGACGCATCGGAATCCTTTTCCAGCGACATTTTCGCCTGAGGGAGAGTGAGTCTGTATCGTGTGCGGTAGCGCTTCATGTACGCCTTCGTGCAGCACTGTTCTCCTTTTAACTATAAGGACTTAGCCAAGCGCTTGAAAACGCTGTTAGCGCTTGGCCGCTTGGCGGGCGGTCCGCCCCTCTCCGCCATCACTTCTTTCCTCGGCGCGAGTCGGTTATCGCTTTCTCATGAGCATTGATGCCCTTCATGATCCGCAGACCCTGCGTGAGCCTCTCCGCGCACACGGGAGGATTGTGCGCGTCGTGGTGCCGCTGGCGGTGATGTACAACGGTCTCCTCGCCATCATCAACGCGCATGTCATGCCTCTCGGCTTCGCGCATGTCGCGATTGTCGAGATCATGCTGCTGTTCGTCTCGCTGCTTTATCTGCTTTATCGTGGTCTTTCGCGGGAAGCGCTGCCGATCGTTGGTCTGGTTGGTTTCTTTGCGCTGGTCATGCTTTACACGTCAGCGGTCAACGGCATGCTGTTCGTGGATTTTTTCCGCAATGTCCTGATCATTGCGGTCTTCTGCCAGCTCGGCATGATGTCGGACGGTCGCAGCCTGGCCTTCGTCTTCCGGATTTCATGCGTTTTCATTCTCTCGGTCCTGCTCGTCGAGATTTTCTTCACGCGGATTTATGAGGATCTGTTCTATCCGGCGCTTTACTTCACCAATACCCGGGGCCTTGAGCAGATCGCGTTCGGCGGATCGAAGATTTTTCAGAATGCGATCAACATTCCCGGGCGATTTTCCTTCGGGCTCAGCGACCACCGCACCTCGTCCCTCTTCCTCGAACAGGTCTCGCTTGCCAATTTCTCCGGCGTGCTCTGCATCTATCTCGTCAGCCGGTTCAGCCAGATCAGCCGCTTCGACCGGGTGCTGATGGTGGCGACGGTCGCCTTCATCCTGCTGACGAATGACTCGCGCAGCATGCTGGCCTTCTCCTTCATATGCCTCTTCGGTTACGTTCTGTTTCCGAAGGCGAGCAACAGCATCAGACCCTTCATCATGCCGGTGATCATTCTCGCCGGGTCCCTTGTGTATCTGATGCGTCCGGATGCCAGCGGCGACACGTTCGACGGGCGTATCGTGCTGACCATGAAAGGCTTCTACAGTCTCGATTTCATCGAGCTTCTTGCCCTCGACATCCGAAACATCGCGAGCTTTGCCGATAGTGGCTACATCTATGTGATCAATGCGAGCACCGTGTTTGGGCTTCTGGCTTTCTGGTTGTTCGTCAGCTTCTATCCGGCGGGCCAAACTGCCGCGCAAAAGCGTTGCGCCTTTGCGCTTTGCATCTTCGTCTTCCTCAACATGATGATCGGGGGGACGGCGATCTTTTCGATCAAGGTGGCCGCACTCCTCTGGCTGCTCGTCGGGCAGATGCGTGGCGGCGAGGCTGCGCCCCATTAACCGCATTGCAAGGTGGGCAGGGACAATCTGGGGCATCGCAGGCTATAACCGATCCACTGTCCACGCCTCTTGTCCGACGGGTTGCCATCACACATGTGCGTTCAGCTGCAATACATAAGGGCGATCGCGGCGCTTCTCGTCGTCTATTTTCATGCGATCCTGCAACTGGAGAAGCTCAACCCGGATGCCTGGATCACGGATTATCTGTTCGGCAAGAGTGGGGTCGATCTGTTCTTCGTGTTGAGCGGCTTCGTCATGTGGATCACCACCTCGGACAAGCCGCAGAGTGTTGCCGATTTCTGGTGGAAGCGGGTCCGCCGCGTGGTGCCGCTTTATTGGGCCGTGACGCTGGCCGCCGCAATGGTGGCACTGGTAGTTCCGCAGATCCTGAAGTCGACCCAGTTCGACGTGCCGCACATCTTGGCCTCGCTTGCCTTCGTGCCGTGGCTCAATCCGTCTGATCCCGAAGGCAAGATGATTGCGCCGCTCATCGTGCCGGGCTGGACGCTGAACTACGAGATGTATTTCTACCTGTTGTTCGGCGCCTGCCTGCTCGTGCCCGTGCGCCATCGCATCGCCGCGATCATGGCGTTGATCGGCGGCGTCTTCGTCATTGCCAATCTCGCTCCCGAAAGTACCGCCGCGCGCTTCTACGGCGACACGGTGATTTTCGAATTCGTCGCCGGCGTCATCCTGGGCCACTTCTATAAGGCGGGCGTTTCCATCTCCGCTCCGCTGGTTGCACTTGGCGTTATGCTCGGTTTTTCAGCGCTTCTGTTCAACGATTACAGCGGTTTCGATCTGCCGCGCCTGATCACGATCGGGATCCCGGCCGCCGCCATCATCTTCTTCTCGACGGCGATCCGCATTCCGGATCTCAAGGCCTGGCGGTGGCTCCGGGTGCTCGGTGATGCCTCCTATTCCATCTATCTCACCCACATCTTCACGCTGGCTGGCTCCCGGATGATATATCCGGTGGTGATCGGCCCGCTGCAGAGTGACACGCTCTTCGTCGTCTTGATGATGGCCATGTCCACCGCTGTCGGTCTTGCCAGCTACTATTTGTTCGAGGTGCCGGTCGGACGCTATCTGTCATCGGTGAGCCTTCCGCGCTTCGGCAGGTCGGCGAAGCCCCACAACGCATGAGGGTCTCTGCCGAGATGAAAGCCAAAACCGTCAGATTAAAGCGCGGTCGCGCCATTCTCTCAGGTGTTTTCGCCGCCGTTCTCGCAGGCTCCAGCCATGCGGGTCCCGCCGATCTGTGCTTTCGTGGCCTGAACATTTCCGGCGCGGAATATGGCGATGTCGATGGTGTCGAAGGTGTCAATTTCACCTATCCCTCGGCGGCCACCATTTCCTATTTCGCCGCCAAGGGTTTCGATACCGTGCGTCTGCCATTCAGGTGGGAACGGCTCCAGCCGCGGCTGGGGGAGGGGTTTGATCGAGTCGAGCTGGAACGGCTGAAGACCAGCGTTGCTGGTCTGAGGGCGAAGGGGCTCATCGTTATCCTCGATCCGCACAATTTCGGCTATTATGCAGACCACAATATCGGCTCTGCTGAGGTTTCTCCGCGACAGTTCGCGCAGTTCTGGATCCGGCTGGCGGCTGAATTCGCCAATGAGGAGGGCATTGCCTTCGGGCTGATGAATGAGCCGCATGACATTGCACCAGCCGTCTGGCTTGACGCTGCCAACCAGGCGATTGCCGGCATTCGTGCGGTGGGCGCGCGCAATCTCATTCTCGTGCCTGGCACGCATTGGAGCGGCGTGGTGACCTGGGCTGAGGATTTCGGTCGGGGTTCAAATGCGACGGTGATGCTTGAGGTCGTCGATCCGATCGATAATTACGCCTTCGAAGTCCACCAGTATATGGACAAGGATCTGTCGGGCACAAACGAGGCCTGCGTCAATGCTGATCTTGCCGTTGACGGTATCGCGAAGCTCTCCGAATGGCTGCGCAGCCATGGTAAGCGCGCCTTTCTCGGTGAGTTCGGTGGATCCGGTGAGGCGGAGTGCCTAGCCGGTCTGAAACGGATGACGGACCAGATGGCACGGGATTCCGATGTCTGGCTTGGCTGGACTTATTGGGCCGGTGGCGATTGGTGGCCGGCTGATGAGGGAAACAATATCCAGCCGACCGAGAAAGGCGACCGTGCCCAACTCTCGGTCCTTCTTCCGGCCCTTGCGCCCGCTGCCGCAAATCCCGGTGCCTGCGTGCGCATTCCGCCGGCAGGATAAGAATTAATTAACCGTAAATACTCATAGTTCGGCAAGGAACGGGCGTCGCGCAGACCCCCGCTGGACCTCTACATGCATGGGCAAGCCAATCGTGAATGATCTGACCCGAGGGATGGGCGAATACGATTCTCGGCGTCGTGACGCGGACGCGGCATCGCTGTCACCATCGGGTGGCGCGAATGTCAGCCTGCGCCGCTATCTCGGCGCGTCTGTCGACGAGCGCGCGACACGGGACGGGCGGTCACGCAGACCCCTGACTATGGACGATATCGAGCAGCGGGCGCGGGAGCGATTTGGCTGGGAACTCGGCGGCAAGGCCGAAACGTCTACAGCTGAACCGCAAGCGGCGGAGGAGGAGACCTCTTACGACGTTCGGACTGGCTCGCCGCAAGCATCCGCCATTCTTCATGAGCCGCCGGTCTTCGATCTGAAATTCGTTGCGCTCGCCGCCTGGAAGTACCGCACGACAGTGCTTGCCGGGGCTCTTGTCTGCGCGCTTCTCGGCGGTGCCATGACGACGCTGCTGGCGAAAAAATATAGCTCAACCGCCACGCTTTATTTCGACCCGCAAAAGCTTGCGGTGGAACTGGTTGAAAACGACAGGGCCACGTCTCCGGAAGTGCTCAATGCCACGATCGACAGCCAGACCCAGATCATCACCTCGCGTACAGTGCTCGAGGCCGTCGCCACCAATCTGAAGCTGACGACGGATCCGGAATTCCTCGGTCGCCCCTCCGACAATCCTGCATCGGACATGAACCGGGTGATTTCAACCTTGCAGAAGCAGATCCTGGTTTCGCGTCAGGCGGGCACGTTTATCTTTCAGGTGAAGGTGACGACCAAGGAAGCGGACAAGTCGGCGGCGATCGCCAATTCGCTGGTCGCAGCTTATTTGAAAGACAGCCGAGTTGCCGCCGAGGACAGCTTCGGAAGCGTCAATACCAGCCTCGTCAACCAGCTGACGGCGCTTCGCAAGGCCGTGATTGCCGCCGAGGCGGAGGTGCGTGCATTTACCTCGCAGAATGACCTTTTTGCCGTGGGTGGGGATCAGATCGCGAACAAGCGCCTGCAATCCCTCGACGACCTGCTCGTTGCGGCCCAGCAGAAGATTATCGAAGCCAAGGCGCAGCTCGATACGGTATCCAGGCTCAACATCAACGATGTTCTCGTCGGGGACGCTGCGGCCTCACGCACACTTGGGGATCTGCGCAATCAGTATGCGAGCCTTTCGGCGAATGTGAGCAGCCTGACGGAACGGCTTGGGCCACGGCATCCGCAATTGCAGTCGGCAAAGGCATCCTTGGCCGACATCGAACGGCAGATCCGTCTTGAACTGGAGCGGATGGTGGTCGCCGCTCGCAGTGCCTATCAGTCTGCGCAGAAGGAAGAAGCCGACCTTCTCAAGGAACTCAATGTCCAGAAGGCCAGCCAGGCCACCAGTTCGACGGCACTCATCGAGCTCAGCGAACTGGAACGGAAGGCCAAGGCTGCGCGTGATGTCTACGAGGCGGTGCTGAAGCGCAGTGAAGAAACGGCGGCGGAGATGAGCCTGTACTCCAGCAATGTCCGTGTCGTCGCCGAGGCCTTTCCGGCGCAGGCGCCCGATGGCCCGGGCCGCAAGGTGCTCCTGATCGCCGGTGCCTTCGGTGGTGGTCTGTTCGGCCTAGGTCTCGGGATCGTGCTCGCGTCCGGATTTGCGCTGTACAGACAGATGACGCGGCGGAACGAGCCAGCGTGAACAGGGGGCAGGGCTACACGGGTCATGACTGGAAATTGAGCGTTGCCAGATAAGCCCGGACTCACCGTCGTTGTTTTCATTGATGAAAACAACGACGTTCACATTTCAAGTTCGGATTCTTCGCCATATAAGTCCGGACTCTGGAAGCTGATAGCCACACAAGTCCGGACTCCGTTGCAACCCGGGTCATCAGCCCCAGCCGCCGCGAATATCCGTGCGCCGGCATTGCGGACACGCCACCGCCGAAACGGGCCTATCCTCGCGTTTCGCTTCCCGCTTTTCCTCCGGCGTCAGAACTTCGACCTCGAAACGATGTCCGCAATTGAGGCATTGGAAACGCTTGAGTTCAGTCATATTCGATCCCCGCGTGCCCGATGAATTCCGACCAAAGGGCTTCCGCCGCCTGCTGCGCGTCATACTTGGAATCGCTGCGCCCCATGAGTCCGCCGAAGCCCAGCGTGAGGTACATGTTGTAGTCATCAGCGGACACGCGGATCGAACCGTTCGACGTGTTAGTGTCGGCATGGGCTTCGAACACGTAATTGATGTCCCCGAAATGGTGCCTGCTGCCTTTGCTGTTGTGAACGGTGATATGTGCTTCCCGGCCACCTTTTATGCCCCGGTTCACGACGGTGCAGGTAAAGGAGCTATCACTCATCCTGTGGAACTTGGCTTTCAGATCGTCAATTCCGCTGAGTTCATCGCACGAGCTCTTGAAGTAGTCGCGGATAACCTCATAGGCTTGATCGATAAACTCTCCCCGCTGAATTGAGTCGAATTCTTGCTTGATTTTGATCCGACGGCCTGACGTCACCGCGGCCGACGGTCCCGTGCCGACCGGAACGGCATCCGCTTTACCCGTAGAAACCAACCGACGGATGCCGGAAACAACGTCAAGATAGGCGACGTTCGCGTTGGTCCATTCGGATATCGGCTTGCCGTCCTTAGGCAAAGCCATGAATTGTCGAAAGGGGGAAGAAAGCCAGTCGCACGGTTCGACGATCACCGGAACGATATGGAGCTTACCATTCTCGGAAAGTCTGAGAGCCTCCTCGAATTCCTTTTCGTAGCAGTAGTTGGAAGCGATGTAGTCGGGACTGACCAGAGCGATGAACAGATCGCTCGATCGCAAGGCGTCCAACACCGCTTTGTCCAGCTTCGCACCTGGAACGATTTGGTGATCGGCCCAAGTTTCAACGGAGCCTTCACGCTGAAGAAGCGACATATGCTTATGCAGCCTGTCGAGATACTTCTCATCGGCGTGCGAATAGGAGATGAACGCGCTTAATGCCAAGATACACCTCAGTAGTGAGGCGAAACCGAAGACCATGCTAGGCCTCCGCACATTCACCACCAAGTAGTATTACTCCCCTTCCACACGTATTTCCAGAGGCCGACATCATTTAAAGAACCTGCTGCCGACGAGGCTCCAGTCGCAGCCGGATGAGAATTCGACGGCAGATCGCCACAACCGACCCCTCAACTTTGAATTCATCTGTAGGCGGTATGCCCATCGAATGCACTCGGTGGAGCCGACTTTGAAATCTATATTCTCGAAATTATTCTCATTCCTACCCAAGGCAGAGGCACCCCACGTCCCTGATTTAGAAACGCCGATGCCTCGGACAGGACCTTCGTTTGCCGAGAAGGCACAAGCTGTGGCCGTTCATCTGAACAACGAGATTCACGGTATCGAGGTCACCGTTACGCAGGACAGGCCGCTTGTGTTTACGGTCCGAACTACCGGAAGCATCAAGTCAAAGGTCCAGCTTCTATTCGGGGACCTGATCGCGGACATTGACGAGGTGTTTGTCGAACCCGATCTACGCAGACAAGGCCAATGCAGGCGTTTCACGCAGGAACTCTGTCGCTCCCTTCACCTAATCAGCTTCAACAAAATGACGCTGTACGCTGTTCACGATGGGCGTGTAACTTGGGCGGCTTTTGGATTTCGCCCAACCCGTGGCGCGTGGAAAACCCATAAAGAGAAAATAGAGAAGAGCTTTCGAGCGCATCAACAAGAATTTCCGCCGGAGATTGCGCAAGATATCAGCGATTTGATTTCGGCTGACCAGGTCAGTGTTTTCCCGCTAATAGCCAACATCGAAGTCGACAATCAGTTGTTGCTGGAAGAATTGTCGACCAGAATTCTTGGTAGTCTGAAAGGGTGGCATGGAGAATTCGATGTCGGAAATGAGCGTGATGAGCAATACTTGTTCCGCGGAGAATGAATTACAAGAACCTAAGGCTTATATTCC
>OGCL01000960.1_pt1 | contig 27098 bp, 26 predicted proteins | sample 1570041 | NCBI WGS metagenome assembly OGCL01 (sample SAMN06266162, study PRJEB24511) | hot springs metagenome | isolation source: Hot spring water | place: South Africa: Limpopo | collected 2015-06-22 | reverse complement strand
GCTGGGGGAGAAGTTGTATTCGCGGTAGCCGGGGTGACCGATCCGTCCCAGGAACAGCTCGCAGCAGGTCGAGCGCCACAGCCCGTCGGCCCTTTTCGGATCGGTGGGCGGCGGCAGCCGCAGGCGGGCGAGATCCCCCTGCAGCACATAGCTGAGCGACAGGCCCGCCGGCGCCACCGCCTGAATGCGGACCTCGACGGAGGTGAGCCAGGGCGCGGGGGCGCGGGGGTGACAGATGAGCGGATGCAGACTCATGGCGCGCTCCTGAACAGGGCCAGGGTGACCTCGCGCGCGCGGGCGTGGTCCACGATGGGCGGGGGATAGTCGCGCCCGATCACGACGCCGCAGGCCGCCTGCTGCGCCTCCGACATGCGCCAGGGGGCGTGCAGATAGCGGTCCGGCACGGTAGCGAGTTCGGGGACATAGCGGCGGATGAAGCGGCCGTCGGGGTCGAAGCGTTCCGACTGGGTCACCGGGTTGAAGATGCGGAACCAGGGCTGGGCGTCGGTGCCCACGCCGGCCGACCACTGCCAGCCGCCGACGTTGGCGGCCTGATCATAGTCGATGAGCTTTGCGGCGAAATGCCGCTCACCCAGCCGCCAGTCCACGTGCAGGTCTTTGACCAGGAAGCTGGCGGCGATCATGCGCAGCCGGTTGTGCATGTAACCGGTCTGCTCGAGCTGGCGCATGGCGGCGTCGACGATGGGATAGCCGGTGCGGGCCGCGCACCAGGCCTGGAAATGACCGCGCGGGTTGGGCCAGGGGATGCGGTCGAACTTGCGCTGGAAGGCGTGTTCCACCGTCTCCGGGTGGTGCCACAGCAGCATCTGGTAGAACTCGCGCCAGATAAGCTCAGACAGCCAGACCCGCGCGCCCTCGCTGTCCCGCTCGACGGCCTCGCGCACCAGCTCGCGCACGCTCACCGTGCCGAAACGCAGGTGCACCGACAGGTAGGAGGGGCCCTTGATGCCGGGGTAATCGCGCCGCTGGTGATAGTGGTCGATGCGCTGCAGGAAGTCCGCGAGCAGTGCCTGCCCCCCCGCCATGCCACACCGGATGCCGAGTTCGCGCAGGTTGGTGGGCTGGAAGCCGAGCTCCTCCAGCCTGGGCATGGGCAGGGGGGCGCCCTGGGCCAGCCGGTCGATACGGGCCAGGGTGGGGTGTGCGGCCAGGTGCTCGGGTCGCAGCCGCGCGAGCCAGGCACGCCGGTAGGGGGTGTAGACGTGGAAGGGTTGGCCGGCGGCAGTGAGCACCTCGTCGGTGTCGAACACGACCTGATCCTTGTGCAATACCAGACGCCGGCCATGACGGGCGAGGGCCTCGGCCACGGCCTGGTCACGCGCGCGGGCGTAGGGCTCGTAGTCCCGTGCCGCGTGCACCCGATCCACCCCCAGTTCGTCCGCCAGCGCCGGGATGAGGCTGCGCGCCGGACCGTGCAGGACATGCAGACGCCCGCCGTGCAGCTCGAATGCGGCCTTGAGGGCGGCCACCCCCTCCCAGATGAATTCAACCCGTCGATCCCGGCGATCGGGCAGCGCATCCAGGATGTCGGTGTCGAAGACGAAGACGCCATGCACCTGCCGCGCCGTGGTCAGGGCCTGGGAGAGGGCGGCGTGGTCGCTCAGACGAAGGTCGCGGCGGAACCAGACCAGGGCGGCGTCATCGGCGGGCATGGGATCGAGTGCAGTGGGCGAGGGGGGCGAAACACGGCTTCGATTTTGCGTCCCTGTGCACGGGGTTTACAATCACCTGGCGATCGTCGGACCGCTCAAGCCTCGGCTCGGCCCCCGTGCACTACGGCCTGAACCGCCGGCGCCGGACGGCGGCGCAGCCCATCTTCCGGTGCGCACATGGAAAACGCCAACTTCACCGACCACTTCCTCATCGCCATGCCCAACATGGTCGACCCCAACTTCTCCGGGACGCTGACCTACATCTGCGATCACGGTGAACAGGGCGCCCTGGGGGTGGTGATCAACCGCCCCATCGACCTGTCGCTGGCAAAGCTGTTCGAGCAGATCGGTCTGAGCCTCGACGACGAGCGCCTGATGAAACTGCCCGTCTACTACGGCGGGCCGGTGCAGGTGGAACGCGGTTTCGTGCTGCACCGGCCGGTGGGGGAGTGGAATTCCACCTTGGCGGTGAACGAGCGCGTGGGGCTGACCACCTCCAAGGACATCCTGGAGGCCACCGGTCGCCGCGAGGGGCCGGCGCAGATCCTGGTGACCCTGGGCTATGCCGGTTGGGGCCCCGGCCAGCTCGAAGACGAGATCAAGCAGAATGCCTGGCTCACGGTGGCGGCGGATCCGGACGTGATCTTCGACCTGCCGCCCGAGGAGCGGTTGCCGGCGGCCATGCATCTGCTGGGCATCGATCTGGCGATGCTGTCCGAGGACGCCGGTCACGCTTGAACCCACATTTGAACCCAGATTGTCCATTAGACCGGCCCATGGCTGTGGTACCTTTGTGCCGAAGGATGATCACAGTGCTCACGAGATGCGGCTTCTTGGCCTACGCGGGCCTCGCTCGCCCCTGATCGGTCAGCTCGCGCGTTACTTCTCGGCGAGGTGTTCAACCTCGCCTGCGACCGTCACGCGCAATCTGACTCGATCATGCGCTTCGCGCCTTCCCGCGTCCTAATGGACAATCTGGGTTGAAGCAGGGCAGCGTGCTCGCCTTCGACTTCGGTCTCAAGCGCATCGGCGTCGCCGTCGGGGAGTGGGAGACCCGCTGCGCGCACCCGCTCGAGGTCGTCGTCGAGGAGGCGAACGAGCGGCGATTCGCCCGTATCGCCGCTCTTGTGGCCGAGTGGCGGCCCATGGAGCTGGTCGTCGGCCTGCCCCTCTCCCTGGAGGGGGAGGCACATGAGCTGACCCGGCGCTGCCGTCGTTTCGCCAACCAACTGCACGGACGCTTTCATCTGCCGGTCAGGCTGGTGGACGAGAGGCTGACCTCCGCCGAGGCCGAGACCCGGCTGCGGGAAGCCGGTGTGCACGGCGCGCGGCGCCGGCAGGCGATGGACAGCCTGGCCGCGCAACGGATCCTGCAAGACTATTTCGAGCAATCGCCCTAGCCCGGCTATCATGCACCTGCCCCAACCCCGAGACCTCATCAAGACCCTGGCCGAGACCATCCGGCCCGCCCTGACGGCGGAATGTGCCCTGGTCGGCATCCACACCGGCGGCGTCTGGGTCATGGATGCCCTGGCCGATGTCCTGGGCAACCCGGTCCCGCGCGGGGTGCTGGACATCTCGTTCTACCGGGACGATTTCTCGCGCATCGGTCTGCATCCCGAGGCCAAACCCTCGCGCATCCCCTTCGACGTCGAGGGTCGCGACATCCTGCTCATCGATGACGTGCTCTATACCGGACGCACGGTGCGGGCGGCCATGAACCTGCTGTTCGACTATGGACGCCCTGCCGTCATCCGCCTGGCCGTGCTGGTCGACCGGGGCGGGCGCGAGCTGCCGATCTGCCCCGATTACACGGGGCTTAAGCTGGAGCTGGGACCGGACCAGCACATCAGCCTGCAGCGTGACGACGCGGGTGGGCTGTCGTTCATGTTGAGCGCAACGCAATGAGTGGCGAGCGCAAGTCGCAGGGACGTCTGCGCGTGAAGGGGCGCGGCCTTTCACGTCCTGCCCGGGTTCTTTATACCGTCGCGCCATGAACGGCGACCTGCAGCTCAACGCCGACGGTAGCCTCAGGCACCTGCTGACCCTGGACGGTCTGCCGGCCCGCATCCTGACCCAGATCCTGGATACCGCCGAATCCTTCATCTCGGTGGCCCAGCGCGAGGTGAAGAAGGTGCCGCTGCTGCGCGGCAAGGCCATCTTCAACCTGTTCTTCGAGCCGTCCACCCGTACCCGCACGACCTTCGAGATCGCGGCCAAGCGCCTGTCGGCCGACGTGGTGAATCTCAACATCGGCACCTCCGCCCAGAGCAAGGGCGAGACCCTGCTCGACACCGTGGCCAACCTCTCGGCCATGCAGGCCGACATGTTCGTCGTGCGCCACGCCGCCAGCGGCGCGTCGCATCTCATCGCCCGCCACGTGGCGCCGCACATCCATGTCATCAACGCCGGCGACGGTCGCTGCGCCCATCCCACCCAGGGACTGCTGGACATGTTCACCATCCGCCAGCACAAGGGCGGCTTTCACAACCTGCGCGTGGCCGTGGTCGGCGACCTGCTGCATTCGCGTGTCGCCCGTTCCCAGATCCATGCCCTGACCACCCTGGGTTGTCCGGAGGTGCGGGTGGTGGCGCCCCGCACCCTGCTGCCCCGTGACGTGGACAGCCTCGGGGTGCACGTGCACTACCGCATGCAGACCGGCATCAAGGACTGCGACGTGGTGATCATGCTGCGGCTGCAGAACGAGCGCATGCAAGGGGCGCTGCTGCCTTCGCCGCAGGAATACTTCAAGTACTGGGGCCTGACCCCGGAGAAACTGCGGCTGGCCAAGCCGGATGTCATCGTCATGCACCCCGGCCCCATGAACCGCGGGGTGGAGATCGACTCGGACGTGGCCGACGGCGGCCACTCGGTCATCCTCAACCAGGTCACCTATGGCATCGCGGTGAGAATGGCGGTGATGAGCCTGCTCGCGGGGAATTGAACCTTGATTCCTCGGTTGAACACGTCCGAAGGCGCGGCTGTGCGGGTGTCTGGCGCGAAGCGACGACGCCGCAGGGTCGCTCCCTGCAAGGAGGAGCGACAAAGCCAGGCACCCGCACAGACGCGCAAGCGGGCGTGTAGCGGGCTCACCCAAAGGGTAGGCGCTATCGAAGGCACGACGTCGAGCAATCAGGCGGCTTCACGATGGCAATAAGCGGTCAACCGAGGAATCAAGGTTGAACATGGGCATTGATATGCTTCCCCCGTTCATCACCGAACATTACGAGGTGCACGAATGGAAGCATGCTACAGCCATACTGGCACAAGACTTCAAAGACGAATGGACAGATATTATAGAGGTTTTGACGTCTTTTCGTTTGAGGAAAAGCTGGATCGAGATCGGCGGCAAGAATAAATCGGATGTTTCGAAGCAGATAGACCGGGCGTTTTATAGACGCGGCTGGCAGGAAAAGCAGTTTTCCACATCAATCGTAGTGGACGGTGTGCAGCATGATTCCCCAACACACAAAGTAGACTGTTTCAAAAATCAGATCGCTCTTGAAGTGGAATGGAATAACAAAGATCCCTTTTTCGACCGCGATTTGAATAATTTCAGGTTGTTGTTCGATTTGCGGGTAATCAGCGTTGGAGTCATCATCACACGAGCTGATGAGCTTCAACATGTATTCGACGACCTGGGACGAGGCAAAAGTTTCGGCAACTCCACTACGCACATTAGCAAGTTATTGCCAAAGATCAACGGCGGTGGTGGAGGTGGGTGTCCATTGTTGGTCTTCGGAATCACCAGGAAATTGTACGTGGAGGATTTGTAATGGCTGAGCTCTCAGAACCCGGCAAGGATTTGCTGAAACTGGCAGCCAATCTTAAGTATCGAACAATCCTCGCCGATCCGCCGTGGCGTTTCGAAAATCGCACGGGCAAGATGGCGCCCGAGCACAAGCGCCTGTCGCGTTATGAAACAATGACGCTCGAACAGATTTGCGCGCTGCCGGTCGCCAACATATGTGACGAGACAGCACATCTTTATTTGTGGGTCCCCAATGCGCTGCTACCTGAAGGCTTGCAGGTAATGGCGGCTTGGGGTTTCGCATACAAGACCAATCTTGTCTGGCACAAGGTACGCAAAGATGGTGGACCGGACGGGCGCGGTGTCGGATTCTATTTTCGCAACACAACCGAACTAATTCTATTCGGAGTGCGTGGTAAGAACGCTCGCACGCTCCCCCCCGGCAGAAACCAGGTCAATATCATCCGCGCGCAGAAACGGGAGCATTCACGCAAGCCAGATGAAGCCTATAACATCATCGAATCCTGCAGCGCGGGCCCGTATCTTGAATTATTTGCCAGGGGAACCCGTCCAGGTTGGACAGCGTGGGGCAATCAGTCGGAAAACTACTATCCACAGTGGCCGACATACCCCAATCATTCACAGGCACTCAGTGAGCAATTGCGGCTGTTGCAAGTGTCTACCGAATATTGTGTTGATCGATGAAGATCCTCATCCGCAACGGCCGTGTGATCGACCCGGAAAGCGGCCTCGACGCCATCCGCGACATCTGCATCGCCGCCGGGCGCATTCAGGCCGTGGGCGACGCGCCGGCCGATTTCCACCCCAACCAGGAGATCGACGCCAGCGGTCTCGTGGTCTGCCCCGGCCTGGTCGATCTCTCGGTGCGTCTGCGCGAGCCGGGCTTCGAGTACATGGCCACCCTGGAATCCGAGATGCGGGCGGCGGCCGCCGGCGGCGTGACCAGCCTGGCCTGTCCGCCCGACACCGACCCCCCCCTGGACGAGCCGGGTCTGGTGGAGATGCTGAAATTCCGCACCCGCAACAGCCCGGGACCGCGCGTCTATCCCGTCGGTGCGCTGACCTGGAAGCTCAAGGGGGAGCGGCTCACCGAGATGGCGGAGCTCAGCGAGGCGGGCTGTGTCGCCTTCAGCCAGGCCGACGCCCCCTTAGTCGACACCCGCGTGCTGCTGCGGGCGCTGGAATACGCGGTGACCTTCGACCTGCCGGTCTGGCTGCGTCCCCAGGACCCCCACCTGGCCCGCGACGCCGTCGCCCATGACGGCGTCGTCGCCGCCCGGCTGGGGCTGCCCGCCATCCCCGTGCCGGCGGAGACGGTGGCCCTGCAGACCATCCTGCTGCTGGCGCGCGAGACCGGCGCCCGCGTGCATCTCGCCCGGATGTCCAGCCGGGCCGGTCTGGACATGGTCCGCCGCGCCAAGCACGACGGGCTGCGCATCACCTGTGACGTGGCGGTGCATCACGTCCATCTGTCCGAGATGGACCTGATGGACTTCAACGCCAACTGTCATCTCGTCCCCCCGCTGCGCAGCATCCGCGACCGCGAGGCCATCCGCCAGGCCCTGCGCGAGGGGCTGGTGGATGCCGTCTGCTCCGACCACGCCCCGGTCAACGACGACGCCAAGGAGCTGCCCTTCCAGGAGGCCGAACCGGGCGCCACAGGGGTGGAACTGTTGCTGCCCCTGACCCTGAAGTGGGCGCGGGAGATGCAGGTCCCCCTGCTGCAGGCCCTCGATCTCGTCACCCGGCGCCCTGCCCGCATCCTCGGTGTCCAGGCAGGCGTCCTGGCCGTGGGGCAGCCGGCGGATCTATGCATCTTCGACCCCGAGCGTCCCTGGACGGTGAGCCGCCAGACCCTCCTCTCCCTGGGCAAGAACAGTCCCTACCTGGGCATGGAGCTGCAGGGCCAGGTCATGTACACCCTCGTCGACGGTCACGTCGATTTCAAACGCAACCACTGATCGCACTCCCCGTCATCCCCAACATGCCCGCCCCTCTGACTCCGGATCAGCTCTATACCCGCTGCGACTTCGCCACCGCCCCCTTCGCCACCACCGACGCGCTGGACGATCTGCCGGGCATGCTGGGCCAGGGGCGCGCCGCCGAGGCGGTGGATTTCGGCCTGGCGATCCGCGCCGAGGGTTTCAACCTCTTCGTCATGGGGCCGGTGGGCACGGGCAAGCGCACCCTGGTCATGGAGATGGTGGAAAAGGCGGCGGCCGCCAGCCTCGTTCCGCCTGACTGGGTCTACGTGAACAACTTCGCCCAGCCGCACAAGCCCAGGGCGATCAGTCTGCCCACGGGCCGCGGCAAGGCCCTGAAGGCGGATATGCAGCGCCTGATCGAGGACCTGCTGGCGGCCATCCCGTCCATATTCGAAAGCGACGAATACCGCAACCGCCTGGAGGAGATCGAGCAGGAGTTCAGCGAGCGGGAGAGCGACGCCTTCAAGGCCTTCGGCGAGGAGGCCGAGCGCGAGGGCATCGCCCTGCTGCGCACCCCGAGCGGCTTCGGACTGGCCCCCGAACGCAACGGCGAGGTGCTGGGGCCGGACGAGTTCGAAAAGCTGCCGGAGGAGGAGAAGAGTCGTATCCGCAAGGTCATCGAGGGCCTGCATGACCGCCTGCACAAGCTCATCCGTCAGGCGCCCCAATGGCTGAGGGAGAAGCGCGACCGCGTGCGGGAGCTCAATCGGGAGTTTTCCCGGCTGGCGGTGGAGCATCAGATCGGCGAATTGCGCGACAAGTACCGCGACCTGCCCGATGTGCTGGACTATCTGCAGGCGGTGGAGCAGGACCTGATCGACACCGCCGACGACTTCCGCAAGCCGCAGGAGGGCATGCCGCAGATCCTGGGCCTGCCGGTGGCCGTGGCCCCGTCGTTCCGGCGCTATCAGGTCAATCTGCTGGTGGACCACAGCGCGTCCAAAGGGGCGCCGGTGGTGGCCCCCGACCATCCCAGTCATGCCACCCTGGTGGGCCGGGTGGAGCACATGGAACACCTGGGCGCGCTGGTCACGGACTTCACGCTGATCAAACCCGGTGCCCTGCATCAGGCCACCGGTGGCTATCTGGTGCTCGATGCCCACCGTCTGCTGCTGCAGCCCTACGCCTGGGAGGGACTCAAGCGGGCGCTGCGTTCCCGGCGCATCCGCACCGACTCGCTGGCGCAGATGCTCTCGCTGACCAGCACCATCTCCCTGGAGCCCGAACCCATCCCCCTCGAGGTCAAGGTGGTGCTGGTGGGGGAACGCCTGCTCTACTACCTGTTGTGCGAATACGACCCCGACTTCAGGGAGCTGTTCAAGGTCGTGGCCGATTTCGAGGACGACCTGCCCCGCAGCGGCGACACCCCGCTGCTCTACGCGCGGTTGATCGCCACCCTGGCGCGCAAGGAAAGGCTGTTGCCCTTCGACCGGTCGGCCTGTGCCCGGCTGGTGGAGCAGGCGGCGCGCGAGGCGGGCGACGCCGAGCGGCTCTCCACTCACATACAGGGCCTGCTGGACCTGATGCGGGAGGCGGACTTCCTGACCCGACAGGCGGGTGAACCGGCGGTCTCGCACGCGCGGGTGCAGGCGGTCATCGATGCCAGACACAGGCGCACCGGCCGACTGCGGTCCCGCTTCCAGGACGCCATCCTGCGCGGCACGGTCCATATCGAGACCTCGGGCCAGATGACCGGCCAGGTCAACGGCCTGTCGATCATCGACCTGGGCGACAGCCGCTTCGCCCACCCCACCCGCATCACCGCCAACGTGCGGCTGGGCGAGGGCGAGGTGGTGGACATCCAGCGCGAGGTCGACCTGGGCGGCGCGATTCACTCCAAGGGGGTCCTGATCCTCAGCTCCTTCCTCGCCACCCGCTATGCCGTCAACCTGCCCCTGTCTCTCTCCGCCACCCTCACCTTCGAGCAGACCTATGGCGAGGTCGAAGGCGATTCCGCCTCCATGGCCGAGCTCTGCGCCCTGCTCTCCGCGCTGGCCGGGCTGCCGATCAAGCAGTCCCTGGCGGTGACGGGCTCCGTGGACCAGCACGGCCGCATGCAGGCCATCGGCGGCGTGAACGAGAAGATCGAGGGTTTCTTCGACATCTGCCACGCGCGCGGCCTGACCGGTGAGCAGGGGGTGCTGATCCCCCAGAGCAACGTCAAGCACCTCATGCTCCGGGCCGACGTGGTCGAGGCCTGCGCCGCAGGTCGCTTTCACGTCTGGCCGGTGGGCGGCGTGGACGAGGCCATCGAACTGCTCACCGCGACGCCGGCCGGCGTCCCCGACGAGCGGGGGGTGGTGCCCGAGGGCTCGGTGAACTACCGGGTGGCGACACGGCTGATCGAGTTCTCCAGTCTGCGCCAGGCCTTCGCCGGCCGGTCCGAGGACAAACCCCGCCGTCGCGCCGGCGCCCGGAAGAAATGAGCGATCCCGGCTCCGGCATCCGCCGCATCCTGCTCGCCCTGAGCGGTGCCGGTGACGAGCTGGCCTGGATCGATGCGGCGGCCGAACTCGCCGCCGCCTTGGAGGCGGAACTGTCCGCCCTGTTCGTCGAGGACGTCGACCTGCTGCGGGCCAGCCGTCTGCCCAGCATGTGGGAGATGGGCCGGCACAGCGCCCAGTTGCGGCAGATGCAGGCGGACAGCACCGTGCGCCTTCTGCAGGCCGCCGCCCGCCGGTCGGAACAGGCCTTGCACCGGGCAGCCGAGGCCCGCAGCCTGCGCTACTCCTTCCGCATCCTGCAGGGCAAGCCGCTGCACACCCTGCTCGCCCAGGCCGCCAGTCTGGACCTGGTCTTGCTGGGACGGCGGGCCGCGGTCATTGCGGCACAGCCGCGGCCTCTGGCCGTGCTGTTCGACGGCAGCATGGCCGCCGCCGCCACCCTTGCGGTAGGGCTCAGGCTGGCACGGGCCGCCGGTCGGCCCTGTCTGGTCCTGGTGGTGGCCGCCGACGCCCAGACCTATCGGGAGCGCGCGCAACAGGCGGGTTGGGCGGTGGGCGGCGGCACGGAGGTCAGCATGCAGCGCCTGCAGGATACCGATCCCGCGGCCTTGTCCGCCGCGGTGAACGCCATGCGGGCTGCGGCCCTGGTCCTGCCGGCCGGTTATGCCGAAGGTGACCTCAACCGCCTCGATGCCCTGCGATCCAGGCTGCGCTGCGACCTGCTGCTGGTGACCTAACGGACATGGCGACGGCCACCCCGAGCATGAATGTCGCCGTGTCCGTTCCCTCTCCCCCAGCCCCTCCCCCCGAGGGGGAGGGGAGCGTCGAGAGTCGATCTTGCGACTTTCACGCCAAGCTGTCTCAGCGCAGCAGGCGCCGGCGCGTGAGCCTGAGGCCGATCAGGAAGCCGGCGACGGCGAAGGCCAGCAAGACCACCACGTTCAGCACGGGCGCTTCCGGCCAGTGGCCCAGCGCCAGGGGACGGGCCAGCGCGATGGCATGGGTCAGCGGCAGGCCCTGGGCGATTGCGGCCAGCCAGGCGGGTAGGGCGTCGGTGGGGTAGAACACCCCGGAGAGCAGCACCATGGGCGTGATGAACAGGGTGAAGTAATAGAGGAAGAAGTCGTAGTTGGGTGCGACGGCGTTGAGCATGAGGCCGAGGCCGGCGAAGGTGAGTCCGGTGAGCACGATCACCGGCAGCAGCCAGAGGGTCATGGCAAAGTCCGCATACAGCCCCAGCGCCCAGATCACCAGCAGGATCGCCAGCCCTGAGAGCAGGCTCTTGCTGGTCGCCCAGGCCCATTCGCCGAGCAGGACGTCGTTCAGGGTCAGCGGCGTGTTCAGGATGGCGTCCCAGGTCTTTTGCACGTGCATGCGGGAGAAGGCCGAATAGAGCGTCTCGAAGGTGGCGCTGTTCATGACGCTGTAGGCCAGCGTGCCGGCGGCCAGGAAGGTCAGGTAGGGTACGCCCTGCACCTCGCCCAGGAAGCGCCCCAGGCCGTACCCCAGGCCCAGCATGTAGAGCAGGGGGTCGGCCAGGTTGCCGAGGATGGACGGTCCCGCCAGCTTCTTCCAGACCTGGAAGTTGCGCTGCCAGACCGCTATCCAGCGCATCCGCCAGCTACAAACCGACGCCTCACCCCTCACCCCTCACCCCTCACTCCCTCAGATCCCTGCCCGTCAGCTTGAGGAACACGTCCTCCAGGTTGGCAGGGCGGTGCAGATAACGCAGGCCTTCCCGCTCGTCCAGGGCGTCGGTGACGGCTTTGGGGTCGTCCGCATAGCAGAACAGGGTCTCGCCGGCGTGTTCGCAGCGACGGCACAGCCGGCCGGCACAGCCCTCCCATGCATCGAGGCCCTCGCCGAAGACCTCCACCACGTGAGGCTCGATGTGCCGGGTGATCAGCTCGCGCGGGGAACCCTCGGCGATGATGCGGCCGCGGTCGATGATGCTGATCATGTCGCACAGCCGCTCCGCCTCGTCCATGAAGTGGGTGGTCAGCAGCAGGGTCTTGCCCTGGTTGATGAGCCGGCGCAGTCCCTGCCAGACCAGATGCCGGGCCTGGGGGTCCAAGCCGGTGGTGGGCTCGTCCAGGACGATCAGCTCCGGGTCGTTGATCAGCGCCCGGGCGAGGGTGAGCCGCCGCTTCATGCCACCGGACAGGGTGGGGACCTTGGCGTCCGCCTTGCCCGCCAGGCCCGCGAAATCCAGCAGGGCCGGGATGCGCGACTCGGTATCACGGCGTCCGAGCCCGAAATAGCGGCCATAGGCGAGCAGGTTCTCCCGCACGGTGAAGTCCGGGTCCAGGCTGTCGGTCTGGGGCACGACCCCCACCCGGCGGCGGGCTATCGCGGCCTCGTGCGGGAGGCGATGACCCAGCAGGCGGATCTCGCCGGCGTCCGCCTCGATCAGGCCCAGGGCCATCCGCAGGGTGGTGGTCTTGCCGGCGCCGTTGGGCCCCAGCAGGCCGTGACAGCGGCCCGGCACGATCTCCAGGCTGAGCTCGTCCACCACCGCCACACCGCCGTAGCGTTTGGTCAGTCCCTGCAGCCTCAGGGGGGGCATAGGCGGCTCCTGACGGTCTCCCTCAGCTCCACCAGCCGACCGTGGAAGAAGTGACCCGCCCCGGCGATGACGTGCAGCGGTATGCCGTGCAGACGTGCATAGCCGTCGACGATGGCCAGTGGGACCAGCTCATCCGCCTCGCCGTGCACGATCTCGGTGGGCACCGCTGGAGTCTCGAAAGCATACATCGACACGGCCGGTCCGACCAGGATCATCCGCTCGGCGGGCAGGCAGCCGGCGACCCGATGCTGGACGTAGGCGCCGAACGAGAAGCCGAGCAGCGACCACGGCAGGCCGGTGTAACGTGGGGTGAGGAAAGCGGCGACGGCGAGCATATCGTCCGACTCGCCGACACCGTAGTCGTATTCTCCACTGCTTTCCCCCACGCCGCGAAAGTTCGGCCGCACCGCCACCAGCCCGCAGGCCAGCGCCGCCCGCGCGAGCATGGTCACCACCTTGTTGTCCAGGCTGCCGCCGTGCAGCGGATGGGGATGGGCGATGAGCGCGAGCCCGCGAGGCTCGCCCTCGGGTCGTTCCACCAGGGTCTCGACCAAGCCGCCGTCGGGGCGCGGGATGAGGTGGCGCTCCCCACGGGATGGCAGCCGCGGCGGCGCGACGTGGGGAAGTCCGGTCATGTCAGTGCCGCACGGCCGTCCCGAAGGCACTGACCACCCCCTCGGGGGGAGACGAGCGCAGCGAGCCAGGGGGCCGTTTCATCTCAGTCGAGTTTCAGTCGCTCCACCACCTTGCCGTCGCGCAAATGGGATTCCAGGATCTCGTCGATGTCCGCTTCATCCACATAGGTGTACCAGACCGCGTCCGGGTAGACCACGCACACCGGCCCCAGCTCGCAGCGGTCGAAGCAGCCGGCGCGGTTGACCCGGCAGTCCCCACCCTTGCCATGCAGGCCGAGCCGCTTGGCCTTGTTCTTGGCATATTCGAACAGGGCCTCGGCATTGTGCTGGGTGCAGCAGGCGCCGCCGTCATCGCGCACGTTGAGGCAGAAGAAGAGGTGATGGCGGTAGTGGCTCATAGTTCGTCGTATTTGGCGCAGGAGCCCTTGGCCTTGTCCACGGGGTACTTGCGGGCATTCAGGGCCAGCTTCTCCTCCGCCGCCTGCAGGAGGTCCACCTCCAGCAGGTTGGCCAGGCTGACCAGGTAGATCAGCACATCGGCCATCTCCTGCTTCACCGCCTCGCGCTTGTGCGCCGGCAGGGCCAGGCTCTCCTCGGGGGTGAGCCACTGGAAGGGTTCCAGCAGCTCGGCCGCCTCGACGATGAGTGCGGCGGTGAGATTCTTCGGCGTGTGGTAGAGGTGCCAATCCCGTGCGCGACCGAATTCACGCACGGCTGCGGCCAGTTCGGACAGGGAATTAAAGGACACGTTGCAATTGGTCGATATCTGCGCGGGGACAGTGTAACACCGTCCCGGTCTTGGCCGGCCGGGCGTGAACGTGAGAGTCGAGAGCGCGGCTCACGACGCGCATCTCCCCCGCAGGCGGGGGAGAGCTTGGGACAGTGGGGCCGTTTTGACTGGCCCGCCGTTTGCTAGTGAGACATCTGTGTACAAAGGGGCTTGTGGCATAATCGGCCCGGCTCTGTCAGACCTGAAGAAGGGGGAACCATGAAGCATCTCGTATTCCCGGTATTGCTCGCCTTGCTGGCGGGCTGCGCCAACCAGCCGATCTATCCGCCGGCACCGGCCAAGGCCCCGGGAGGCGGCGACTGGAATTACCTGCTCGGACCGGGGGATTCGGTGAACGTCTTCGTCTGGGGCAACCCGGAGGTGTCGGGTTCCTTCCCGATCCGACCCGATGGCAAGATGACCATGAACCTGGTAGAGGACCTGCCTGCAAGCGGCAGGACGCCGACGCAACTGGCGCGGGAGATCGAGAAGAACCTGGCGCGCTACATCCAGGACCCCATCGTGACGGTGATCGTCGCCGGCGGCACCGGGCCCTACAGCCAGCAGATCCGGGTCCTGGGCGAGGCCACCAAGCCGCAGACCCTGACCTACCGGGAGAACATGTCCCTGATCGACGTCATGATCGCCGTGGGCGGCATCACCGATTTCGCCGCCGGCAACAAGGCCAGTATCCTGCGTATCACCGATGGCAAGCCGCAGCAGTTCGCCGTGCGCATCGAGGACCTGCTCAAGGCCGGCGACATCTCGGCCAACGTCGAGATGATGCCGGGCGACGTCCTGATCATCCCGGAAAGCTGGTTCTGAACCCGTGTCATCCTGCAGCTGAATTCAACCCGGATGATGGGTTCAATGGATCTATAGCGGACTGCACATGAACGAACAGATCGAGCAAATATTGAGGATCCTCCGGGGGGTGTGGCGACGCCGGTGGCTGGTGTTGGGCGTGACCTGGCTGGTCACCGCCGTGGGGTGGGTCTGGATCTATCTGCTGCAGAACGAATATCGGGCCCAGGCCAGGGTTTACGTCGACACACAGTCGCTGCTCAAGCCACTGCTGTCCGGGCTGGCGATCCAGCCCAACCTCGACCAGCAGGTGGCGATGATGACCCGCACCCTGGTGAGCCGGCCCAATCTCGAGAAGGTGGCGCGCATGACCGACCTGGATCTGCGCGCCAAGGACCCCAAGGCTCTGGACGCGCTGTACGCCGACATCGCCAAGCGTGTCCGCCTGGAAGGCACCACCCGCGAGAACCTCTACACCATCGGCTTCGTGCATGCCAATCCGGACCTCAGCAAACGGGTGGTGCAATCCCTGCTCACCATCTTCACCGAGCAGAGTCTGGGCGGCACCCGCCAGGATTTGACTAACACCCAGAAATTCATCGAGGACCAACTCAAGTCCTACGAGGTCAAGCTGCTGGAGAAGGAAAAGGAGCTGGAGGAATTCAAACGTCGGAATGTCGGCCAGATGCCGGGCCAGGGCGGTGGCTACTTCTCGCGCGTGGAGTCCATCGACGAATCCCTGAGACAGGCCCGGCTGCAGCTCGAGGAGGCGGTCAACCGCAAGAAGCAGTTGCAGCAGCAGCTCAATGATCAGGAGGAGACCATCACCACGGCGCCCGTCGCGCCGCCGCCGATGACGGTGTCGAACACCATCCTGGACAACCGCATCAATGCCCTGCAGACCCAGCTCGACAACCTCAGGCTGCGCTTCACCGACCTGCATCCGGAGATCCAGCGCACCAAGGGTCTGATCGCGGCGCTGCAGGAGCAGAAGGCCAAGGAGGAGGAGGCCGCTCGGGCGGCCGAGGCGGCCAGGGCCAAGGAGAACCCGGTGGCGGTGAAGGCCCAGAACCCGGTCTATCAGCAGTTGTCCATCGCCATCGCCGAGGCCGACGCCAATGTCGCCTCCCTGCAGGTGCGTGTCCGGCAGTTCCAGCAGCAGCGCGCCGAATTGCTGCGCAAGGTGGACCTGATCCCGCAGCTGGAGGCGGAACTGGCCCAGCTCACGCGTGACTACGATATCTACAAGAACAACTATACCGCCCTGCTGGCCAGGCGCGAGTCGGCGGTCATGACCGGCGAGGTCGAGAGCAAGACCGACACGGTCGAGTTCCGGGTCATCGATCCGCCGCGGGTGGAGACGAAACCGGCCTGGCCCAACCGCCCCCTGCTGATCTCCGTCACCCCCCTGGGTGGTCTGGGTGCCGGCGTGGCGCTGGCCTTCCTGCTCGCCCAGCTCAGGCCCACGGTGGACACCCGCCGGCAGTTGCGTGAACTGACCGGGCTGCAGCCCCTGGGTGCGGTGACGCGTGTAGAGACCGACGTCTATAGACGCAGGCGGCAACGGCTCCATTGGGCCTACGTCTTCGGAGCGGGTCTGCTGGTCGTGTCCTACGGTGTCCTGATGACCTATTACCTGGTCCTCTCGCCCGCAGCCTGATCATTCGAGGAGAACAGCATGAGCATCATCGAAAAGGCCGCGGGCAAGCTGGAGGCGCATTATCAGACCCCGCCCGTACAACACCCCGCTGCCGGCAGCAATGTCGAGCGCGAGCGGACGCTGATCGAGGAATCCATCGAGCGGGCAGCGGCCTCCTTCGGGGAACTGCCCGCGAAGCCGGCCAGAAAGTCGTCAGTATCCGATGACGACGGGCCGATCACGGTCTGGGGCGGGACCTCGCGTCAGGTCTCCATCGACCTGAAACGCCTCAAGGCCATGGGGATGGTCACCCCCGATGCCGGCCGCGACACGATCGCCGAGGAATTCCGCCTGATCAAGCGGCCGTTGCTGGCCAAGGCCTTCGGACATGGGGACATCCCGCGCATTCCCAAGGGCAATCTGATCATGGTCACCAGCAGTCTGCCCGGCGAAGGCAAGTCCTTCACCGCCATCAACCTGGCCATCAGCATGGCGACCGAGATGGAAAACACGGTCCTGCTGGTGGATGCCGACGTGGCCAAGTCGGCTATCCCCCGTTACCTCGGCATCGAGGCCGAGGAGGGGCTCATCGACGTGCTGCGCAACCCGAACCTGCCGATGTCCGATGTGCTCATCAAGACCGACATCGCCAAACTCACCATCCTGCCGGCGGGGCCCTCCATCGCGCATGCCAACGAACTGCTGGCCAGTTCCGCCATGAAGACCTTCGTCGAGGACGTCGCCAGCCGCTACCCGGACCGCATCATCCTCTTCGATTCGCCGCCCTTGCTCGCCACCAGCGAGGCGACCGTGCTGGCCAGCTACATGGGCCAGATCGTCTTTGTGGTGGAGGCCGAGCGCACCCCCCAGGAGGCGGTGAAGGACGCCCTTGCCCACATCTCCGGCTGTGAGCACATCGGCCTGGTGCTGAACAAGGCCACGCGTGCGCCTGCCGGCGACTATTACGGCTATGGCTACGGCTACGGTTATGGATATGGTTATGGCAAGTACGGCTAATAGCCGATCCCTGCGCGCAGCTCTCCTCATCATCGCCTTCCCCCTGCTGCCCTCGCCGGGAGCGGCCGTCGCGGGCGATTGGAAGTGGAGCCCCAGACTGAGTCTCGGAGAACGCTATACCGACAACGTTAATCTGCGACCCAAGGGGCTGGAGCAAAGCGACTGGATCACCGAGGTCAGCCCCGGCATCGGGATCACGCGCGAGGGGCGCAGGCTCAAGGTGGACGTCGACTACAGTCTGCAGGGCTACCTCTATGCCAACGACAGCGACCGCAGCCGGGTCCGCAGCGACCTGAACGGCCAGGCCCAGGCCGAACTGCTGGCGGACTGGTTCTATCTGGATGCCTCGGTCCGCGCCGGCCAGCAGCTGGTGGGCTATGCCGGCGGGTTTGGTCTGGGCGATGGCGTGGGCATCCAGAACACCCGCCAGACCTATGGCTACTCACTGAGTCCCTATCTCAAGCACCGCTTCGGCTCGGATGCCACCGTGGAACTGCGCGTGGGGCGCGACCAGTACTATTCCAGCGGCGGTTCGGGCCTCGCCGACAGCAGCAGCAACCGCTACCGTTTCAGCGCCCAGAGCGGGAACAACTTCTCTCCGCTGTCCTGGAACCTGAGCTACGACCGGCGTGAGACGGACTACCAGGGCATCGCCGACACCGACAGCGAGCAAGCCTCGGCCTACGGCCGGTTGCAGTTGCAGCGGGGATTGGGCCTTACTTCCCAGGCGGGCATGCAGAAGGGCAACTTCACCGGCGCCAGCAACCGCATACGCGACTTTTCATACTATGGCCTGGGTGTGTATTACACCCCGGGACGACGCTTCTTTGGTGAGCTGGTCTACAACTTCTCGGACCGGGGCAACTTCGTCAGCGGCAGCGTGACCTTGCAGCCTACGCTGCGCACGACGCTCAACGCCTCCAGCACCCAGCGCAACTTCGGCCGCAGCCACACCCTGAGCCTCAACCACCGCACACGCAAGACGAGCTGGGGGCTGGCGTACCAAGAAAGCCTGACGACTTACGACCAGTTGTTCTTCGAAAACGCCTTCGACGCCTGGCAATGCGGCACGGTGGTGGTGGCCCCCATCCCGGTCGGAACGGCGGTTCCAGCCGGTTGTAGCAAGCTGAGTCGAACGTCCCTCGTCGGCCTGTTCGGCTCAAGCGCCCTTCTCCCCGTCACCCAGGCACAGGCCTTTGTCAACAAGGGCCTGACGGGATCGTTCGGTTATGAGTTCCGCAGGGCATCGCTACGTATCAGCTTGTTCGACAACCGCCATGACTACCAGGGCAGCGGGGCGGACGGCCGCGAGGACCGGCGCACGGGGCTGCAGGCGTCGTTGAGCCTGCGCCCCGGCGAGCGCACCACCGTGACCCTTTCCACCGGCTACTCGCATCTGGAGGTCGATGACCCCGTCACGCCGGCCAACGACCGCGAGGATGACTACTGGAACATCGGTCTCACCCTCACCCGCCGTTTCCAGCCCGACCTCAGCGGCAGCCTGGAGCTGCGTCATCAACGGCGCGACTCCGAACTGAGCAACCAGGACTACACGGAAAACGCCGTGGCCGCCCGTCTGAACATGCGGTTCTGATCGATCCAAAGCATGTACGAAGCCTACTACCACCTGCGCGACAAACCCTTCCAGCTCAACCCCGACCCGCGTTTCTTCTACGGCAGCCGGGGCCACAAGCGGGCCTTCTCCTATCTGGAATACGGCCTGTCGCTGGGCGAAGGCTTCATCATCATCACCGGCGACGTGGGCGCGGGCAAGACCATGCTGGTCAAGCACCTGCTCAAGAAGTTGGAGCGCGGCAACTACCTGGCCGCCAACCTGGTCAGCACCCAGCTCGATGCCGACGACATGCTGCGCAGCGTCTCGGCCGCCTTCGGCCTGGACTACGAGCACCTGTCCAAGGCGGCCCTGCTCAACAACCTGCAGACCTTCCTGCGCGACACCCTGCGCCAGGGGCGGCGCGCGCTGCTGATCGTGGACGAGGCGCAGAACCTCTCGCCCAAGGCGGTGGAGGAGCTGCGCATGCTGTCCAACTTCCAGGAAGGGGAGAAGTCCTTGCTGCAGAGCTTCCTGCTGGGGCAGCCCGAGTTCCGCGACACCCTGCAGAGCCCGGAGATGCAGCAGCTGCGCCAAAGGGTGATCGCCTCCTATCACCTCGGGCCCATGGACCGGGACGAGACCATGGGCTACATCCTGCATCGGCTGAAGACGGCGGGCTGGCATGGCAACCCCGCCTTCGCCGAGGACGCCTTCGACCCCATCCACACCTTCTCCGGCGGCGTGCCGCGCCGCATCAACACCCTGTGCGACCGCCTCCTGCTATTCGGCTTCCTGGAGGAACGCAACCAGTTCGACGCCAAGGCGGTGCAGGAGGTCATCGCCGACCTGCGCCAGGAGGTGCATCACCAGGCCGCCCCGGTCAGGCAGACGCAAGCGTCCGCCGCCGCCGCGCCGGTGTCGATGGCGGTCGCCGCCGCCCTGCCGGCCGATCTGGAGGAGCGGCTCACCCAGATCGAACGCGGCCTCACCCGCCTGATCCCCATGGTGCGCAAGATCCTCTACAACGTCAGCGAAGGCCAGGAGCGCGACTGATGTCCTGCGAGGTGTTGTGCGTGGTGGGCGCGCGCCCCAACTTCATGAAGATCGCGCCCATCATGACCGCCTTCGCGGCCAGGCCCATAGACGCCCTGCTGGTGCATACCGGCCAGCATTACGACGCCTCCATGAGCGACAGTTTCTTCGAGCAGCTGGGCATCCCGCGGCCGCACGTCAATCTGGAGGTGGGCTCCGGCACGCACGCCGTGCAGACTGCGGAGGTCATGCGCGCCTTCGAGCCGGTGCTGGATGCGGAGGCGCCGCGGGCGGTGCTGGTGGTGGGCGATGTCAACTCCACCATCGCCTGCGCCCTGGTGGCGGCGAAGAAGGGTGTGCCGGTGATCCACGTCGAGGCGGGGTTGAGAAGCTTTGATCGGCGCATGCCGGAGGAGATCAACCGCGTACTCACCGACCAGATCTCCGATCTGCTGTTCACCACCGAGCGAGGTGCCCTGGTCAACCTCCAGAGGGAAGGCATCGACCCCGAGCGGGTGCACTTCGTCGGCAACGTCATGATCGACACCCTGAGGCGCAATCTCGAGCGCGCCATTCCGGTCGAGCAGACCCTCGGCGATCGCCCTGCCGCGGGCTATGCCGTGCTGACCCTGCACCGGCCGTCCAACGTCGACGACCGCGACACCCTGGCCGGACTGCTCGATGCGGTCGGGCACATCGCGCACCGCCTGCCGGTGATCTTTCCCATCCACCCCCGCACCCGCGCCGCGGCCGAGCGGCTGGGGCTCGCGGCGCGACTGGAGCAAGCCGGCATCCGCCTGCTGCCCCCGCTCGGCTATCTCGAGATGCTGGGCCTCACGCGCGAGGCCACGCTGGTGCTCACCGACTCCGGCGGCCTGCAGGAGGAGACCACCGCCCTCGGCGTGCCGTGCATCACCCTGCGCGAGAACACCGAACGGCCCGTCACCCTGAGCGAGGGTACCAACTCCCTCACCGGACCCGACCCGGAAAAGATCCTGCAATGTTTCGAGGACATCCTCTCGTGCGGGGGCAAACGCGGGCGCATCCCCGAGTACTGGGACGGACGGGCCTCGGAGCGCATCGCCGAGATCCTGCGCGACTGGCTCGATGCCTGACGAAATCTCGTCGATCGTCATGAAGGCTCGCGGCGGTCGGACTGCAGATCCTCGCCGCTGTCACGCCGGCTGCGGTTTTCGCGGCGGTCATGACCTGGCCCGCCGATTGCATGCATGCCGGGACAACGGATAGATACAACGCAGAACACGACATGACCGACGCGGGAGCCGAATTACGCAACGTGATGACCGTCGACGTGGAAGACTATTTCCAGGTCGCCGCCTTCGCCGACCGCATCCCGCGGCACGAATGGGCGCATTGGCCCTGCCGGGTGGAGGCGAACGTGGACCGCATCCTGGGCATGTTCGACGAGCATGGTGTCAAGGCCACCTTCTTCACCCTGGGCTGGGTGGCCGAGCGCTATCCCAAGGTCGCCCGCCGCATCGTCGAGAACGGCCACGAACTGGCCAGCCACGGCTATGGCCACCAGCGCGCGAGCGAGATGCAACCGGACGCCTTCCGCCAGGACATCACCCGCGCCAAGGGCCTGCTCGAGGACATCGGCGGCGTGGCCGTGCGGGGCTACCGCGCGCCCAGCTTCTCCATCGGCCACGCCAACCTCTGGGCCCTGGATGAACTGGCCGGGGCGGGCTACGAATACAGTTCCAGCATCTATCCCATCGCCCACGACCACTACGGCATGCCCGATGCCCCCCGCTTCCCCTACCGGCCGTCGCGCTGTCCCGAGCTCCTGGAAGTGCCGCCCACGACCGTCAAACTGGCCGGACGCAACCTGCCGGCGGGCGGCGGCGGCTATTTCCGTCTGCTGCCCTATGGCCTGTCACGCTGGCTCATGCGGCAGGTCAATCGGGCCGAGGGACGGCCTTGCATGTTCTATTTCCATCCCTGGGAGCTCGACCCGGGTCAGCCCCGCGTCGATGGCGCCAGTGCCAGGAGCCGCTTGCGTCACTACGTCAACCTCGACCGCATGGAGGGCAAGTTGCGCAGCCTCCTGAGCGACTTCCGCTGGGGGCGGGCGGACGAGGTCTACGCCGAAGAGCTGAGGGCCCGGCAAGCTGCGCCCAACGCCGTCTGAAGCATGACTGATCTGATCGTCCGGTCCGCCCATGATGGCGATGCCGCCGCCTGGGACGCCTTCGTCGAGGCGACGCCTGCAGCCACCTTCTTCCACCGCCTGGGCTGGCGGTCTGTGCTGCGTCAGGTCTTCGGCCATCGGCCGCATTACCTCCTGGCCGAGCGTCACGGCCGCATCGAGGGCATCCTGCCGTTGGCCGAGATCAAGAGTCGGCTGTTCGGCCATGCCCTCATTTCCACCCCGTTCTGCGTCTATGGCGGCATCGTCGCCGTGAGCGACGCGGCGCGCGCCGCCCTCGATGCGCACGCCCAGGCGCTGGCGCGTGAGCTGGGCGTGGGACATCTGGAATATCGCGACCGTGATGCCCCGGCCCATCCGGACTGGCCCGGCACCGATCTCTACGTCACCTTCCGTAAGGCGCTCGACCCTGAGGTGGAGAAGAACATGCTGGCCATCCCGCGCAAGCAACGGGCCATGGTGCGCAAGGGCATCAAGCACGAGCTCGTGGCGGAGATGGAGGAGGGGGTGGACGGTTTTTTCCGGGTCTACGCCGACAACGTGCACCGCCACGGCACACCGGCGCTGCCCAGACGATACTTCGCCGCCCTGCGCGAGACCTTCGGCCGTGACTGCGAGGTGCTGCTGGTGCGCGCCAAGGGCGGCCAGGCGGTCAGCGGTGTGCTCTCCTTCCGCTTTCGCGACGAGATCCTGCCCTACTACGCGGGCGACACCGTCGAGGCCCGCGCCCTGGCGGCGAACGACTTCAAATACTGGGAGGTGATGCGCCGGGCTTGCGAGCAGGGCGTGCGCGTGTTCGACTACGGCCGCAGCAAGGTTGGCACCGGCCCCTACGACTTCAAGCGCAACTGGGGCTTCGAACCACAGCCGCTCAACTATCGCTACCAGCTCGTGCGGGCGCAGCGGGTGCCGGAGAACAATCCCAACAACCCCAAGTATCGTCTCTTCATCCAGGCCTGGCAGCGGCTGCCCCTGCCGGTGGCGAATTTCCTCGGGCCGCACATCGTGAGGAATCTGGGGTGATTAGGAATTAGGGATTAGGGGCTGAGTAGACAGACTATGGTCGACATGGTTGAACGACGTCGTGGATGAGCTGCTCTATCTGGTGCACCGCATCCCCTATCCGCCGGACAAGGGCGACAAGATCCGCTCCTACCACCTGCTGCGGCATCTGGTGGGGCGCTACCGGGTACACCTCGGTGCCTTCGTCGACGATCCCGAGGACTGGCGGCATATCGAGGCGCTGCGGTCGCTGTGCGCCAGCGTGCATCTGATCGGGATCCGCCCAGCCCTGGCCAGGCTGGGGGCGATCACCGGGCTTCTCACCGGCGAGGCTCTGACTCTTGGCTATTACCGCCACCCCGGCATGTCGGCCTGGGTGCGGCAGCGCCTGGAGGCCGGCGTTCGGCGCGTGGTGTGCTATTCCTCGGCCATGGCCCGCTTCGTCATCGACACGCGTCAGGTGAGCCGGGTGATGGATTTCGTCGACATGGATTCGGACAAGTGGCGCCAGTACGCCGCGAGCCGCCCCTGGCCCCTGTCCTGGCTCTACCGGCGCGAGGCCGAGCGGCTGCTCGCCTGGGAGCGGCGCGTGGCCGCCGATTTCGATTGCAGCCTGTTCGTCTCCGCCCAGGAGGCGGCCGATTTTCTGCGCGCCGCGCCGGAGAGCGGAGATCGCGTCGGGTGGTACGGCAACGGCGTGGATGCGGATTATTTTTCACCCGGACGCGGCTACGACAACCCCTATCCCGCCGGCAGCGAGGCCATCGTCTTCACCGGCGCCATGGATTACTGGCCCAATGTGGACGCGGTGGCCTGGTTCGCGCGCGAGGTCCTGCCGCGGCTGCGCGAGGCCCGGCCGCAGGTCGTGTTCTACATCGTCGGCAGCCGGCCCGCGCCCGAGGTGCAGGCCCTGGCGCGCGCACCGGGGGTGCAGGTCACCGGCCGGGTGCCGGACGTGCGGCCCTATCTCGCCCACGCCCGCGTGGCCGTGGCCCCCATCCGCATCGCACGCGGGGTGCAGAACAAGGTGCTGGAGGCCATGGCCATGGGCCGCACCCTCGTCGTCTCGCCACAGGCCCAGGAAGGGGTTAACGCCGTGCCGGGGCAGGAGGTCCTGCTCGCCGACGGCGCCACGGCCTTCGCGGCGGCCTGCCTGCAGGCGCTGACAGGGCTGGAGCTGGGCGCGGCCGCCCGGCAGCGGGTGTTGGCTGACCACGCCTGGGAGGCCTGTCTGGCCAGGGTGGACGCCTTGATCGAGGGCGGCGTGTCCGCTGCCAGCCGCACCGACGCCGCTGCCGAGCCGGTTACGACAGTACGGGTACCCCAAGAGGAGATGACATGAGCGCCGTGATGCCCCCCCCGCGGAGCGCCTACGCGCGCTGGTTCCAGGCCCTGGGCCTCACCCTGCTGGTATGGGGGGCGATCGCCCTGCTGCTGTCGTCCACGGCGCTGTCCATGGTCGAGATCTGGGAGCGTTCCGAGACCTATGCCCACGGCTATGTCATCCTGCCCATCGCCCTGTGGCTGATCTGGCGCGACCGCCATCGCCTGGCCGCAGTGCCGGCGGCACCGGATGCCCGCGCCCTGATCCTCATCCTGCCCCTGCTCGTGCTCTGGCTCGTCTCCTGGGCGGGCGGGGTGCTGGTGGCGGAGCACTACGCCCTCGTCGGGCTCCTGCTCGCCGCGGTGTGGGCCCTGCTGGGCTGGCGGCTCGTGCGCGCCGCCGCCTTCCCGCTGTTTTATCTGCTGCTCATGGTCCCCAACGGCGAGTTCCTCATGCAGCCGATGATGGACTTCACCGCCGACTTCACGGTCGCCGCCGTGCGCCTGGTGGGCCTGCCGGTCTACCGCGAGGGCACCTTCTTCAGCCTGCCCTCCGGTGACTGGAGCGTGGTGGAGACCTGTTCCGGCATCCGCTACATCATCGCCTCACTCACCCTGGGGCTGCTCTATGCCTATCTGACCTACCGCAGCCTCTGGAAACGGCTCGCCTTCGTGGCGGCATCGATCATCGTGCCGGTGATCGCCAACGGCATGCGCGCCACCATGATCGTGCTCATCGCGCACTATTCCGACATGAAGCTGGCCCTGGGCATAGACCACTACATCTACGGCTGGGTCTGGTTCGGCGTGGTCATGTTGCTCATGTTCTGGATCGGCCTGATCTGGCGTGAAGACCAGCCGGCGGGTGCCGAGCGGACGCTCGCCGCACCGCAGCCGCCGCGTCTGCCCTGGCTCATGGCCGCCGTGGTGGTGGGGGTGACCGCCCTGGCGCCGCTGTGGCAGGCCCGGCTGCAGCAGCCCCTGCCGGAGGTCGCGCTCGCCGCCCCGCAGCCGGCGGCGGACTGGCGCGTGGGCGAGAGCCCCTTCAACGACTGGGTGCCCCGCTGGCAGGGCATGGACGCCCAGGTGCTAGGCCACTACCGACGCGGCGAGGACCGGGTGCAGCTGTTCATCGCCTACTACGGCCAGCAGCGCCAGGATCACGAGCTCATCAACAGCCAGAACCTGATGGTGCCGCAGGAGCACGAGCGCTGGCAGAACGTGGGCGAGCGGGTGCGCCGACTCGAGATCGGCGGCGTGTCCTACCGCATCTTGGAGGCGAAGCTGCGCACGCAGGGCGGCGAGCGCATCCTGGCCTGGCAGTGGAACCGGGTGGCGGGCCGCAACGACCTGCATCCCCTGCGGATCAAGATCGAGCTGGCGGTGGAGAAGGTCCTGGGCGGGCGCGATGACGGCGCCGCCATCGTCATCGCCGCCCCCTACGTCGACCAGCCCGGCGAGGCGGAGCCGGTGCTGCGGGACTTCCTCGCCGCCATGGCGGGGTCGATCGCAGGCGTGACCGACCGACCATGAACGCGCCCGCGCTCATCGCGCACGTGGTCTACCACTTCGGTACCGGCGGCATGGAAAACGGCCTGGTGAACCTCATCGACCACCTGCCCGCGGGTCGCTACCGGCACGCCATCGTGAGCATCACCGACCATACCGACTTCAAGCGGCGCATCACCCGCGGCGAGGTGAGCTTCCACGACCTGCACAAACGGCCGGGGCACGACCTCGGCTGGTACCGGCGGCTGGCGGCGGTGCTGCGCTCGCTCAGGCCCGACATCGTCCACACCCGCAACCTCAACGCCCTGGAGGCCCAGTTCGTGGCGGCCTGGCTGGGCGTGCCCGGCCGCGTGCACGGCGAGCACGGCCGCGATGTTTTCGACCTCACGGGGCGCAGCTGGAAGTACAACCTGTTGCGCCGGGCGGCGCGCCCCCTGGTGCAGCGCTACATCGCCGTGAGCCGCGACTTGGCCGACTGGCTCAGCGGCACCGTGGGCGTGCGGCCGCAGCGGCTCACGCAGATCTACAACGGTGTGGACAGCCAGCGCTTCCGGCCGCGCGAGGGGCCGCGGCCGAGCCTGGGTCCGGCGGGTTTCCTGGACGGCGCGCGCCTGGTGATCGGCAGTGTGGGCCGCCTGGTGGCGGTCAAGGACTACCCCACCCTGGTGCGCGCCTTCATCCGTCTGCATGCCTTGTCACCCCAGGCGGATGGATTGCGTCTCCTGCTCGTGGGCGACGGCCCCGAGCGCGCCGCCTGCGAGCGGCTGCTCACCGCGGCCGGCCTCGCCGGCCAGGTCTGGTTCGCCGGCAACCGTGACGACATCCCGGAGCTGATGCGGGCCATGGACCTGTTCGTGCTGCCCTCCCTGGGGGAGGGCATCTCCAACACCATCCTGGAGGCCATGGCCAGCGGGCTGCCGGTGGTGGCGAGCCGGGTGGGGGGCAATCCGGAACTGGTGCGGGAGGGGGAGACGGGCAGCCTCTTTGCCGCCGGCGATCACGAGGCCCTGGCACGGCTGCTGCTCGACTATGGGCGCGACCCCGCCCGTCTCGAACGCGAGGGCCGGGCCGCGCGCCGCCGTATCGAGACCGAGTTCACCCTGGAACGCATGGCCGCGGCCTATGCGGCGGTCTACGACGGCCTGCTCGCGCATGTGCGCACTCGTGGCGTCTCAATATCCGCCGCTGCCCGCCGATAACCTC